>Ga0209541_10000850_pt1 | contig 60650 bp, 72 predicted proteins | sample RifCSPlowO2_01_FD_184027 | JGI IMG/M metagenome (GOLD analysis project Ga0209541, IMG submission 184027) | Groundwater microbial communities from Rifle, Colorado - Rifle CSP2_plank lowO2_0.1 (SPAdes) (version 2) | ecosystem: Environmental > Aquatic > Deep subsurface > Groundwater | place... | reverse complement strand
TAGTAGGCCATAGTTGTGGTTCTGCATTTTTAGTTCGTTGGTTAGGAGAAACAAAGCAAAAAATCAGTAAATTAATCCTTGTAGCACCTTGGAAAATACCAGATAAAAATGATGAAGATAGGATAGCCTTTTACACATATCTGATAGATAAAACAATTAAATCCAGAGTCAAAAAAATTGTGATGTTCACAGCAGATGATGAAGAGGATGATGGCAAAAAAAGTGTTGAAATTTTCCATAAGTCATTGGGTGGAAAAGTGATTGAACTCAAAGGCCATGGACATTATACTTTAGGTGATATGGGAACAGAAGAATTTCCTGAGTTATTAAAGGAAATACTAGATTAAAACTTTTAATCAAAGACTATAACTTTTATAGAGATAAACATTTAAGCAATAATCAAAACTTTTTAGCAAATTTAGCTTAGATATATCAAAAGTACATTTAATGCATGCTACATTCACTTCGCTTATCTAGACTATATATGAACTTTTACCACTCCTTTGTGCTCGAAAATATTTAAATATCTATTTTCATATATAGAAAGATTATGCGTAAAAGAATGACTGGAAATTGTATTGAATGTAATTCTTCGGATGTGCATGCTAAAGATAAATGTTATAAGTGTTATAGGAAGACTTACAAACAACCTACAATTACTTGCAAAAACTGCCATAGAGAAAGACAACACGCAGCCTTTGGGCTATGTAAATCCTGCCATATTAAATTACACCATTATGATAAAGTAAAGACATATAATGCAAGGAAGTATCATAGATTGTCTTTAGAACTTTATAAAAAACTAGTAAATAGAGCTTGTATTTTTTGTGAATTTGACAAAGTTTTAGAATTACACCATCTAGATGGAAATCATGATAACAATTCTATATTAAATCTTATAGCTATGTGCCCAAATCATCATAAATTGATGCACCATCCTAAGTATAAAGATGAATTAAGGCAAAGATTATTAGAAAAAGCAGAAATTAGAAATAATAGTAATGGATTTTTAGAAGAATTTAAGGACTATTTACAAAAGAACTAATCTTGATTATGGATGTTAGTAAAATGGAGAAAACAACACACTCTACTTAGCCAAATTTTTATTCTTGTATACGATGTCTTCTGTAATATTTAATCCTAACTGTTCAACGAAATTTTTTGCTGAGGCAAAAAACTCTTCGCTCGATTAATTTTAGTTATACCCTCCCCCACCCGAAGGCAGTGCGAAAAGATAACTTAATAAAATCCAAAGATATTTTATAATGATATGGTACAACAAGTTATTTTAGTTGATGAACACAATAGAAAAATTGGTGTTGAAGAAAAAATAAAAGCACATAAAGAGGGAAAACTTCACCGAGCATTTTCTATTTTTATTTTTAATTCTAATGAGGAATTATTAATCCAACAACGAGCTAAAACAAAATATCATTCTGGAGGTTTGTGGTCTAATACTGTTTGCAGTCATCCAAAACCAAATGAAACTTATTTGCAAGCAACTCATAGAAGACTAAAAGAAGAAATGGGTTTTGATTGCAAATTAAAAAAATTATTTTGTTTTATCTATAACACAGGTTTCCAAAATGGATTAATTGAAAATGAATACGATTGTGTTTTTATCGGGAAGTTTGACGGCAAACCAAAACCAAATCATAAAGAGATTATGAATTACAAATGGATTTCTATAAAAGAATTGAAAAAAGATATAACTTCTCATCCGGCTAAATATTCTATTTGGTTAAAGATTGCTTTAAATAGAATAAAACCATCACAAATTAAAGGGGCAATAAAATGATAACCGAAACAAAAAATCTTTATCATAAGTACATGGAAGAAACAGCTCGTGTTGTCAATCCGGAAATAGAATCTTACTTTCTAGAATACAAAAAAGATAAAGATTTTTTTCGCATATTTGAACCGCTTTTGAAAAAGAGACTTAAATTTCCTCAATTAAGAACCGTAATTTCTCGGCTTTCTTTTGAAATTGTTGGTGGAAAAAACTGGAAAAGAATTGCCCCAATTTTAGCAGCAATGGAAATCCACAATATGTATCTTTATTTGCATAATTGGATTTTTGATAATAAAAATTCTATTTGGTCAGGCGACTTAAAAGAAACCCGTAAAAAAATAAATGGGGTAACAATTGCCGCCGCAATCACAAGAGAAATTTATTCTGATGCAATTGATAAATTAGATATTTCGCCTACCCAAAAGTTAGAGATAGAAAGAAATTTTAGAAAATCTATCAAAGAAACATATCATGGGCAATTCCTTGACATTAATCTTACTATTGATAGATTCAATGAATTTAAGACAGAAAAAGATTTTCTAAAATTATATGAATTGAAATCAAAAATCCTGAGCGGTAGTTTTTATAGTTTAAGTGGGTACATTGGGGCAATTCTTGGTGGCGCTTCAAAAAAGCAAAAAGAAGCCATAAAAGAAATTTGCCAATTGTTTGGAACTGGACTTCATATCAGCAATGATTTGGGGGATTTCGCGCCACCTAAAAAAACCAAAAGCACCTTTGGAAAAGCATATCAGGATCAATTGGCAGATATTAGGGAAAACCGATTAACTTTTCCAGTTTTTTCTGTTTTGAAAAATGGCAGTCAAAAAGAAAAAGATGCCTTGCTAAAAATGGTTGATAACTCCAATCCAACTGAAAAAGAATTATCAGAAGCGATAAAAGCAATTCATTCAACAGGCACTTTTTCTTACTGCAAAAAATATATTCGTGGATATTATGAAAACGCTGAGAAATTACTCCATGAAAATTTTGAAAAAACCAAAGAAAGAGATCTATTTTCTGTAATGTTATCTGTTATTCGTTCAAATAAATTCTTAACAGAATTAAGGAAATTTAAAAATTAAAAAAGCGTGCCATCCCCCACCCTTAAAAAATGGAGATTTTAATTTCTTAACGCCGAAGAAAAAACTTGCTCACTATCGTTCGCACCACGCCTTGCAGTCTCTCACTTCGTTCGGGGCGTTGAACAGACATGCCGATGTTATATCCAATAAAATTTGAGTTCCTTAGACTAAAACGAGGGGGAGTTCCGTACGAAGAAGGCGAGAAAACCTAACTACCTTTAAAAAGAGAAAACATTTCAGATATTTCTTTTCTACCTGAACCTACTAATAAAAATGCACCAATAGCCATCATTATCAAAGAAGTATAATTTTCACATTTTAAGAATAATGCTCCAAATATTATCAAACCTATACCTGCCACTAATTGAATAATCAGTACAATTAATCCAATTGTCTCTTTAGTATTTTTTTTCATCTTCCACTAAATTGTTTCATTATTCCAATAATTATTAAGATCCACCCAATTTGGTTACCCTGCGAAACTAGGATTATCCCTACTAAAAATAATCCTGCTGAAAAAATATCGAGATTTCCAAAATTGAACCTTTGACCTTTTTTATTCATCTTAATTCTCCAAATATTGAACTTCTGCTTCACTATCATTAATCGTTTTCTGGGGCGGATTTAACCTTTTCTTGATAATTGGTAGATACTTTTTCTCTTTTTCTATTCCGATAGAATTCCTACCATATGATTTAGCCACAAACGAGGTAGTACCTGAACCTACAAAAGGATCTAAAATAGTATCCCCTTCTTTAGAACATGCTAAAATAATTCTTTTTAATAATTCAACTGGTTTTTGTGTCGGGTGTTCTCCTGCCCACTTTTCACTTTTTGGAGTTAAGGGAATTTCCCAGACATTTCTCATCTGTTTTCCATTGTTCATAGTTTTCATTAAATTATAATTAAACATCCATTTTGTTTTGATATGATTTTTTGCACCCCAAATTAGATGTTCTGTGCTTTCTGTGAACATTCTGCAGGTAATATTTGGCTGAGCATTTGGTTTAAACCACACAATGCTATTATTTATTTTTGCGTCCAAATGTTGGAGTATGAATCCAAGCTGGTAAATATTATGGAATGAACCACAAACCCAAATACTTCCACCATGTTTTAAAACTCTCATACATTCAGTAACCCATTTAATATTAAATTCAAAAAAATCATCTTTATTAAAAATATCCCATGCTTCTTGAAGAGTTATGTGCTTACTATATTTCCAACCTAAACCATTCTTTTTAGCAAGTCCATAAGGCGGATCTGCAAAGACTAAATCTACTGATTCGGCAGAAATACTTTTTAATACCTCAAGACAATCGCCCATTATGATTTTATGTTTAGTTTTCATTTTTTATTATTCTCAACCCACTCTTTCATCAGAGTATTTATCTTAGTTGATACTTTAATATCGTTATTCTCACATAACTCCTTAAATTTATCTAAAACTTCTTTGTCTACTGTTATGTTTACTGGTACTTTTGGCATTTTTACCTCTTATGATCATTTCTATCTATTAATAGCTATAAATATACATAATGTATATATAAATATTAGCTTTTTGAAAAGCTATGTCCAAAGATGATAAAATATATGAAGAATATTCAATAAACTTTGATCTCAAATCTAATTCTAGAGAGAAACTAAGAAAAGAAACAGTAGATAAATTTCTTTCAGAAAAAGGAGGATATTGGAAAGACGGCAAAAAATATGTAACTCGATACAAATATTATGTTGAAAACCTAAAAGATGGCAGAAGAATATTTTTACTAAGACCAACTTTTCTAAATAAGGGCATTGATTTTCAAGTATGGGTTGAAAAAATGGATGGTGTTGAAGATAAACGTCCTAGTCATAAAGATGTATTTAGGGAGATAGAGATAAAGAAAAAGGAAAATCCCAAAGATTTTGCTATCTTAATGAAAGCCATAGATGAAGTCTGGAATTGTTCTGAGCCAGATGATGTTTTAAAAACAAGAAAAATGATTTTTAAAGAAGGCTTTCAAGTTGAAATGTTGCTAAAAATTCTTAAATGGTTATTTATCGAGCAGGATATTACTTATTGGAATTATGATGGAAGAGGAATGTTAAAGTTAGCAATTGAAGAAAAAGCTAAACTTTAAAGAAGGTTTTCTCACTTTGATACTTGTTCTCGATGTATCGCTTCGCTCTTTTTTAAGGAACGAACTCCCCCCCAGTCCTTCGGACATATAGACTCGCTACGCTCGAAATTTATCTGAACTTAAACACAACTCTGCGGACGCAGGTTTCCAGAACTCCGCTTCGCTCGTAACTGGAAACGAACTTAACAAGGATTTAGAGGGATTTTCTTGCAGAAAATCACCCAAATTAAAATTTTATGGGTTGCCTCAAAATTTTAACTTCTCTTAATCGCGATGTTAAACTTCTTTTCACACCCACTTCAATGTTCTTGATGGAGAATGGTACTTCATATCTCCTTGCATACGCAGCTCAAACATTTTCTTATGATATTCATAAAATTTATTTTTTGTTCCATATTTATCTGCAATATTCTTATAGGTATTCCATGCTTTCATGTAATCAGTAGCAGTTTTAGCATTTGGGTTTTTTTTCCCAGTCATCAGATATGATTCTATCTCTTCAAAGACCCAAGGATTAGCAACTGCGGCGCGTGCTATCATTACTGCACTGCACCCAATATCTAACATTTTCTTGGCACTAGGTCCATCAACCACTAATCCATTTCCTACAATTGGTATTTTTGCTTTAGAAATAATTTCCTGCAAGGCTTTCCAGTCAATAGGAGCCATAGAAGCACCAGCAACAGTTTTTGAGTGAACTATAACATAATCTAAACCTATATCATTGGCGATTTCAATTACCTTTAGATATACTTTTTGTTTTTTTTCTATCTCATTCAAGCCAAGTCTTATTTTTATTCCGCATGGAAGAGGTGATTCTTTCTGCAATGTAGTTAGCAGCTCTTTCATCTTGACAGTCCGTTTCAGCAAGGCAGGACCTTGGCCAAGATTAATTATCATGGGAGAAGGACAGCCAAAATTTAAGTCAATAACAGAAATGTTGGAAAACCTCCCATCTTTTATTTCTATTCCTTCTTTAATGACAGCCATAGCTTTTTGGAGAATTTCTTTCTTACTTACTAAAAGCTGAAGGCCTGTCTTAACAGAAGAAGTATATGTATCGACTAAACTTAAGGTAGCTTTATTTCCTTGAACTAAAGCAGATGCTCTAACCATCTCGGTAAAAGTAAGAGAAGCACCATGCTGATAGCAGAGAGTCCTAAATCCCAGATCTGAAACGCTTTCCATAGGTGAAAGCCAGAGCTTGCCGAAAGTATCCATAGTAGAAGAAGAATAAGATTTATTATTTAAATTATCACTTTAATTTATAAAGTAGCTCTGCACATCTGTAGTATAGAAAATTAATTTTGGTATCTTTCTGGCAGTCCATCCTCTAGCTTCGCAGGGTTGCTATCGCTCAAACATACATTTAATAAGTTCACCATAAGTTTATAAACCAATATATCAAATGTTTAAAGGGATTAATGCAAAGGAAAGATGAAGAATTTTAGCAGGGATAATAGGGGGGGCAGAAGGGATTTTAATAGGCCTAAGAGAAGAGATTCTGAAAGATCAGGTTTCGAAAAAGAGATGCATGAAGTAACATGTGATGGATGCGGAGAGAGATGCAAAGTTCCTTTCAGGCCTACTGAAGGCAAGCCTGTTTACTGCAATGATTGTTTTAAAAGCGGCGGAAGGTCTGAATCAAAAAAACCTAATCAGTTTAAAAAAGAATTTGAGCAGATAAACAGCAAACTTGATGAAATATTAGACATACTTGAATCTGATTAATCAAAAATTATAGATTAAATATATAAAAAATAGAAAAGTATTTAAGTTAATCAATATAATTCAAGTATGTGGTAAAGTATTCATTGGTAATATATCTAGATGAAAAATTAACTCAAAAGATTAGAGTAATCCAAAATGCACTATCTATCTTAACTGGTTCTAGAGCATCTTTAAATTTTTGGGAGCCACACATTACCATTGGAGCTGGAGTTGAAGTAACTGATAAAGATTTTAGTTCATTTTGTAAAGAGATTGAAGAAGCAATAAAAAATCTTAAACCATTTAAGGTGAAAATAAAGAATTATGGCTTTATGGACAATTGGATGGGAGGGAAATTAAAAGGATATGCAAAATATGTAATTTATCTTAATATAATAAAAAATAAGAAATTACAAAATTTATTTTTAGTTATAAAAGAAAAAGTTACTGATAAAAGAACTTTATTTTATGGTCAAATTTCTTCATATAACCCCCATTTAACTGTAGCATTTAAAGATTTAGATAAAAAATCTTTTTTTAAAGCAAAAGAAATTTTTAAAAAAGAAAAATTTGAAGATGAAATTTTAGTTGACCATATAGCTCTTGCTAAAGAAAATAAAAAAGGCCGATGGAAAGAGTGTAAAAAATTCGAATTTTAACAGCCATTTTCCTAACTCTCGCTATCCCTTTGAGATGATGCACTAGAATTCAGTCCCTAACAGGAGAGTTTTAACAGTGTGATCATGATATTATCCAAGGCAGAAAAATAAAAAAATAGAAAAAAAATTTTTATTTAAGTTAACATAAAATAGATTTATTCCTTTTTAACATTAACTGCTTTTGGGCCTCTGTCGCCTTCTTCAACGTCAAATGTAACAGAGTCATTCTCTCTTAACATTACGCCTTGCTCTAAAGCTGTCTGATGGACAAAATACTCATTTCCATCTTCTCCGGCAACGAAACCAAAACCTTTCATCTTATTGAAAAATTTTACTGTTCCTTTCATCTTCTCCTCCTATAGCTTATTTATCTATTGGTGATTTAATAGACTATGATCTCCTGTGTTTATGAAAGAATTTTCTCCTTCCTTGCGCATGAACTCTTTCTCTTTCATGCCTTGGTTTAAAAGTCTCTATTTTTTCTAAAAAAGGCTTTTTCATATTTTCAATGCTAAACCTGTATTCTCTATGTATTCTTGAAAAATTGTCATGATCGTGGTTTGATAAAAGATTAACTACTTTTCCAGACTGGCCCGCTCTTGCTGTTCTTCCAATTCTATGGACATAGTCCTTTGGGTCTCTTGGAATCTCATAATTATAAACATGGGATATATTATCAATATGCAGCCCTCTTGAAGCAACATCAGTGCATATCAATACTCCAACCTTGGCATTATTAAAAAGGTCAATAGACTTAAGCCTTTTATTCTGGGATAATCCTCCATGGATTGCCATCGCGCTGATTCCATTTTTCTGCAGATTTTTTGCAACAATATCAGTGGATCTTCTTGAATTGCAGAAGACCATGACTAGCCCAGATTTTTCCTGCTTTAATAGATGGATTAATAATGATAATTTTAAGTTATTTGAAACATCATAGAATACCTGCTTAAGCTTATTTGCATCAACATGCTTTGTTACAAAAACCTTAATAGGATTTTTCATATATCTGTGGATTAAGTCGGATATCTGAGAAGATATTGTTGCTGAGAAAAATAAGTTCTGCCTTTGTTTTGGGCAATTCTGGATTATTTTTTCAACATCATCTATAAATCCCATGTCAAGCATCCTGTCTACTTCGTCAAGAACCAATAGCTTAACATTAGACAGGTTAATTGTTCTCTGTCTCATATGATCCAATAATCTTCCTGGTGTTGCAACAACAACATCCGCAATCCTTGCGCCATCTATTTGAGGATTCATTGAAACTCCTCCATAGATTGCTATAACATTAAGCTGTCTGGAGATATCTTTCAGTGATCTCTTAACCTGCTCTGCTAATTCCCTTGTAGGTGTTAAGATTAATGCTTGTATGCCTTTTTTAGGCAGTACATACTGAAAAACTCCGCATCCAAATGCAAGTGTTTTTCCTGAGCCAGTTGCTGATTCCCCTACAACATCCTTTCCTTCAATAATAGAAGGGATAGATCTAGCCTGAATCTCAGTAGGAGTTGTAAATCCCAACTTCTTTATTGATGCTAATAGCTCATTGCTTAAATTAAGCTCTTCAAATGATTTCATATTCATATTCAGCACTTGTACAGAAAAAGCAAAATGATGTTACTCAAGTGCCTTTTCAAAAATGCTCTTATAGATTAATATCTTTTTTAGCCATTTATAAAGCTTTGCTTATTTTTCATGATAGCTGCCTAAAAATTCAATATCATCTTTTTTAAAGTATGAATCAAAAAACCTATGGCTTAATGGATTATTCTCATGTACTGCATTATAGAGGTAATATGCCATGGTCTCTGCTTGCTGCTCCATAAACAGAATAGAAAAAAATGAATTAAGCTGATAAAGTCCTAAATCATGCTGTATTGAATGAGCTATTTCATGGTAAATTGTTCTTAAACCGAAATTATTCCTGCCGATTGCTATTTCTCTCCTTGCAGGATCACAAAAACCGCTGCAATTAACTTGGGTATTAACAAGATTATAGCCTGATAAATAACCAACAATGTCATGATAATCTGCATCCATCTTTAATTTTCTGGAGAAAACATCAGCCTTGCCATTAATAACTTCAAGTATTTCTCTGTCTAATAATTCCTCTGAAATTCCTCTGAATACTCTAATTCCAGAAGCAGTAAAAAAACCGTTTCTTGGCTTCGCTATGCTCTTTAGATTCTTTAATAATGTACCCATATTATTCACCTAGAAGTTTAGAAAGTAATTTGATACCTTGGACTTCTGCCCCTTATCAGTCAATTTTCTTCTGTTTATAAGCTTTTTCTGGTCTATAAAACATAAAAATTTAAGTACTAAATAATAAGATTAAAGTAATGCTTTACTCAGAGAAAAAATAAAAAAGTGATCATCTTGAAAAAATTAAGGCAAAGCTCTTCATAATATTATCAAAAAGCGATATAAGCATACCATACATTTTAGGTGAAGATATGATAAAAAATCTAAAAAGCTCAAAAATTGATTACTCATCTAAAATTCATTATCATCTATCCCATTTAATGGTGCTTGTTCTCTACCTTATAAGATTAGGTCCTCTGTATAATTTTTTGAAAGATGAATAGTCCTAAGCCAATGTCAAGAAAAGAGTTATTAGCTCAGGAAGAGTGCTGTGGGTCAATATGCACAAACTGCCCTTACCTTCCTAAATATATTAAAGGCTCTAAAGAAATAGATATTATTTCTTAAGGTAATACCAAAGAATCCCTATAACAATGAGATCAAATAATCCTGCATATAGATACATATTTCCTTTAATCTCTAAGAATTCTATTCCATATGCATAATAAAATGCTACAAATATCAAATCAACTATAAATAATCCTAAAAATAAAGCAATCCATGTTTTTCCGGTTCTTTTTGCTATGGAAGTCCAGTTCTGCCAAATCAGATATCCTAATAGTACTAGTGCAGCAACACTTAGCCACATTGGAATTGGAAATGATCCTGCTATAAGAGAAGTCTGAAAAATCAGCCTTAATAAATGAATTATAAATACAGTTAAGAAAATAATTGTGTTGACCAAAAATAGAGTATTTGTTTTAAATTTCATAAATTTTAATAGTCATCCTTAAATATAAACTTTTCTATAAAGGATTTCTTATTCAAATTTAATGCTTAAAAGAAATTAAATTCTGCAGACTTCTGCTGTTCTTTCCTGATTCTTAAAAGACCAGTTTAAGATAGCCTCTGCCTGATGAACAGTAAGTTTCATTTCAAATAAGAATCTGTCTATATTGGAATCATCTGGAAGAGCATTCTGCTTATGAATGATTCTTCTAAGTTTTAAATATTTATCAAATAAGGCATCGTATAGATGATCTGTTATTGTTATTAAATCTCTTTCCCACTGAGTGTAATTAAAATTTCTTCTTTTCATACTGCTTCCTAGTTCTTCAATTATATCCTCTCTCGCATAAGATATTTCTGAAACAAGCCTGTCTGCAGAATTATAGGCTTTGAGCTCAGTAAGCAAGCTTTTATCTATGGAACTGCTGTTTTTGTAAGTCACTTCATGCATAAAAGAATTTCTTTAATATCATTAATAAGCTTTATTATAGTCCAATAGATATAATTTAAATATTAGTTCGCTATAAATATTTATGTGGAACAACTAAAAAAGTTGGATACAGAATTAAAAATAAGAGGCTTTAGCAAAAATACTTTAAGCTCATATATGTTCCATAATAAGAAATTCCTGGGTTTTATTAAAAAAGATATTAATGAAACAGATGAGGATGATATAAAATGCTATTTGGCATATCTAACATCAGATAGGAATCTTTCCAACAGTTCGGTAGCATTGGCAAAAGCTGCAATAACTTTCTTTTACAATGAGATACTGCACAAGAACATAAAAATAAAATCCTCAAAAATACCAAAAACAGTCCCAGTTGTTCTTACAAAGGATGAAGTCAGGGCTTTAATTGGCAATACTTCAAATAAAAAACACAGATTGATAATAAAACTGCTTTATTCCTCTGGATTAAGGTTGAGCGAATGCGTTAACCTAAAAATAGAGGATCTGGATTTAAAAGAGAAAGTAGGCTGGGTCAGGTCTGGAAAAGGAAAAAAAGACAGGATATTCATTTTATCTGAAAATTTGATAAAAGATATTGAAGATTACATCCAAGAGAAGAAAATAGAAAAAGGAAATATTTTCTTGGGCTGGAATAACAAGACAATTTCAAAAAGAACGATACAAAAGCTCGTTGGTTTAGCTGCAGAAAAAGCTAAAATCAAAAAAAATGTTCATGTTCATACATTAAGGCATTCTTATGCAACACATTTGTTAGAATCAGGTACAGACATTAGGTATATTCAGGAGTTGCTTGGTCATGCAGACCTGTCAACTACACAAATTTACACAAAAGTTTCAAAAGAAGATTTAAAAAAAATTAAAAGCCCTTTAGACAATCTGTGAAAATGGAACAAATATTGCAGGTATTCCAGTATATGGCAGATCCTGATGAGAGGTTATTGGACATATTTATATATTCTCTTTGTAAAGATTCAAAAGTTTATGGGAGTGCTTTTAATTATGGCTTGGAAGATTTTAGAGAAAACAGAATAATATGGGTTAGAAAAAGACAAAGTATTTTATACAACTTTGAGAATGATATCTTAAAATTATGCAGAGAAAGAGATCATCAGCCTATAAGATTAAATAATCCTGTTCATAATATATTTGCTTTGAGTTATAATAATTTTATTTCTTTATGCGAAATAATCACAAGATTGCATTTTCACGAATTTGCAAAGCCTCTAAAAAATGAATTGCCTGCTGATATAAAATATTTTATATATCAAACAGATGAACCCTCTTTAGATATAAAATTAGAGAAAAAAAGAAATTAAAAATTATCTTCTCCTTGAAGATTTCTTTCTTCCGCCTCTTGACATCTTGGCCCTGCTGACATCTCCAGCCTTATCTAAGAAGTAAAGATAACCGCTTTGTTTTTTGACACCAGCTTTAGCAACAGTTTCAATTTTTCCGCCGCCTTTTTTTCTTCCGCGAGCCATTTTAGCCCTTCCTACATCTCCCTTCTTTGTAACGAAGTAAAGATAACCTTTCTGCCTTTTCACACCAACTTTAGCAACTTTTTCTGCCATTTATTTTTCCTCCTTTTTGAAAAACGTTAATTATAGCCTCTTAAGGAAGTTTATAAACTTTTTTATATGCAGAATATCGTCGATAATTACTAAAAAGTAAATAAAAAAAAAGAAAATTATAAATCATGAGGCATCAATGTTTTCCTTTTGTTTTGCAATGCCCTTCTTTCAGCATCTTTTATCATTGCCTCTACTTTCTTGCTTAAAGCATCAGCAAAATCTCCTGCAACATTGCACTTTGTGCAGTCCTTTATTTTGCTTCTTACAACCAATAGCTCTGCCATCTTGCACCCCCTTTTAATACATTGAAAGCAATAAATTGTTTTTAATTTATATAACTTCCTATAACAAGGTCTTTACTTTATCAATATGATCTGCTATCCTTGTTCCTTTGTCTGTTAACTTAATAGTCTTTATTCTTCCCTGTTTTTCAAAAGAAACTAGTCCAGATCTCTCCATTTCCTGCAGTATTTTTACAGTATGAGAATATGTGCAATCAACCTCTTTCGCTAAAATGCTGCCATATCTGCTTCTGACATTATTTTTCAAACAAACTAGAATCATAGACGGTTTTTTTCTAAAAAACACTTCAAAAATATCTTTCTTTTTAACCAATTTACTAACCCCCAAATTTATTTCACCTATCTTTTATAAAATACATATTTTTAAAGATATATTTAAAGCTTTGCTTTTTACTACTACTTTCCAAGAAAACATTTTTATTTTCCAAAATAACCTTTTTTACAATATTTCTTCCTGCGTAAGTTTGTTATGGGAAACTTAGTTAAAAAATTATCTAAAGCGCTTATAGACGCAGCAATACAATCCAATAAAAAGCTTTAAATAAACCCCTAAAATAAATAAGATATGCTTGATATAAGATTTATTGCAGATAATCCGGATATTATAAAAGAGAATATTAAAAAGAAGTTTCAAAATGATTTACTGCCTTTGGTAGATAGTCTAATAAAAGATTACAAGGATTCTTTGAAATTAAAAAAAGATATAGAAGAGTTGAGGCATAGGAGAAACAGCCTTTCTCAGGAGATTAATAAGCTTCTAAAAGAAAATAAACCAATAGAAAAGCAGAAGAAAGAAGCCAGGCAAATACCTGAGAAAATAAAATTTTTGGAAGAAAGACAGGGGAATATAACAAATTCTATAGAAAAAAATTTAGTTAAGATACCTAATATTCTCCATAAATCAGTGCCTATTGGAAAAGATGAATCCAAGAATAAGACAATAAGAAAATGGGGTGCCATTCCTAAATTCAATTTTAATGTTAAGAATCATGTCGAATTAGCTGAGAGCCTAAACTTGGCAGATTTTGAAGTTTCAGCAAAATTAGCTGGAAACGGCTTTTATCTAATTAAAAATGAGCTTGGATTGTTAAATCAGGCATTGATACAATTTGCAATATCTCATATGTTTAAAAAAGGATACAATTATGTTGAAACCCCTCTGATGATAAAGCATGATATTATAGGCGCTGCAATGGACATTGAAGAATTCAAAAATTCTATTTATGAAGTTAAAGATGAAGATTTAAAGCTTATAGGAACAAGCGAACATTCTATCCTTGGAATCCACAAGGATGAAACAATCAAAGAAGATGATCTGCCCAAAAAATATTTCTGCTACAGCATGTGCTTCAGAAAAGAGATAGGAAGCCATGGTATAAATGAAAAAGGATTTTGGAGAACGCATCAGTTTAATAAAGTAGAGCAGTTTATTTTTTCTCCACCAAAAGATTCTTATAAGTATTATGATGAGCTCTTAAAAAATACAGAGGAATTATTCAGGAAATTAAAATTGCCTTACAGGGTTAATGAAATGTGCTCAGGCCAGCTGGCTTCATGGAAGTCAAAGTCAGCAGATATAGAGGTTTATAGGCCAACAACAAAAACTTATGAAGAAGTCGCATCTTTAAGCAACTGTACTGATTATCAGGCAAGAAAATTAAAGATAAAGATGCTAAAAAAAGATGGTACAAAAGAAATAGTCCACACTTTAAACAACACTGTTGTCGCAACTTCAAGAGCATTGGTAGCAATACTTGAAAATTACCAGCAGAAAGACGGCTCTATAAAGGTTCCTGCTGTACTGCAAAAACATATGCACGGAATAAAAGTAATAAAAAGAAAATAAAGAGGATGGCTTTAATAGATTATATAAATAATGCATATATCCAGATAGCATTAGTTATTATCATATTTTATACATTCTCTTTAATAGTTAATTTTACTTTAAGAAAAGTTATCCCTGCTTTGACAAAGAAAACAAAAACAAATCTTGATGATTTAATATTAGAAAAAATAAATAAGCCAATTACATTATTTGTTTTATTTATCGCACTGCATGTAGTATTTAAAATTTTAAGACTGCCCGAGGCTTATATACCATTAGCGTCAAACTTGCTCAATACATTCTTAACTATTCTAGGAACATACATGGTGATAGTAGTTGTTGATATTATCATCGACCACTGGGGAAAAGTATGGGCAAAGAAAACAAAATCCAATTTAGACAAGGATGTTCTGCCTTTGTTCCATAAGATATCAAGAGTAATATTCTTTATTGCAGGATTGGTGATTATCTTGAGAATTTGGGGAGTAAATATCACAGGATTGGTGGCAGGTCTGGGGGTTGCAGGACTTGTCATTGGTTTGGCATTAAAAGATTCTTTGTCAAATATTTTTGGAGGAATATCTTTAATTTTAGACAGGGCTGTTAAAGTTGGGGACTTTATTGAATTGGACTCAAAAGAATCTGGTGAGATAGTTGACATTGGTTTAAGATCAACAAGAATGAAAACATGGAACAATGAAATTTTAATAATACCTAATAATACCTTGTCAAATGCGACAATAAAAAACTGGAAGCTTCCTGACCTAACAGCCAGGGCAATAATTGATTTTGGAGTTGAATATGGAAATGATCCTAAAAAAGTAAGGAAGGTTGCTTTGGATGTTCTTAAGAAATACAAGAATATCCTAAATGAGCCAGAACCAACAGTTTATTTCCTAGAAATGGGAGAATCCTCAATAAACTTCAGATTAGCATTTTATGTTGAGGATGTAAACAAAAGATATACCACAAAAGTAAGTGTAATAGAAGATTTATACAATGCTCTGAGAAAAGAAAAAATTAACATTCCTTTCCCAACAAGAACTATTTATATGAAAAAACAATGACAATAAAAAAAGAGATTGCAAACAGGCTTAATATCTTTTTGATATCTGCATTTGGTCTGGTAGCAGCCTTAGCTTGGAATGAAGCAGTTCAGTCTTTATTTAAAGAAGGAGGCATTTTATTCTTTATTGGAAAGAGCGGTGTTTGGGCATATGCTGTCTTTGTTACTATCATCGCAGTCTTAGTAACAATATGGATTACTAAACTCTCTCAAAAGATAAAGTAAAGCTTTTAAACTTATATTCTCTATTACATATATGGAAAAGATAAGAATCTTAGCAGCAGGCGATTTTCACGGAAATAAAGGCATAGCTAGAAAGCTTGCAGATTTAGCTGAAAAAGAAAACGTTGATTTAATTATTTTAAATGGAGATATAGTTGAGGATAACAATCCACATGGCATTATCGGCTATTTTGCCAATAAAAATAAAAAAATAGGGATTGTTCCTGGAAATCATGAATCAGTATCCACAATTGAAATGCTCTCTGGGATATATAATGCTAAGAATCTTCATGATGATTATTTAATAATAGGAGATGTAGGAATATTCGGACTTTCAGGCGTAACAATAGGATTCAGCGCTTTATCAGAAGATGAAATTTTTGCAAATCTCAAGAAAAATTTTGAAAAAATAAAACATCTGCCAAAAAAAATAATGGTTACCCATGGTCATCCTTCAGATACTATGATGGAAAAATTTTCAAGATTTGTTGCAGGAAGCGAAGGCGTTAAGAAAGCAATAGACTTGCTGAAGCCAGATATAGCGATTTGCGGCCATGTCCATGAGGCAGAAGGCATTGAAGAAAGAATAGGTTCTACAAAATTGATTAATGTTGGAAAATCAGGCAAGATAATAGAATTATAGCAAAAGACTTTTATACCTATTATTAAATTAATTGAAAAATATGGAACTGATTATTGCAGAGAAGCCGTCAGCAGCTAAAAAAATAGCTGAAGCTTTAGCAGATAAAAAAATTAAAGAGCATAAAAATAAAAAAGTCTCTTATTTTTCTCTGGAACATAACGGAAAAGAAATTACTGTAGTTCCTGCAGTTGGACACCTTTACAATCTGGCTGAAAAGGATAAGAAAGGATGGAAATATCCTGTATTCTCCACAGAATGGAAGCCTTCTTATGAAATAAGCAAGTCTGCAGCTTTTACAAAGATTTATACAGATACAATAAAAAAAGTATGCAAAGATGCTTCTGAAATTACAGTAGCCTGCGATTATGATATAGAAGGGAGCACAATAGGCTGGAATGTTGTTAGGTTTATCTGCAATAAAAAAGACGGCAAAAGAATGAAATTTTCTACCTTAACCAAAGATGAGTTAAGAAAAAGTTATGAAAATGCCTCAAAGCACCTGGATTTTCCACAGATAGAAGCTGGGGAAACAAGACATATTCTTGACTGGTTTCATGGAATTAATCTTAGCAGGGCATTAACACTGTCAATAAAAGAAGCAGGAAAAGGCTTCAAGGTTTTATCTACTGGAAGAGTACAGGGACCAGCATTAAAGATTATTGTTGAAAGGGAAAGAGAAATTCAAATTTTTAAGTCGGTTCCTTATTGGGAAGTTGAATTAATAACAGACAAATTAAATGCCTGGCATGAAAACGACAAGTTTTGGGATAAAAAAGAAGCAGATAAAGTATTAAAAAATGCTAAAGGGAAAAAAGCAGTTATAGAAATAATAGAAAAGAAAGAATTTAATCAGAGCCCTCCAAATCCTTTTGACCTGACTTCTTTGCAGTTAGAGGCTTACAGAGCTTTAAGGATTCCCCCAAAACAAACTTTATCCATAGCGCAAGAGCTTTATACAGAAGGATTAATATCCTATCCAAGAACTTCATCCCAAAAAATTCCTGATTCTATAGAATATAAAAAGATAATAAAAGATCTGGCCCATAATGAAGATTTTGCAAAACATTCTAAGGAATTGCTAAGAAAATCAAAATTAAAGCCAAATAATGGTAAGAAAGAGGATAAAGCGCATCCTGCCATCCACCCCACAGGAGAATTAGCAGATATAAAGGATAAAAAATCTAAAGACCTTTATGACTTGGTAGTTCATAGGTTCTTGGCAACATTTGGAGATGATGCTGTAAGAGAAACAAATACTGTAAAAATAGATGTTAATAATGAAAAATTTATAGCAAAGGGAACGAGAACTGTAAATCCAGGATGGCATCCGTTGTATGGAAGATTTCTAAATTTAAAAGAAGAAGAGCTTCCTTCATTAAAGGAAGGTGAAGAATTAAAAGTTAATGAAATCAAGATCCATGCTCAAGAAACTCAGCCTCCAAAAAGATATACTCCTGCTTCAATAATTAAAAAAATGGAGTCTATAGGAATTGGAACTAAAGCAACTAGATCTGAGATTATCCAGACTTTATTTGACAGAAATTACATTTCAGATGATCATATAAAAGCTACTGAATTGGGAATTAAAACAATAGAAACTTTAGAAAAGTATACTCCTGAAATCATAGATGAGAAACTGACAAAGCATTTTGAAGATGACATGGAAGAGATTCAGGATGGCAAGAAGCATAAGGATGAAATTTTAAAAGAAGCTGAGCATTCTTTAACGCAAGTTCTTGAAAAATTCAAGGAGAAAGAAAAATTAATTGGGACTGCATTGGGCGATGCTTACAGGGAAACTCAGGATGAGATATCTAAAGTTGGAAAATGCCCTCAATGCAAGGAAGGAGATATCAGGATTATCTACTCTAGAAAAACTAAAAGTAAATTTTTAGCATGCAACAGATATCCTGAATGCAAAACAACTTTCAGTCTGCCAAGAGGAGCGTTGATAAAGCCAACTAAAAAAGAATGCGATGCATGCACTTTCCCAACATTATTGGTAATAAGAAAAGGAAAAAGACCCTATGAACACTGCCTCAATCCAAATTGTCCTAAAAAATTAGAATGGGCTAAAAATCAGCAGGAAGCTACAGAATAAACCCTTTATCATTTATTTCAAAAAAAACGTATTTTTCATCATAATCTGGATGCTTTTTTAATATAAGCCTTCTTTTCTTATATTCTCTATTCATTTCTATTAAACATCTGCTGAATTTCTGCATGAACTTTCCAACCATATTAATCTTATCCTTAACTTCAAAATCATCATAAACTTGTGAGGTGATTAAGACAGGTATTTTATGCCTTTTAGCAAGATCTTTTAGTATTGTCAATTGGTTTGCTAAAATACTATTAACTTCTTTTCCTTCTTTCTTTCTTAGTTCTAATTTATAGAAATTAGAAATGTTGTCCAATATTACCAGACTAATCCCCTTCCCCTCCATAACCCTTTCTAGGTTTTTTATTTGTTTATCCAGCTCTTTAAAATTTTTTGGATTAAAAACCAGCAGATTATCTAGATATTTAACATAGTCACTGCCTATTATCTGCTTTAATCTTTCTAAAGAAAATTCCTTTTCAGTATCTATATATATTATTTTTTTATTATTTTTTGATAACTCAGCAGCCGCCATCAAGCATAATGTTGATTTTCCAGAAGCATTTTTTCCATATATCATAGTAATCATACTGTCCTGAAATCCTCCGAAAAAACTATCTAATTTTTTGCTGCCTGTTGAAATTGTCATGCTTTACCAATAGATGAAGAAATTTAAAAGCATTTGCAAACCGGCTTTGCACAAAAACTAACTGACTTTTTGTGCAACGAATAAGTTATAACACTTTTTGAAATCTATTTTTATTCCCAGCTCAAAGCTCTCCTGAATCAAAACAGAAAGATTATGGCATGGAGAAATAGTTAGAAAAGATTTTCTTGAATGTTCTTAATTACTTCTTCTTTTTAACAACTAGATAAATACCTACTCCAATAATTGGAAGTCCTATTATGGGTATCACTATCCCAAATACAGCTCCTGTAACTATTAATATCCAACCTATTTGTTTGTCACGTTCACTTTCAGGTATTTTTTTCTTACTAAGACCTATTTGAACCATGCGTTCTTTTTCTTTTTTCTCGATTTTAGTCTGTTTAGACCCACAATAAGAACAAAAGCTACTCTTACCTATTTTCTTGCCACATTCTTTACAAAAAGCCATTAGAGTTTGCCCTCATTATACCAATAAACTACCTTCTCGGTCAGTAATAATATTGTATTAAATATAATTTTCTTATGTTTATCTACAAACTTCATCATATTTAACACATTTAGTTTCATATCTTATGCATCTTTCTTGAAATTCTACACAATTCCCCCAGAAATTCTTTTCAACGCACTCTTGTCTTGTTTGCACACATTGTTCTTCTTCTTTTACGCATTCTTGACTACAAGTTTTTCCAATATCACAACCAGAGACAAATATTAGACTTATAAAAACAATTATTATAAGTAATTTTTTCATAATTTTATGTAATTTTTATACTATTTAAATATTTCTAATTAGTTATAATATTCTAAATAGTTCTTTAAGAATAATCAATTATATTTAATAAAGTATGCTCAAGGCAGATAAACTGAAGCTTACTATCCTAGATTTGTTAAAGAAAAGAGATTCTATGACTCTTGGAGAACTAAAGAAAGCTACGAAAACAGCCCATCACTATACATTACTAAATGCCTTAGATTTTCTTGAGAGATTGAGTTTAATAGAAATAAAACAAAAAGGTGATAAGTTAAAGTCAAAGCTTGTTAAATTAAAATAACTTATCTCAGGCTTTCGCTCTAGAATTTGATTGAAGATACATAATTTATATTAAGCTAATCTAGATATAAAAATATTGTGTCCCTAAATTCATAGCTAAATTTTTACTATGTTTATACAATGTCTATAATATTTATTTTTAAAATTAGAAAGATTTTTATATTACCTATGTTTTACATAGGTAAAATGCCAAAAGTTGAAGCATATTTAGAGAGGAATTTAAAGTTATCAAGTAAGAAAGTAGAGATGATAGTAGAACCAAAGAAGATTAGAGGATTCTCTAAATCTGGGGCATATATTCCTCTCTCTGAAGAATATGTTGGGCATGTGGCTTATGTTGTCATACTAAAGCAGGATATTATAAAATGACTTCTAATAATTTAATAAAATGGAAGAGAAAAGTTGTTATGCTTCATTATTTAGAGTATAAAATAGAAGATTTATATAAGAAAAATAAAATTAACGAGAAAGAAAGAAAAAAATTAAAAAAGATAATTACACTTCTCTGGGTAGATATATGGAGATTTTATCCAGATGATTACCTCTCACTTGAGCAACCTTTCAAACTGAACTTTGGTTAAAGGTTTAAGCTTTTGCAACATCATAGATGCTTGATTAATAGTATCAATTCTTTTAAAACCAGTATTAAACTGTTTGTTGTTTGATACTATTTGAAGTCTATTTTTGCCACTATATCTTGCCATACCTTGAGAAGCTTTGCTCACTTCTTTAAAAATCCAATCCTCACATAATAAGGTCAACGGGGTAGCTCTTCCTCTCCAAGCAATCCAACTTGCTATTGCATTAGCCTTAAAATATGCGGGGGGCAATAACATACTAGCATTTGTAGCTTTCCATCTTGTTGGATTTACACCAAGCACTATGCTATGCATCTCTAAGGCTCTTATAGTAGCTAAAAATTTACTAAATAAACTCTTGTATCTTCTATAATTTCTAAATTTTATAGCATATTTTTTTAAGCCATTTCTTTTAGCCACTGCAATTTTATCAGCCATATCTCTTGTATAAACTTCAGACACAACTATTAATTCTTTGCTAGGATTCCTTTTTTTCCAATCTTTAATCTGCTTATCTAATTCCTGAGATGTCTGATTTGGGAATTGCTCTAATAGGCACATATATTTTAATCCTGGAATCTGCTGTGCCTTTTCAATAAATTGCATATCGTCGTTAGTTAAGAGGGTACCATTAGCTAATTGGAAATCAACTAAGAAGTCATATTTAAAATCCTTTACAAAATCACTGAATATATCTTGATTAGACTTTATCTGATTATGACTCATTAATCTATTTTTATTCTTAGAGTCTATTTTTTTAACAAAGACTGCATAAGGGCTATACCTCAATAAAGGTATCTTATATTTCTTTGAGTCTACCAAATCTCTATGCGTAGGTATAATTACCTGTCTGGTTAAATCAACTTCTTCTTTCTCTTGTTTAATTTGGGTTTCCATATCATCACATCTTTTATTAGACGTTGTAATGTAAGTAAAATAGATTCAGTATAATCCGAAAAAACACCGATTGTCTCTTCCTTTCACCACAATGCTATAGAGAATATATATTGAACTCATTTATATAGTTTTCTTTTAAAAATAGGTTGACAGTCAGGGCTGAGAATCTTGATTCTTAGCATTGTAGTCAAGAGACCTAAATCCCCTGACCATCACTTTTCAAGCAGATAAAATATTATATAAATCTATTGGATTTTATCTTTTTAAAAAGTAGACTTTTTGTGCAGAAACCGACTTTTTGTGCAAAGCCTTGCAACCCAAAATATTTATATACAAGTTGTATACACAAGATGTGTATACAAAATGGCAGACATTTTTGAAACAACCTTAATATGTGATTCTTGCAGTAAAAAAACAAACAAAATCAAACTGATAAAAGATGGATTTGTTCTAAGAGCATGGGACTGCAGGAGCTGCAATAAAAGATTTTTTCATCCTCTGGATAAGCAGGAATATGAAGACTTCAAAAGATTAAAAAGCAAGGTCTTTAGAGTAAAATTAAGATTAGTGGGAAACTCATATGCTGTTTCAATTCCAAGGGAAATCATTGAATTTGAAGAGGAATTCAACAGAAAACTAGAAGAGTTGATCAATATATCTTTGGAGGAGCCTGGAAAACTATCATTGTTTTTTAGAAAAGGATAATGTTTATTAACAGCAATAATAAGGAGCATAAGATGGCAAAAGAAGTTAAGCTAAAAGTAATGGAAGCTTTGCAGGAAGAAGCTTACAAAGGCATAGTAAGGATAGACTCTGAAACTATGAAAGATATAGGAGTAAGGCCTGGAGATATAATAGAAATAGAAGGCGGAAGAAAAACAGTTGGTATAGTCGATAGAGCATATCCTACAGATGTTGGCGAAGCTATAATCAGGATGGATGGCATTTTAAGAAGAAATGCTAAAACAGGAATTTCTGAAATTATCACTGTAAGAAGAGCAGAGGTCAAAGAAGCCAAGACTGTAACAATAGCACCAAGCCAAAAAGGAGTCATGATTCAGGCTCATCCTGACTTATTCAAGAGAGGATTATTGGGAAGAGCAGTTGTAAAAGGAGATATAGTTGTCTTAGGTGGGGCAAAGAGAAGAAAGAAAACAATGTCAGAATCCCCTTTCTTTGATGATATATTCTCTGTTTTAGAAGAAAATTTCATGGGAAGCTTTGGATTCGGCTCATTAAAATTTATCGTAGCAGAGGCTAATCCAAAGCAGGCTGTCATAATAACTGAAGCAACAAGCATCAAGGTGAGTCCAAAAGCAATGGATGTTGTAGAAGAAAGAATCCCTGAAGTTGCTTATGAAGATTTAGGTGGGTTAGATGAAGAGATAAAAAAAATAAGAGAGATGGTTGAGTTGCCATTAAGGCATCCGGAAATATTTGAAAGGCTAGGAATTGAGCCTCCAAAAGGAGTATTACTGCATGGTCCTCCAGGATCTGGTAAAACTTTGCTGGCAAAAGCAGTTGCAAATGAAACAGAATCTAATTTTATTTTGATTAATGGCCCTGAGATCATGAATAAATTTGTTGGGGAAGCAGAAAAAAGAATAAGGGATATTTTTGAAGAAGCTGAAAAATCATCCCCTTCAATAATTTTCATTGACGAGATTGATGCTATAGCTCCAAAAAGAGAAGAATCATATTCCGAAGTTGAAAGAAGAGTTGTAGCCCAGTTATTAACAACAATGGACGGATTAAAGTCAAGAGGAAAAGTAGTTGTTATTGGAGCAACTAACAGAGTTAATGCTCTTGACCCTGCATTAAGAAGACCTGGAAGGTTTGACAGGGAAATCAATATTGGTGTTCCTGATCAAAAAGGAAGACTGGAAATCTTAAAGATTCATACAAGAAATATGCCTTTGGAAAAAGATGTTAAGCTAAAAGATTTGGCTAAAGTAACATACGGATTTGTTGGAGCTGATTTATCAGCTTTGGCAAAAGAAGCAGCAATGAATGTAGTGAGAAAGATAATCCCTGATTTGAAGCTTATTAAAGAACAGGCAATCCCAAATGATCTTTTGGATAAATTAATAATAACAAGCGAGGATTTTAAGTATTCTTTAAAAGTTGTAAGGCCTTCTGCTTTAAGGGAAGTGTTGATTGAAAAGCCAACTATTACATGGGAAGATATTGGCGGAGTGGAAGAAATAAAGCAAGATTTAAAAGAAGCAGTTGAATGGCCATTAAAGCACCCTAAAGCATTTGAGAGATTGGGAGTAAGGGCTCCAAGAGGGATTCTTCTTTATGGGCCTCCTGGAACTGGCAAAACTTTGCTGGCAAAAGCAGTTGCAAATGAATCAGACGCAAATTTCATACTTGTAAAAGGTCCGGAATTAATATCAAAATGGGTTGGGGATTCGGAAAAGGGAATCAGAAAAATCTTTGAAAGAGCAAGACAGGCATCTCCTACAATAATATTTTTTGATGAGATTGATGCTATAGCTGGAAGAAGAGGCATGGAGCAGGGAACTAAGGTAACAGAAAGAATGGTCAACCAACTATTAACAGAAATAGATGGATTAGAAGAGCTGCATGATGTTATTGTTATTGGAGCAACTAACAGGCCAGATATGGTTGATCCAGGATTATTAAGGCCTGGAAGATTTGACAGAATAATAATGACTCCAGTTCCAGACAGCAAATCCAGAGAGCAGATCTTTAAAATTCATACTAAGAAAATGCCTCTTGCAAAAGATGTTTCTTTAAGTAAGCTGATAAGCAATAGTGAAAATTATTCTGGAGCAGACGTTGAAAATATATGCAGAGAAGCAGCTGTCTTAGCTTTAAGAGAGAATATTAATGTTAAAGAGGTAAGAATGAAGCATTTTGAAGATGCCTTAAAGAAAATAAAGCCTTCTCTTGACCCTGAAGATGTTAAAAGGTATAAAGAAATAGAGGAATTATACTTAAAAAGCGCAAAATCTGGAAAGGTTAAAGAAACAGCCTCTTATTTAGGATAAAAAAAATTAAGCTGCTTTAGCAGCTTCTTCTTTAGAAAGTATTTTATACATGCCTGTTCCGCACTTAGCACATACGCCTTTAGCAGCTTTTCTTCCTTTTCCCATGCTAACTACCTTAGCATCTTTAATTTCCCTACCTTTTTCCTTGCATTTCATGCAATATCCATTGTATTCTGCCATTTTATATTCTCCTTATAAATTTGATAAAATGATGTTATTTTCAGAGTTTATAAATCCATATGCTAGTCTGCATTGTTAACTCTTCGGTGTCTGGAAGGGTAAAAAAATAAATAAACTCACTTTTTGGATTTTGCTAATTTTATTAAATCTAACCACTTATTATTTCCTAACTCCAAATTCGTAGCTAATTCATAAGGATATTTGTTCAAAGCTTGGTGTTTTCTACAGAAATTATAATAAATTTCATAACCTTTCATAATTGATTTAGCACTATTCGATTCACCAAATCCCCTCATAATTTTTGTTCTTTCTCTTATGGAATTATGCAATCTCTCTATCTTATGATTAAATCCTCTTTCTGAAGCAATAACAATGTTATGAATTATCTTGCTTTTAGTTTTGCTTGAAGAGTGATAAGGAGATTGTAAACCGAAAGTTCTTCTTAAAACTCTGGGATATCCTTGTAGGCCATCTGTTGTAACTATCTTTACTTGTTCCCCTGTTTTATCTTTTGCTTTCTTTAATACCTCAACCAGTCTTTCTATAGTTCTTGATCTCATAAAATCAGAGCTGACCATATATCTAGTTTTTGTGTCCATTACATCAACAAACCAAGATTGCTTTCCTTTGACAGAATACTCCATCTCATCAGACATTAATTCTTCTCCAACCTTCAAGTTTAAAGAATCTGCAAAATTCCCAACTAAAGTTGCATATTTTCTAATCCATTCCAAGATGGTTACATAAGAGCAATTACTCTCTCTAAAAACCCCTAAATGTGCTTGTGTCTTTCTCAATGAAGTCCCTGAGAAATAAAGATGAAGAGCTTCTGTAATCTTGTTAGGATTATTTTTCATCTTCCAAAATCCTTCATCAATTGTAAAACTCTTTTTGCAGGATTTACACAACCATCTTTGTTGGTTTCCTCTATTCTCTGTCTTTCTAAAACCCATCTTTTTGATACTACTAGAATTACATCTAATACAGATGGGTTTCGTTATGTTTTTAAACTCAGAAGACTTTTCTTTCTTCTGAGGTTTAGTTTGTGCTTCGCGGTGCATTTTAAACCTCCTGGGAGCCTTCGGGCTCTCAGTTTAATTTTACTTTATGATTCTGCTTTTTCTAAATCTTCTTTCATATACCTTTCAATTCTCTTTGACATATTAATATCATTTTCATCACAATGTTTCTTGAAGTCTTTCAGAATCTTCTCATCAATTGTAATTGTGATTTGTTTTCTTGCCATTTTGTTGTTTAATATTTATAGTTTATTCTAATATTTATAAGTATAACTAATATATAAATGTTTCGATCCATTTTATAGATATGAGTGTAAACTTATAAGTAGTAAAAATAGAAAGATTTTTAAATAGGGATAAATCACATATGCTAAGATAAAATGGTCAAACATGAAGATTGGTATGATGACAAAGGTAGGTTGAGAAACTTTTATAGAGTTTTACAAATAAGTCCTGATGCGCATGAAGATGTGATAAATGCTTCTTATAAAGTTCTTATAAGGATAAATCACCCAGATAGGGGGGGTAGTCACAGAAAAGCTACTCTAATAAATACTGCAAGAGACGTATTAGTTAATGAAAAGGAAGAATATAATAGGCTATTATTTAATAGAGATGGAAAGTTAATTGGAAATTATCAAATTTTAGAAAAGATTGGGGAGGGAGGATTTGGTGCAACATACAAAGGAAAACATCTATTATTAGAAGAATTAGTTTGTATTAAACATGGTCATCAAGTTTCTGCAGAAGATGAAGAAATATTGCTAAATGAAGCAAAAGCTATTTGGGATATTAGACATCATGGGCTTCCAGCAATGAGAGATATTATGAAACTAGAAGATGATAGTTTAGCTTTAGTTATGAGTTATATTCCTCATCCAACACTTAGTCAGGTTGTTAAAAAAGTTGAAAAATTAGAACCAGAACATGTAGCATGGATAACCGAGAGATGTTTGAATGTTTTAGGTTATTTACATTATCATGGAGTTGTTCATGGGGATATAAAACCCGGAAATATAATGGTCAATCCAAAAAATCATAGCGTCGTATTAATTGATTTTGGGCTTTCTACAATAAGACCTAAAAAAACTTCAAATAGTTTAGGATTTACTCCTTATTTTGCCGCACCAGAGCAAATTGATAATTTATCTCCACCACTTTACCAATCAGATTTTTACAGTTTAGGGATGACAATGATTTACGCTTTAAATGGAGATGACGAATCAGCTTTACAAAGAAAAACTATACCAGCAAATACTCCTAAACCATTTAAACTATTTATTGAAAGATTAATCAAATACGATCTAAAAAATAGACCAGAATGGGAGAAAGAAAATTTAGTAGAAACTATCGGAAAAATAAGAACTGATGCATTTGGAAGAAGAAGATCCAATGTTATGCAAATAAATGGTTTATAAAAAACTGATATTAACTTTAAAGTAGTAAAAGAACCGAAAGGTTTATAAATACTCTAAAATTACTAAAAATATGAAAAATCAGTGGAGGAAAAGATAATGGGATGTATGGAATGGGGAGGAGATACTGGAGGGAGTGGATCATATAGTTATCCTTCAGCTAGAAGTCCTTCGCCTAGGAGTTATGATTCTATTCCTAGTTCGTCTAGTTCTAGAAGGAGCGCGAGGAACATAGACGATTTAGTACCTGCATCTTTAGAAACAAAAAGCAAATCCCCTTTAGTTGTGGCTTGCGACGTAACGGGCTCTATGCAGGAATGGCCTAAGATTGTTTTTAAGAAATTACCTTTGCTTTATGGTGAGCTTAATAAAGCATATTTCAAAGAAAAAACACCAGAGATAAGTTTTGCAGCTATTGGAGATGCATATTGTGATAGTTATCCTTTGCAAGTTCAAAAATTTGATTCTGGAAAATCTCTTGATGATAGATTAGGAGCTTTGATAATTGAAGGAGGGGGTGGGGGACAAATACATGAGAGTTATGAATTAGCAGCTTTATATTATGCTAGAAATGTTAAAATGCCTAATGCAGAGAGACCTATGTTCATATTTATTGGAGATGAGGGTGTTTATGATACAATAAATAGTGATCAAGCAGAACAATGGGCTCGTTCTTCTATTAAAGAAAGATTAACTACAAAACAGGTGGTTGGGAAGTTAATGCAAAAATATTCTGTTTATTTAGTAAGAAAATTATATGACGAAGGTTCTAGCGATGGAATGAGCGATAATGACAAAGAGATTCAAAGGCAATGGAAACATTTAATTGGACCAGATCGTATTGTTATTTTACCGGAACCAGGACGTATAGTAGACGTTATCCTTGGTATTGTTGCAAATGATATAGGGATGAATGAATATTTTAAGAATGAATTGACACAAAGGCAGAAACCAGGTCAAGTAAAAACTGTAATGAATGCTTTAAAATCAGTTACAATGAGAAAAGCATTACCTTCTCCAGGAAAATCTTTAATGACAAGGAGAAGTAAAGGAAAACCAGCAGATCCTTTGATATAGGAGGCAACATGAATAATCCAGAACTTCATGTGACTCTCTGGCCTTCTTTTTCTCATTTTAAACGTACAGCTCTTGACCAGCGAGTTGATGGAATTAGGCTCAATGGCCCTATAAACTTTTCTTTAGACAGAATTGAAACCGATGTAACTAATGCAACCTCACTAAGAGGAGCAGAGCTTTATTTTGATGTTAAAGGGAAACAACTACGTGTATTAGAAGTACATCCTTATAAAAATCATCTTGAATTGAAAGTGACTCATAGAATAAGTGTTGAAGAGTTACCAGCCACTGTTTTGTTTAAAGATGGTCGTGATTATGCTACATTGTCTAAAGTAGATGGAGATATGCTGATTTTTGAAGGTGGACCTAGATATGAAGTTCTACCATGCGAACCAATTTATGTTAGACCACCAAAATTCTCGATTTTGGATAATCCTATTAGTGATTATGAATCTAAAAGAATAGAAATAGCAAAAAAATATGGAATCAGAAAGTTTATGTTATCATATGTAGAAGATGAAACAGATGTTACAAGTTTGAGGGAGCAGGTAGGAGACGAATCAGAAATTGTAGCAAAAATTGAATCGTTAAAAGGATTAGAATATGTGCTTAATAGGTTTAAGAAAACAGATAATCTTTCTTTGATGTTGGCTAGAGGAGATCTTTATGTTGAATTAAATATGCCTCACGAAATAATCACCGCAACGAGGAAGGTAATAGAAAAAGACCCAGAAGCAATGGTTGGTTCGAGAATATTGCACTCATTAAGAAATGCTGATGTCCCAGAATGTGCTGATTTTTCTGAACTCGCATGGTTATATCAAATAGGCTATAAAAGATTCTTGCTTTGCGATGAATTGTGTCTAAAAGAAAATCTACTTAGTAGATCAATAAGCGTCTTCGACGCTTTTAGAACAACCATTAATGGTAATAAAAATGAACTACCAACAAAATCTACCACAGGATAAAAGAGAGTTAAGAACTTATTTAGAAGCTCTTAATTTGCATAATCCAATTGAGTTAGAACAAAGGGCTGATGAAATAATTACAAACGTTAGAAGGGTTATGACTCCTTATGTTGAAGGAGAAAGAGGAAAACCATTAAGAGATTACTATGTTCCTGCTGTTAGATTTATTGAGCAAGCATTTGAAAAAAGAGATTTTAGAAAGGAATTCCCAGAATCTTTAGACTTTATGATTGGTTCTATTGAATGGGAATAGACACCGTTAACTTAACAATGCAATGCTAGTCTGAGATTGTTGTTACTATAGGCTTGTCCTTGATTATAATTGTATGTTCTGCCTGGCTTACTATGCTTTTGCTTAATTCAGGCAGTTGAGGGTAACTATATAGAATACCTTCCCTTTCTAATAATGCCATGCCTAAATTTCCCTTGCTGCCAAATTTTTTAACAACCCACCTCTTTGCAAAAGGCAATGTTTTGTATTCTTCTGATATAAATTTCAAAACCTGCCTTGCAATGTCGCTTCTAACAGGCCTCAGAGTCTCAATTTTGTATATTCCAGAAGGAGCACCTTCTCCAACACTTCCATTCCCCAAAGTTGCAAAAGGCTCAATTGCAATAACCTGATCTTCTTTTAATGTATTCTCATTTTTGTTGTCATAATTCGGAATTCCAGGGACTGCATGCTGCTTGTAAATATCTATACCATGTCCTGATAGATTAGTTATTGGATAGGCATCATTGTCAATTATTGTCTGATATATTACCTTGCCAATTTCCCTGATTTCTAATCCAGGCTTAAGAATCTTAATGGCATTATTAACTGCTTCCCTTGAAGCTTTTACTAATTTAGGATAATTATTTCCCAAGTCAATAGTTGTTGCATTGTCAGAAATATGGCCATCAATATGTGCACCAACATCTAATTTGACAATATCTCCCTCTTCAAAAATTTCCCGGTCATTATGAGGAGGAGTATAGTGTGAAGCCAAGTCATTTCTGGATATGTTGCATGGAAAAGCAGGCTTGCAGCCCATTTCTATGATTTTTTGCTCTACTTTTTCAGCAATTTCTACAAGTTTTATTCCTGGTTTTATCAGCCTGGCTCCAAGATGTAATGCAGCAGAGCCAATTCTTCCAGCTTCAATCCATTTTTTTTCTGTTTCCTTGTCCATTAAAAATCCCCTAAACTGCTTTGAGTTTTATCTTTTATTAAATCTTCCTTATTATACTTTAAAACATCAAAAATTCTTTCCACACTAGGAACTATCTGATTATTAACATAGTAATCTTCGTCATAACCACCTTCTTTAACATTTTCAGGAATATCTGCTTTGTCTCTTATCATTCCTTTTCCAGATTTAATGACAAACCAGATAGGGCTTCCAACTCCGACTTTAACCCCTTTTTTCTGCATTTTTCTTGCTACAGAAACATGCGGGCCAATCTGCACATAGTCCTCAAGCTTCATTCTTAATTGAGTGAAAATTATCAGGTCTTTTATCTTTACTTCTTTTTTTCTTAATTTAGAGATTACATCTTTTACGTAATTCATGGCTTTTTCTCCGTCATTTTCCTTAAGAATTATCTCCAAAACTTTTTTCTGGGTTTTTCTTGCAATAAAACTCCAGTCTCTTCTGACAGTCTCAAAGCCGATGATTTTTAATTCCCCATCTTTATTTATTAGTGCATATTTTTTCTTTGCCCCAGATCCTTCCCCTTTTTTAGAAACAAAAATCCCTCTTTTGTAAAAATCCTCCAGCTCTAATTCCATTAATCCAGGCAGTTCATCATTCAGTTTATCTAAAAAGTTTAGAATATCATTTTCAGTTTTTTTATTTAATACAGCTGCGAATCCATCTGTATCTGCATAGATTACATTAAGTCCAAATTTTTCAGCTCCTTTAATGGCTTCTTGGATATATTCTCTTGCAAAGGCAGTTATGGCAGATGCGCACTCTTTTGAATACCACCTTGCGCCGAAAAAAGCGTAATACCCATATGCTGCATTCATGATTGTTTTTAATCCATAGCTTCTTGCTTTTAGGACAGAATCTTTTTTACCTTTCAGAATTTCTTTAATCCTCTGCCTTCTCAAGATAATGTCTTTTATTACAGAAGGGATGAAAGATTCTTTCTTATCAAAATAATAATTCACTTTTCTTCCAGACTCTTCTACAATATCAGGGCTTTTATAGCCTTTACTTTTGTTTAAGCTGCTTGGGCTGATATTCTTGCTGACAATTATGCTTGGATACAAGGACATAAAATCCAAAACAACTAGATTTTCGTACAAGCCTGGTTTTGGCTCCATGACAAATCCGCCCTGATAAGTATGAACTCTTCTTACAGCAATTATATCTCCGGAAGGCTTATTCGGAATTAAAACATTAAATTCTTTTGCTCTCCTTATAAGATAATTTTCAACCAGCTGCCCATAGCTTAATCTGCAGACATCAAATATGTTGATGCCTATAATCTTAACCATCTCTACTAAGTTTGGAAGAATTTTTTCTGTTAGCTGAAAAGTTAATTTGGAATCATGAAGATTATAATCGCAGATTTCTTTTATACTCCCCTTTTCCCATGCTTCATTAATATCTATAAAATTCATGCTTAATTTGCCGTCACCCAGTATTTCATTAGAAACCATATCAAGGCTGTAAGAATCTAAATGTAGAGAGCCAGCCATAATTGTGCTTATAAATTTGTAAATATCGAGATGAACAATTCCAGATATTTTGGAGCTTTTTGTTCTTCCTTTTTTAGAGAAATTAACATTGCTTCCATCTGCTCCAAGATCCAGTTTTATTTTATATTTTCTAGCTCTCTCTTTAAGCTGCGGAAAATCAAATCCGTCGCTGTAATATCCAACCAAAAAATCAGGCTGGTAGCCAAGAATATGCTCTTTAAATCTTTCAATAAGCTCAGCTTCTGATGCAACAACCTCAACATTTTCATCAGCATCTTTGAACTTTTTCCATGTTATCACTTTTTTATAATTATTGCTGCCGTATAAGGCTAAAGAAATAATCGGATTATTGCTGTTTTCTTCATCTCCCAAAAATCCATATATTTCAATATCAAATGCCAGAATCTTATATTTTTCATAAGCCTTCTCGCTTTCCTGATTTACTGTTCCTCTTAACTCTAAGCCTTCTTTTGCTTCTGTTATAGTACCTTCTGCAGAGCATAAAGTTAATGGAGTTATTTCCCTGTCTATCAGGTATTTTTTATAAGTCTGAATATCCCACTCTAAAATCTCCTTTACTTCCGGAAGATTTTTTAACTCGTTTTTAATCACTCTTATAGAAGATGTTTTGTCTACAGTAACTTTTATTGCCTTAACATTCCTGCTTTCATATTCCTTTTCAATAACCTCTAAGTCTTCTATAGTGTAGTAAATACCTTGTTCTTCTACTTCAACATCCTTTATTTTGTTTACAAATTTCTCTAGATTGATCTCTTTTTCAGGAATTATATAGAAATAAGGTTTGTAGCTTTTGTCAATAACCATTATTCTTTTTCCATCTTCAGTTCTGCCAAATAGCCTAATTCCTTCTTTTTCATCTATGTCCAGAGGATAAAATCCAATTTTAGCCATATAAAGCCTTACACAGCAAATTTAATAACTCTTTCTTAATCACCGAAAGCTTTATAAATAAGTACCACTCCCCAGTAGTAGGAATAAAAGAGGGGAAATAATATTCGTGGAGGCGAGTAGTAAAAATGACAAACGCAGTAAGAGAATATTTATCATTTGACTTAGGAACATCTGAAAGCAGAGTTCTATACAGGACAAAGGATAATGGAAACGAGGAAGTAAGAGTTGCTAAAATATTAACTTTAGCAGGTAGACCTACAGATTACCAAGCACTTGATGCTTTAAAAGAGTTAGGTGCTGTTAAGAAAGATGCAAGATTGGAAGATGCTGTTTTAGTTGGCGATGAAGTCAATGAATACAGAGATCTTTTGACTGTTACAAGACCTTTAGAAAGAGGTCAGATAGCAGGTTACGAGCAAAGCACATCAGATGAATTTCAGAGAAATTTAGCAGATGTAAGAAAAATTGTAAATAAGCTTGCAAGAAAAGTTAGTGCTAAACCAAGTGAAAGCTTAGTAGGAGCTATATCAGCACCAGTTGTTGCTGCTTCTGAAAGCAAGAAAGAATTAAGAGACTTGCTTAAAACATATGCAGTAACAGGAAATGCTATGATTGTATCACAAGCATACACAGCTCCTTGGGGAGCAATAGAAGCAGGTAAGGTCTCAATGAAAGATGCCAGACATAGCCTTTGGGATGACATCGGAGCAGGCTCACATGATGCAGGTTACTTTGATGGTACAAGACCAATGGATGGGTTAACTGCAAGTTCTCCATTAGCAGGAGACAGTGTTGATCATGCATTAGCTAAACAATTAGCCAAGAGATATGGAAAAGAATTTCCAAACTTGTGGGTAAGAGATGTAAAAGAAAAGTATGGTTTGGTTGAACAAAATGGATTAGGTCCACAAATAGTGGCTTTAAACATCCATGGATCATCTAAATCAGAAGACATAACCGACTTATTAATTGAGTCAGGCAGACCGCAGGTTACAGTAGTTTCTGACGTTGTTTTGAAAGTTTTGGGAAACGTAAACCCAGAATACCAGAAAGAAACAATGGGCAAAGTATACTTAGTAGGTAGAGGTTCTAGAGTAAGAGGTCTTGCTCAGGGCGTTGAGAAAGAATTAAACTCAAGGTCTTTGAAAGACAGTGAAGTAAAAGCTCATGTTACAGCTTTAGATGACGATGGAACTTGGACCTTAAAAGGTACTGACAGACTTTTAAGAAACACACCAGCAGAAAAACTAGCTTTAATTTAGTTTTTCTTTTTTTTCTTTTTATAAAAAAATTAATTCAGAATTATATAAAATAAAAATTTATTTAATATTACAAACTAAAAGTTCTTTTTCTTCTACTGAAAATTTACCTGTATAAAATTTATCTAAGAAATTGGATAATTTGCTGAAATCAAGAACAAGATTATCTCTGACTAGCCCTAAGTCTTCAGGACTTAATTTTTTTAGTATGTCCTCTAACCTTAATTTCATTCTTGGATCTTCAACATCCTTAAGAGCTTGATTAATATTATGCTGCTGGATAGCAACGTTAATAGTTATCTTATCCCCATTTCCATTAACCCTGCTGAATCTTTTTGCATCATGAACAACAGGTTTTGGACCTACGCTAACTTGAAGTTTTCCTTGATTTGTGTAATCCACAATAATATCTCTTTTTCCATCTTTATTACTTTCTTTTGGCTTAGCTTTAATTATTTCATTTCTTTGTTCAAATCTGCTTGATATCAATCTGTCTAAGTATTTTAACCTATTTTTAATACTAACAAGACTGTCATGCGCTTTAATTGCTTCCAGTTGTTCTGTGTCAATAAAACCCATTTCTGAAGCATATTGGACAACTTTTTCTTCAAATCCACTTCCTAAGCTCTCATAAAATCCGTTAAATCTGATGTAGCCCCTATTTATGCTTAATGCATCAAGAACTTCTTTAGCAACATTTTCAATGGTTTGGTTGCCATCTGGATCCACTTTATCCCTTAAAGCATCTAATAGTTCTTTATATTTTTTGAATTCTGAAATTTTTTTGCTTATAATTTTCGCTCTTTGATCGTCACTGCCTTCATATTTAGGAGTAACCTTTCTTTTTTCTAATTCTTTTACTAAAGCAGTTTCTTTTAGTCTTATAACTCCTGGTAAGACTTTATCCTTATTAAGATCTTCTAAGGATTGATCTATAGCTCTACAATTAATAAAAGTGCTTGTAAGACTCGTTTTTACCCTATTTCTTTTAGAGCCGTCTAATTTTAAAGTATCAAGAATATCCTCTAAAACTTTATCTCCACCAATTTGATTAAAGACATTGCCCCTAACTGTCAAACTTCCTGCTTCTCTTTCTTTTTTCTCTATCTCTATTTGACAATAATTCTTTAAAGCATCTAACTGTAATGATTCATACAATATTTGGATTTGTTTTGGATCCATTGTATTAATAAGAAAAATTACTCATATATAAAGGTTGTTATTTGTTACTACAGATAAATAGTAAAAATAGAAAGCTTTAAATAATCAAAAATATGGCTATTTAAGATGGCAACACATATTCTATATGTCGGAAATGTACAAGATACAGAGAATCTAAATAGAAATATATCTCTGGATACATTAACAAATGACAAGCTTTATAATTTAAAAATTCTTTCTGGTTATGTTCAGTCTGTTTTTAATGAAGAAGAACTTGCAAGATTTCAAAAAGCAGACCAGATTATTAATAGGTATAATAATGGAGAATCTTTATCAAAAACAGCAGAAAGATTATCAGAAGGCTTTACTTACAAAGTAGTAGCAGGGGATTTCTTAAGATCAGTAGAAATAGCAGAAGCAAGATTATCAGAAAGAAAATCAGGACTTGAAGAACTTTTAAAAGTAAAAGATTTAATTTATGTTCCTGGAGAAAGAGATTCCAGAGACTATGCAGAACAAATCAGCGGAGTAAACATAGTTAATGGCTATAAAATTGGCTGGATAGGAGGCTTACAGTCTAAGATTCAAGCAGTACCATCAGAACTAGTTATGCCAGCAACTAATGAAATAGAAAATGTTCTTAATCAAGATCCAGATATTATTATAACATCAAGATTTAATGACAAAGTAAAGGATTATTTAGATGAAAAAGCAGGAAAAATAGTTATTGTAACATCTTTAGATGAAAAATTTGACAAAGAGGATTTCAAATATAATGGAAATTTAGTTCTTAGAGGAATAAATTTCGGGATAAATAGTGAGAGCAAACATCCTAGAACTTATTTAGTGATAAATAAAAGGGTAATCCCTGAAGAGACTTATGCAAGTGTTATGCAAATTAACAATAAGGGAGAGCATATTGAAGCCTTAACATACTCAGTAAGAGACTCTTTTATAGAGAATATAGCTGATTATGGTTTAATGGACATGGATGAATGGCATAATGAGGAAGAATTAGAAGTTGGAGATCTTAGAGTAGAGAAAAGACCAAAAACAGAAATGCCTGTCCAAATGAAATTAGTGCAATCTGAAGAAGAACAAAAAGAAGAACAAAGAATGTCAGTCCTTTACTTCCCAGAGCCTATGCTGACTAAAAAACAGTTAAAATTATGGAAAAAAGGATTTCCAATAATTCCAGCATCTTTGAAAAGAAGAAGTCTAGTAAAAAGATTGCTTAACATAGCTTAAAGAAATTCAAATAACTTTTTCAATTCTTTGCTTATTTTTATATTTTCAACAGGCTTAAAAATAAAAGCATCTTTTTCATCAAAATAGCCGCATCTGAAATTATCTAGTGGGATTCCAGTTCTTTTGCTTAGCATCAGAGTATAAAAATAAACTTGAGTTGAAGCATATTTTTCCTTGGCAGCATCGGGCTTATAATCCCAAATCCATATTTTTCCATCTTCCAATCTTAGAACATCAATATGTCCGGTTAAAGGCTCAACACTATTAAAAATTCCCTGAAATTCATTTAATTCATTATGCTCAAGCCATAACGGAACTTCAACAGCTAATGTTTTATCATCTTTTTCAAGCATAAAAACCTGGACTTTAGAGTGGGCAGTCAAGTATCTATTTTTATTTTCTTTTAACCCCAGACTTGTCAACTCACAGACTTCATGGTTTTTTAGTTTCTTAACATCTAAATTCTCAATTTTAAATTTTAGGGAGCTGCTTCTTGGGCCAGACTCAAAATAGTCATTTGGGCATTCCTCAAACATTTTATTAAGATAACTAACCAATTCAGGATAATCATTGCATAAAGAATCAACTTTATAATTATTTGTCCTATAATGATAATATCCTCCAAGATGATCCAGAGAAAGATGCTTTATTATTTTTGACACCCCTTGCTTTGCCAACAATTTAACTTTAATATAAAGCTTTTGGTAAGATTTTTATATTAAATAAGCAGTTGAAAGTAAATGGGAGTAAAACTATCAGAGATAATACCAAAAAAAGAGATAAGCTTTGATGATTTAAACAATAAAAAAATAGCAGTTGATTTCTCGAATGCGGCTTTTCAATTCTTGTCTTCAATAAGGCAGAAAGATGGGACTCCCTTAATGGATTCTCAGGGAAGAATAACATCCCATTTGCAGGGAATTTTTTCAAGATTTTCCAATTTAATGCAGAGAAATATACAGTTGGCAGTTGTTTTTGACGGCAAGCCTCCGTTATTAAAACTAAAAACACAGGAAGAAAGAGAGCATAGAAAACAAATAGCAGAGAAAAAATTAAAAGAAGCTATGGAAGAGGAGGATGTTGAAGCTGTTTTAAAATACTCTAAGCAAACAACAAGATTAAGCAGGGAGATTTTAGATGAGTCTAAAGAATTAATTGAAGCAATGGGCATGCCAGTAATACAGGCGCCTTCAGAAGCAGAAGCGCAGGCAGCTTTTATATGTGAAAATAATGATGTTTATGCTGTAGCAACTTCTGATTTTGATGCTCTGCTTTATGGATGTCCAAGGATGCTTACTAATTTAACAGTTTCACAGAGAAAAAAGCTTCCATCAGGATCAACAGTAAAAATAAGCCCTACTTTAATTGAATTAAGTGATACTCTAAATCATCTGGGGATTACTTTAGATCAATTGCTTGCATTGGCAATTTTAGTCGGCACTGATTATAATGAAGGCGTTCATAGAATTGGAGCAAAAACAGCCTTAAAACTAGTTAAGCAGCACAAAAACTTTGATATTTTATTTAAAGAGGTAAAAGCAGAATTTAACTGGAAAGAAATTTATGCTGTTTTTAAGTCAATGCCTATCATGAAAAATTACAAATTAAAATGGAATTATCCAGATGAAAAGAAAATTAAGGAAATTCTTGTGGAGAAGCATGATTTTTCAGAAGAAAGAGTTGATAAAACCTTGTCTTTATTGCTGAAGAATAAGAAGAAAGAACAAACAGGACTTGGAAAATGGGCTTAAGATGGAGCAGATTTTTTTACTCTATTATAAAGTCTTACTAATTCTCTTGGAATTCTGTCTTTAGGATCTATATTATTGGCAATAGTTGTTCTTAATATTTCTAACCTGTCTCTGTGTCTTCTAGCCTCTTCTAGGGATGCTGCTAACTGTCTTTTAATTTGTATTGAAGTCCCACATAATTCCCTGATATTATTCCAATCTGCTGGAGGTGTCCAAATAGCATTTCTGATTTCATTTAATCTAGCTCTAAAAAGGTTTGTTAAGTTTGTTACACCTTCCATTTCTTGATAAAACTCTGAACCTTCTCTAATCTCATTTATTAAAACATTCAAATCCTCACTATACACTCTTACTATTCTTTCTAATTCCTCAACTGCTCCAGGAATCCCTCTAAAACTTTCCCTTGCATCTCCTGCATATTGTTCTAAGTACGCTAAAAGCCTTTGAGGCTGTAAATTAAATATATTTTCTATAACTCTCTGAATAATTAGGTTATAATCTTCTATTTTATTTTCACTTTCTACTATGCTTGTCACTTTCTTTTTTACTACACCTTCAGCCCTTTTAATGTCCTCTTGGCTAATGCCTACTCTCAATACAGAAGAGTCAATTAATGGTATTATTCCCTCTAATTCTTTAATCTGCTTTGAAGTTTCTTTAACTTCATTAATAAAAGCATTTCTTTCATCTGAAAGATTTGTTCCTCTTACACCTTTCCAAAAATCTCCAAAAACTCCTCCTAAATTTCTTAAGTCTTTTCCAGCTTTAGCAGATGCAGCCCTAGCAAGATCACTCATTTGCGGACTGGATGTTAACCTTTCATGGATATCCTGCATTGTTTTCTGGCTTGGAGTAAATGCTCTTCTGCCAAATGAGATTATTCTAAATACAATTACAAAGAAGCTTATTAATGCTATGATGCTTATCAAGCCCCAAATAATATCCCATGGACTTTCTGACACAAGTTCGATAAAGAAGAATTGACCAGCCAGCCATACAACAAAAAAAGCAATAGAAGCAGCCCCAATTTTGTCATTATATCCTGGAAATCCAATTCCAACAAACATTCTGTAAATTAAAAAAGCGCCAAAAATGATAAGCAAAGCTCCAGCAACAGGCCCTGCTATTTCTAATAAATCAGGCTCTAATCTTATAAGGCCTAAAGCTAAAAGCAAACCTAAAGCCCAGATAAGTATCTTTCCGCCTGTTTTTCCTTCCAGTCTTTTCCCCAATCCTATGTATACTACGCTGACAAAGAAAAGAAGGATTATTATTGCAGATATCCAAGGTCCATTAGTAGGAGAAGTAATAAGGCCAGAAAGCTGCAGCATAATATTGCTAACAGGTTCAAAAAGATTTTGAGCTAGAACAGAAGGAATTGCAAATAAAGAAGCTAAGAAAATGCTGCTTAATAACCTCTTTTTGTTCATATTATCACTCTTTATAATGAAACTTTAAGAAATATTTAAATATAAACCTTTCGGATTAAATGAAATGAAATCATACAATTTAATAGGTTCTATAGCTGTTTTAAACGAGAAGACGAGAAATAAGGAAAAAACAGCTGAAGAACTGTTAAAAAAGCACAAAAACATAAAAACAGTAGTGATAAGCAAAAGTATTCATTCTGGATTATACAGGTTGAGAAAAACAAAGCATATTTTGGGTGAAAAAACAAAAGAAACTATACATAAAGAAAATAAATCAGTATTAAAGCTAAATATAGACGCATGCTATTTCTCACCAAGAACTTCCTCAGAAAGATTAAGGATAGCAAAATTAGTAAAGAAAAGTGAAGTCATCTTAGTAATGTTTTCTGGAATAGCCCCTTATCCAATTGTAATAGCAAAAAATGCAAATCCTAAAAAAATTTATGGTATTGAAACGAACAAAGAAGCGCACAAATATGCTTTGGAGAATATAAAATTAAACAGATTAAACAATATAGAATTAATAAGAGGAAATGTAAAAAAAGTAATGCCTAAATTAAAAATAAAATTTGACAGAATCATAATGCCTCTTCCAAAAACATCTTTTAGATATTTTGACCTCCCAATTAAAAATTTAAAGAAAAAAGGATATTTACATTATTACTTGTTTGCTAAAAGACTTCCTAAAAAAGATATTAAAGGATTAAAAATTAAGAAAGTAACAAGATTAAACCAGATTTCTCCTGGAAAATACAAGTACTGCATAGACTTTCAAAAAGCTTAAATACATTGCAAATAAAATTTAATAATGCCAAAAAAGAGAAAAAATAGGTCAGCAAAAAAAAGAGGCAAAAAACCTTCTTTAAAGTTAATTGATCAAAAGTTGAACTTAATTCTGAAAAAAGAGAATAGGCAGCTAAAAGGGCAGAAGAAATTTTTTAAACTGGAAAAAGAGCAGTTAGAGGAAGTTGAAGATTTTGAAAACTTGGAAAGAAAGCAGTTAAAGGAGCTTTCTGGCATTGAAGAATTGGAAAGAGAAATAAAAGAGCAGGTTTCTCCGCATCCATTAAGAAGAATTACAATTAGGGATATAAGCAAAGCTTTGATAGGAGCATTTATAGGAATAATTTCTCATTTTGCATTTTCAGAAGGGGCACATTTAGCAGAAGGAGTGTCTGTAGGAAGAGCATCTTTTATTTTATTAGTGTCTTTTTTAATAGGGTTTATTTTTATTTACCTTACTGGTTATAGAAAAATTTTAGACAGAAAACTTTTATTTTTCCTGCCTGTTAGATTAGTGGCAATATATTTAGTAACTTTAGCAACTGTATTTTTTGTGTTATACACTTTTAATTTCACAGTCGGGGCAGACATAAGTTTAATATACAAGCAGGTAGCTGTAGTATCATTGCCAGCTATTATTGGGGCAAGCGCAGCTGACTTAATCGGAAGAGAATAATGGAAGAAAAGGAAAAAAGAAATTTTAGAATAAAATCTACATTTCATAATTTAATAGATAAACTTATAGATACTCTAATAAGCGAGATAAATGAAGGCAGGCAGACAAAACTTACTGAAGATTTCCAGAAATATTTAATAGAGTTAATATCAATAACTGGAATACAAAGTAAAAAAGAACAAGATTCCGGATTAAAGAGAATATTTGAGAAACAAGAAAAATCCTTAAAGAGTTTGTTATTATCAATTAACGAAATTAAAAAGAAAATTAAATTAGGAGAGACTACAGACAGCTCATCAATAAGAAATTCTGCAGATGAATTTAAAAAATTGCTTAAAGAAGAAATAGCTTCTAAAAGCAGTATGAAAAAAAACAAAGAAGCAGCCTAAATATTCAATTTTAATCTCATTCTTGATGATTTGATTGCACTAGGAGCTTCTCCACCATGCCAGCTGAATCTTGGCCTTATTCTCATTGGATAAATTCTTTCGGAATTATCATCTAAAATGACAGCAGCACCTTTCTCACCAGGCAATTCATTTACAGCTTCTGTTAACCCTCTTACCATATAACTTTGCATCATTGCATTTAATGCATCAACATCTTTTTTAGCAGTTATTTTATGAGCTATTATTAAATCACTTTGAGTTAAAACATCTCCATGTATCTTTCCAGGCTGCTGTGTAGCTAGGATTAAACTGATTCCTGGCTGCCTTCCTTCCTTGAGTATTGTAACTAATGCATCTGTAGCAGCATTCTTTCCTTTTTCTGGAAGAAATTCATGGCTTTCATCTATGACCAGCCAGACCATCGGCAATTTGCTTTCAGTTTCTTCTTCACCAGTTTCTCCCAAGTAACTATAGCCTTTTTGTACAGCATCTAATTCCTCCTGCTTTCTGGTAATCATTCTTTCTGTAAATAATTTTTTTGCTATCAAACCTACTGCCAGTCCTTTGATTCCCCATCCTCCAGGAGTTGTAGCATAGCAGCTTACATCTAAAACAGAGACTTGCCCTCCTTTGATAATGTCTTTTATTTTTGTCCCCCCTTTATCAAATAATCCCCAGTCATTTGCTGTTAACAATAGGCTGATTGTTTTATTTTTTGTATTTTCATCAGATTGAATATCTCTTTGAACAGCATCTGCGAAATCCTTAACACTATAATTTTGCCCTTCCAATCTTTTTATTACTCTATGCATTAATACTCCTGAAGAGCTGAACTGCTCTATTCCAAAAGCATTGCACCAGTCTAAAGCATCTAATTCATTTGGTTTAATTGAAAATGGAAAATCTGTTGGGATTCCATCTTCCAAATACTGTTGGTAATATCCCTTTGGGGTGTAAATCTTAATGTCTAATCCTTTGCTTTCTAAATTCCATTGCTTCAACAAATCTTCGTCCTTTCTGTTTTCAGTTTTCATTGTCCAAAAAATTCCCATAGTATCTAAAATTAAAACAGCAACATTATTTTTGACTTCTTCAGGAAGATCAGCAACACCTTCTGCTATGACTCCTTGTGAATAGCTATTATGGACTATAATATCATTAGCAACAAAATTATGAAAGTTTGGAACATTAATATCATAAACTGTAAACTTTCCTTCTAGTAATTCCATACTTACTATTTCGTCCCAAAAAATATCCGATTCAGCAAGTAGTTTAATGCCTTGATTTTGATCAGCCTCAGAGATTTGTAATAAAGTATCTCTTGATGGACTATATCTTAATCTTTCCCTCATTGCTTTCGGATGTTTATAACCAAAAGCCCTTCCAACCTCTGCCCAATTTTTAGGTTTGTATAAATCCCATACTTCTTTTGGAATTGTATCAATATTTGGATTTCTGATAGTTTTATTTAAATAATCTAAAGCTAATCCTTCTTTAATTTTTTTTATACCAAAGAAACCTATATTTTCTATAAATTTTTTAACATTTACCCCATTAAGCACTAATTCAAAGGCATCCTTATAATAACCATTATATTTAACTTTTTTATATCTAAGTTTGGATAAAATGTCAAATCGTAGTAATAAATTTTGTATTTGTCTAATAAGCTTTTCAGAAGAAGAACTGTATGATACCTCCCAATCTCCTTTATTTAGATGATAAATGCTTCCATCGCATGAAAATAATCTATTTAAGAATAATCTAATGCCTTCTTTATTTAAGGCCATTATACTCTTAGGAATGTATTTTTCAAGAGAACTTTTATTGTATAATCCTTCTTGCTCAAATAATAACCTTATACTTCTTTTTTTAAAAGTATTGTTAGTTCCTTTAAGGAATCTGCCTGTTGTTTTATCTCTGATTATTTTTGAATCTAAAACTATTGTATTATGGTGGTGCTGGGTTAATCTGTAACATCCTTTTTTCTCTTCAACAACATCTAAAGCAGAATCAAATTTCTTCATACTTTCTTTAAAATCTTTTATTATATCAGGGTCGCTATTTGAGAATAAAGCAATTTTTTTAGTATGACCCTCTGCTATAAAATATGCAAGAAGTTTTATTCTATGGTGAGGTATAGAATTATTTCCAAAACTATCTAATCTTCTTGGAACAGCTATTCTAGAACCAACTTTTAACTCATTTACAGGTCTCCAGCTTTTTATAGTTAATAAAGGATGTTCTGGGGTTAATTTAATTTCCCTACCACTTCTTAATCTTAAATGTATAAGATCTTTAACACTCCTTTTGAAGAAATCTCTTTTTTGTAATTTTTCGATTTTTAATTTTTCATTTAAACCTAGAATTTTGTTTTTATTATTCTCTAATTCTTTAATCGGAATTTGCCTTCCATCATCCAACTGTATTAAAGTGTCTTCATGCACACATTTCCCAGATCCCCTTTTACCGCATATGAATACAACATGAGATCTATTAACATCCATATAGATATTATTTGCTAAAGAAACTTCCCTGCCCATTTTAACATACTGTCTTCCAATTAGGATTAGTCCTTTGTCGCCAAACCTTTTTTTATCAGCTTCGCTTCTGCCAACAATTATATCTGTACCCATATGACCCTCTTTTGCAAATTAAACAAAAAGCTTTTAAATATATAAGGATTTCTAATAGTAAATTCTAACATGGCAATAATAAACCATATTAAGACTGTACTTTTACTGGGAATATTAACAGCTATTTTATTATTCTTAGGAAGCTTATTTGGTCCAACTGGATTAACAGTGGCTATTGTGTTTGTAGCTGCAATGAACTTAATTACTTATTTCTTCTCTCACAAATTAGTTTTATTAATATACAGGGCAAAGGAAGCAAAGAAATCAGATTATCCGAAATTGCATAAAACTATTGAAGAATTAGCTAAAAAAGCAAATATACCAAAACCAAAAATTTATACAATACCTACAAATAATCTTAATGCGTTTGCATCGGGAAATTCTCCAAGAAATGCAGTAGTTGCCTGCACAGATGGAATTTTAAAAGCTTTAAATCATAATGAATTGGAAGGAGTATTAGCTCATGAGATAAGCCATGTTAAAAACAGAGATATCCTAATTACAACTATAGCTGCTACAATAGGAGGAATAATATCTTATCTAGCTATGATGGCAAGATTTGGCGCTATATTCGGAGGTATGGGGAACAATAGGGATTCTGGAAATATATTTGCATTACTAGCATTATCAATATTAGCACCAATAGCAGCATTAGTTGTTCAATTGGCTATTTCAAGAACTAGGGAATATCAGGCAGATGCTTCTGGAGCAAAATTGATCAAAGATGGAGAGCCTTTAGCCTCTGCATTAATTAAATTACATGAGCACAATAAGCATAATCCAATAAGATTTGGCAGCCCTGCAACCTCTTCTTTGTTTATTATTAATCCTTTTAGCTCAAGCTTTTTAGTCAATATTTTATCAACGCATCCTGATTATAAAAAGCGAGTTGAAAGATTAAAGGGCATGAAGTTTTAATTAATTTATCTTTTCAAGGAATTGTTTAATTTCGCTAACTTTTCTTGGATTCAAAGAAACATGATCACTAGTTCCTTTGCCTGTTCTTTTTGGAAGAATAATTATCCATTCATTATTAGTTAATTTTTTTAATGTTTTTTCTACTGCTTTTTGCCCTTTGTGAGTGTTTCTATAATGTTCTGGGACTCCTTTTACAACAAAGTCAAGTGGAGTATGTTTTCCTCCCCAAACATTTGTACGGACAAGCTTTTGCAGAATAATCTTTTTTAGTTTATCCTCTTCTTCCATAAATAGTGTGATGGATTTAATTCTTAATAAGCATTGCCTTCGCTTTTTATATATTGATATATAAAAAAGAAAGATTTAAATAATAGCTTATTCTTACAAAGAACATGGCAGAAGAATCAATATTCTTAGAACATGTGGGAGACAGCCCAAGAATGAGAGTCTTACAATACTTAATAGAAGGCAGGGATTTTGATTTTACTCTAACAGATATGCTTAATGCTGGAGTAAGCTGGGGAACCTTAAATATGCTAATCCCTAAATTATTGAAATTAGGAATTATTGTTAAAACCAGGAAAATCGGCAGAGCAACTTTGTATAAAATAAATAAAGAAAATTCAACAACGAAACAGATCATTACCCTATATGATAACTTGATATTGCAAAAGCTTAATCAAATGGAACAAGAAGTTGAAGTTCCAGCGCAATAAATATTGCTGATGTAGAAGTAAACAGGTGGCTTAAAACAATTAATAAAAAACTTTATAAATAGCCTTCTTTCAAAGAGACTATGAAAGTTTCAGAATTACAGGCAAGACAGGGAAAAGTAAATATAGAACTGGAAATTATTTCTGTTGAGACTCCAAGAGAATTTAATAAATTTGGAAATACAGGAAGGGTTGCAAATGCAGCAGCAAAGGATGATTCTGGAGAAATAAAATTAACTTTATGGAATGGAGAGATAGACCAGGTAAAAGCAGGGGATAAAGTTAGAATAACAAATGGTTATGTTTCAGAATTCCAAGGAGAAAAGCAGTTGTCAGCAGGAAAATTTGGAAAGTTAGAAATTATTTAGCCAGCTAATCTCATCATCATTCAATTCTAATTCATTACTCACGTCCTTATCTATAAAATTTTTATAATACTCAAAATTCTTGATGCTTTGCTTAACAGAAGTGTGAACCTTATCTGCCATCTTTTCTGCTATCGATTTCTTTTTGGCATTTTTAATATTTGCCTGCCATATCTTCAGTGGCTTCATGCTTCTCTTGTAATTTACAAATCTCATATTTCCATCTTTCAGAGAATTTATCCCTATAGTCATCAAAGCATTCATATAAACTAAAAATCTCCAGTACTGCCACCTTTTTATTCTTCCGTCATAAACTTTGACTCTGGACAAATAATCAAAAGCCTTTCTTAATTTTTCTCCTTTATGCTCTAAAGGGATATTCTCTTCAATCCATAAAAAACATTCATCAAGATTAGCATTTACATCTTCAAAAACATTCAAAACGTTTATTCCTTTATCTTCTTGGAAAACTATTGACAATGAATTGAAAATAGTTTCTTCTTTTTTCCTCTTGCCAAGTAAATCCAGGTCATTCAATGTTATTTCTTTTTTATTTACAAATACTTGTATGTCATTGATACAGGCTCTTAAGTCGTTTCTATTGCTCTTCACTAAATCTTCTAAAACTTCTCTTTTAGCATAAATCCCTTCTTTTGAGCAGATATAAGAGAGAAAATTAACAATATCATAATTTTTTAAGTCATCAAATTTTATTAACTGGCATTTTTTCTTTAAATCATTAAGCTTCTTGTCATAAGGATCATTAGCAGTCATAATAACTGGAAATTTGGCTTTGGATATTAATTTTGCCAGAACTTGTATTCCACCTCTGTCTTTAACTCCTGAAAAATTATCAACTTCATCTATCAAGATTATCTTTCCTTTAGAAAACAAGCTTTCCTGCTTTAGGCTGTTTCCAACTATCCTTTCAATATTTTCCTTGTTTCTAATCTCACTTGAATTAATCTCAAAAACTTCATAACCAATATCATTTGCTAATGCATAAACAGAACATGTTTTTCCGTTTCCAACACTTCCCCAGATTATTACAGGAGTTTTTTCTTTAACATGCTTTAATAATTCTTTTAATTGTTTTTCCTGACCAACAACCTCCTTTAAGTTTGCAGGTTTGTATTTTTCTGTAAGAAGTTTCATTTTGAAAAAGATGCCAATAAAGCTTCCAGCTGAACATATTCATCACTACCTTCTACCATTCTAAATTCAATCTCTCCACATTTATCAACTAAATCAACTTTTTTAGTTTGATCAATATCTAGATTCCATATTTCTTTTTGTATTTGTTTTATGATATCTAATCCGCTCAATCCGTGTTTTAGCATAACATCCAGCAATTTATTTCTAGCCTTAACAAATTCACTGTTCAAAGCCAATTCAAGAATCTCTTTGATTTCTTTGGGTTTTGCCTGGCTTACAATATCATAAATTAACTTATCATCGATGTTTTTGCTTATTGAAGCGCAGCTTTGCAGAATATTTTCTAACTTCCTGCAGTCTCCTTCAGAAATTTCATATAAACTGTCAATCGCAGAATTGCTTATCTTTAAACCTTCTTCTTTGGCAATTTTATCTATAATTTTTTTAATCTCTTCCTTTGCCAGAGGCTTAAATCTAAAAACAGTGCATCTGCTTTGGATTGGATCTATGATCTTTGATGAAAAATTGCAGCTTAAAATAAATCTGCACGTATTTGAATAAGTTTCCATGGTTCTTCTCAAGGCTTGTTGCGCTTCTTTAGTTAGGGAATCGCATTCATCCAAATAAATAATCTTAAATGGGAAATCACCAATCGCTTTAGTTCTTGCAAAGTCCTTAATTGTATTTCTTACTACATCGATGCCTCTGTCATCACTAGCATTCGTCTCCAAAAAATTACTCTTCCAATTTTCGCCATATAATTTTTTTGCTACTACCAGAGATAAAGAAGTCTTTCCAGTGCCGCTGTAGCCTGCGAAAAGCAAGTGAGGCATATTCTTTAATTCCACAAAAGCCTTTACTCTTTCAACTATTTTGTCCTGACCTTTAATGTCCTCAAAAGTCTGCGGACGGAATTTCTCTATCCAAATCTTTGATTCATTTCCCCCCATTTTAGCCATAAAACACTTAATATTTATATAAGTTTGGTTCATAGTCTTTATAAACCCGTATAATGGAATAAAATATATAAATCACGATTAATAGTCAAAGAAAATGTATGATTTTAAAAAAGTAGAGCAGGAAGCAAGAGATTATTGGAAGAAAATAAATTTATTAGAAAAAATAAATAAAAAAAATAAATCCAATAAAAACTATTTTTTATTAGATGGTCCGCCATACGCTAATGATATACCTCATGTGGGCCATGTAAGAAATACAGTCTATAAAGATTTTAATATAAGGCTGGCATTCTTAAAAGGCTATAATGTGCTTTTTCAGCCGGGTTTTGATACGCATGGTCTTCCAATTGAAAATAAAGTAGAAAAAAAACTAAATCTAAAATCAAAAAAAGATATAGAAAAATTAGGAATTAAAAAATTTACTGAATTATGCAAAGCATCTGCAACTGATAATAAAGATTTGTGGATGGATGTTTATGATAAACTAGGCTCATGGTACTCATGGAAAGAACCTTATTTAACCTATAACAATTCTTATTTAGAGTCTGCATGGTGGACTTTTAAACAAATTTGGGATAAAGGATATGTTTACGAAGGAAAAAAGCCGGTTTTTTGGTGCCCTTCTTGTGAAACTGCATTAGCAGGCTATGAAGTTACAGATTCTTATGCTATGAAAAAAGATCCTTACATTCTGATCAAATTTAAAGTTAAAAACACTAAAAACGACTTTTTATTAGTCTTCACAACTACTCCTTGGACTTTAATCTCAAATGTGGCTATAGCAGCCAAAGCTGACGAAAACTATACTAAAGTTGAAACCTCTCAAGGAAATCTGATTTTGGCAAAGGAAAGGTTAGAAGTCCTTACTGAAGCTGGTATAGGATATAAAATATTAGAAGAATTCAAGGGCAAGAAATTGGATGGCATAGAGTATGAACATATTATAGATGTTCCAGAACAGAAAGAATTAGAAAAAAATCCAAGAGCACATAAAGTTTACATGTCAGTTCCAATATTAAAAGAAAGAGTTTCTGCGAAAATGAGAACTAAAAAAGAGACTAAAGGTGAAGATGTTTTTGAGGATTTTGTAACTGTCAAAGAGGGTACAGGTTTGGTGCACACTGCTCCAGGACATGGTAAAACAGACAATGAAGTTGGAAAACATTATGGATTGCCAGAACCATCACCATTAGATGATTCATGTAGATATACGGATGAAGCAGGACAATTCTCTGGCATGTTTGTAAAAGATGCAGATAAAGATATCTTAGAAGTTTTAGAAAAAACAGGAAAATTGTTGTTTAGCTCAACTGTATCCCATAAGTATCCTTTATGCTGGAGATGTAAATCACCTTTAATTTTTAGATTAAGCAACCAATGGTTCATAAAAATAGATCCAGTTAAGCAAAAGATGCTTGACGGAAACAAAAAAGTTGACTGGTATCCGGAATTTGCAAGAGAAAGATTTGAAGCATGGGTTTTAAATGCAGATGACTGGAATGTTTCAAGACAGAGATATTGGGGTATCCCTATGCCTATATGGAAATGCATCTGCGGTGAGATAAAAGTTATCGGATCTTTGAAAGAATTAGAAAAAAATTCTACGAAAAAATTATCAAGTAACTTTGATTTGCATATCGCCTCTGAAGTAAAATTAAAATGTGATAAATGCAAAGAGGAGATGAAAAGGATAAATGATATATTTGATGTATGGTTTGATTCAGGAGTTGCTCCCTGGGCATCATTAGGATATCCTTTTGAGGGTAAAAAGCTGTTTGAAGAGCACTATCCTGTTAGCAGAATAAATGAATCTCAGGATCAAATTAGGGGATGGTTTTATTCGCTGATGTTTTGCGGAGTTGCCGCGCATGATAAAATTCCCTATAAAGAGGTTTCCATGCCTGGTTGGGTGGTTGATGATAAAGGAGAAAAAATGTCAAAATCTGTAGGTAATGTTGTTTATGCGAAAGATGCAATTGAAGAAGTTGGTGCAGATAACCTAAGATTTTATTATATGTGGGATATTGCTCCTTACAGTTTACAATTATTCAACAAAGATGCAATTAAAAAAGAAGTTTGGAAAGTGTTTAATGTATTGGTAAATCTAAATACTTATTTAACTAACCTGACAGATAAAATAAAAAAAGTAAGTATCAAAGAAATTGAGGATAAATGGCTCTTATCAAAGCTTAATACTCTAATCAAAGAATATTCTGAAAATTTAGATAAATTTGAATACCATACAGCAACAAGGAAGTTGTCAGAGTTTATTCTTAATAATTTAAGCAGAGAATATATCCATATGATAAGGGAAAGAGCAGATAATAAGGATGAAGCTGTTGCTTATGTCATCTTTGAATCCTTATCTAAAGTATTATCTTTATTAGCACCAATCACACCCCACTTATCTGAAAATGAATATCAAAAACTAAAAGAAAAATATGCACTAAAAGATGAGTCTGTCCATTTGTTGGGGTGGCCTAAAGAGGATAAAAAATCAATTAACTCCGAGCTAGAACAAAATTTTGAAATTATAAAAGATATAATCACAAAAATATTATCTGAAAGGGAAAAAATAAAATTAGGTGTAAGATGGCCATTATCTTCTGTTGAAGTTAATTGTGACAGTAAAACAGAAAAAGCTGTAAAAACATTATCAAAAATAATAGAGGTACAAACCAATATCAGGAGATTAAAAACAAAGGAAGCAAAAGAATTAAGCATAATATTGGATTCAAAGCTCACGCCTGAATTAGAAAGAGAAGGATACGCTAGGGAAATAGCCAGAAAAATACAGGCATTAAGAAAAAATGCAGGATTAAACAAATCAGATGAAATTAATTTATCAATTAACTCAGAGTATTCTTTGGCTGAACTAGAGAGCTATATAAAAAATAAAGTAGGGGCAGCAAAATTAATCTTTGAAAAATCTGAATATAAAAATAAATTTAAAGAAAAAATCAAAGACAATACATTCGAAATAGCTTTTGATAAATTATAACTTAGAAGTAATGAACATTTTGTTTATAAATAGTTTTATATATCTTTCTATCTTTTAAAATAAAAATTTACTTTTGAGGGGGTTAAATTATGACAAAAAAAGAACTTAAAGTTGTAAATATAGTTGCTTCTACATACCTGGAGCATGATATTCCATTGATTAAACTTGCAGAAGCTCTTCCTAACACAGAATACAATCCAGAGCAGTTTCCTGGGCTTGTTATGAGGATAAAAGAGCCAAAAACATCAGCATTAATATTCAGCTCTGGTAAGGTGGTTTGTACTGGTGCTAAGTCACTTCTTAAAGTGAGAGAATCTATCAATCAGATAATCAAAAACCTAGCCAAAATAAAGATTAAGATAAAAATAAAACCGGAGATTAAAGTGCAGAATATGGTCGCCTCTGGTGCGATTGGCATGGATTTAAACCTTAATGGCCTAGCAATGACTTTAGAAAACACAGAGTACGAGCCAGAGCAGTTTCCTGGTTTGGTTTACAAATTGCCGAATACAAGAGCGACTTTCCTGCTGTTTAGCAATGGAAAAATAGTGTGTACAGGAACAAGATCTGAAGAAAAGCTTAGAGAAGCATTAAACAAGCTTATAAAGACTTTAAATGCCCTTAAAAAGCCCTCATCAAAAGCAGGGAAAAAAACCAAACCAAAGGTAAAAAAATCAAAAAAACGAAGATAAACAGTATTCTGTAATGCTCATTTTGCAGTTACAGAAAGCTCTTTTATTTTTAAGTAGTCTAATAAAAATGGACGCACAAGAACAAACAGAAAAATTTAAAGAATTTATAGAAATTAATTACTTAGAGCAGATTCATAATTTAGTTAGAAAAGGAAAAAAATCTCTTGTTATTGATTTTGGAGAACTTGCAAAGTTTGATCCTGATTTAGCAGAAGATCTTCTGGAAGATCCGGAAAACCTATTTAAATCAGCTGAATTTTCTTTGGAAAATTTTGATCTTCCCGAAAAAAATTTTAGAGTCAGATTCAAAAATTTGCCCGACACCCAAAAGATGATGATTAAAGATATCAGGTCTATAGATCTTACCAAATTCATAGCTTTAGAGGGCATTGTAAGGCAGGCTTCTGAAGTAAGACCTCAAGTAGAAAGCGCTAAGTTTGAGTGTCCTGCTTGCGGAAATAATATAACCATACTACAGTTAGACACTAAATTTAAAGAGCCTACAAGATGTTCTTGCGGAAGAAGAGGGAGATTTCATCTCATTAAAAAAGATTTGGTTGATGCTCAAAGACTAATAATTGAGGAGCCCCCTGACGCTTTGGATGGAGGAGAGCAGCCAAAGAGATTGGCAATTTTCCTAAAAGAAGATTTAGTAGACCCTTTGATGGAAAAGAGAACAACGCCTGGAGCAAAAGTCAGGGTTTACGGAATAATAAAAGAAATTCCTATACTGCTAAAGTCAGGTGTGCAGTCTGTTAGGTATGATCTAGTCATGGATTCAAATTATATAGAACCAGTAGAGGAAACTTTTCTGGATATAGAAGTATCAGAAAAAGATGAGAGAGAGATTCAGGAGCTGGCTAAAGATCCTAAAATATACGAAAAATTAGTTGACTCAATCGCGCCTTCTATTTATGGGCATGAAAAAGTAAAGGAAGCAATAGTACTTCAATTAATGGGAGGGGTTAAGAAAATAAAGGATGATGGAACAACTATCAGGGGAGATTTACATATCTTATTAGTTGGCGACCCTGGTGCAGCAAAATCTTCCATATTGACATTTGTTTCTCAAGCAGCACCTAAAGCAAGGTTTGTTTCCGGAAAGAGCGTTACAGGTGCAGGATTGACAGCTACTGTAGTGAGAGATGAATTTTTAAGAGGATTTGCTCTGGAAGGAGGTGCATTAGTTCTAGCAAATAAAGGCATATGTTGTATTGATGAATTGGATAAGATGTCACCAGAAGATAGGGCAGCAATGCATGAGGCTTTAGAACAGCAAAGAATTTCTATTGCAAAAGCAAATATTCAGGCAACTTTAAAGACAGAGACAACGGTTTTAGCAGCAGCAAATCCAAAGATGGGAAGATTTGATCCTTATGAGCCAATTGCAAAACAAATTGATTTGCCTCCTACTTTGATAAATAGGTTTGATTTAATATTTCCAATAAGAGATATTCCAAACAGAGCAAAAGATGCCAAAATAGCATCTCATGTTTTGGAACTTCAAAGAAGACCGGAAAAAATAATTTCTCAAATTCCAGTTAAGACTTTAAGAAAATATATAGCCTATGCAAAGCAAAAAGTAAAACCAAAATTAACACAGGAAGCAGTAGATGAGATAAAAGAATTCTATGTTAACTTAAGAAATAGCGGAGACGCTGACGGAGAATCTGTTAAACCGATTCCAATATCGGCAAGACAACTAGAAGCATTAGTAAGACTTGCAGAAGGTTCAGCTAGAGTCAGACTGAGCGAAAAAATAACAAAAAAAGATGCAAAAAGAGCAATAGATCTGTTAAGGCATTGCCTGCTGGAAGTAGGTTTTGATAAAGAAACAGGAAAAATAGATATTGATAGGATTTCAACAGGAATTCCTGCATCAACAAGAGGAAAAATAATTTCAGTAAGGGAGATAATACATGAACTGGAAAAGAGAGTAGGAAAAAAAATCCCAACTCAGGATATTATAAAAGAGGCTTCTGAAAAAGGCATAAAAACCAGTGAAATAGAGGAAGCGATAGAAAAACTAAAGCGTTCAGGCGATATTTTTGAACCTAAATCAGGAATTATTTCTCCTATAAACTAAGATGGCAGAACAAAATATAAGGCAAATTGCCTATAAAGTTTGGATAGCGGATTTGCTTAGAAATAAATATGAAGCAAGACAGGGAGAGTGGGAGCCTAATTACATAGATGTAAATGGAAAAAAAATTTCAAGAGTTAACATCATTGCCAATGTGGTAGAAAAGCAGGATACAGAAAGGCTTTCTTCTGCAGTGATAGATGATGGTTCTGGCAATATTAGCGCAAGGTGTTTTAATGAAAATACAAAAATATTAAGGAATATAGTTGTTGGTGATACAATCCTTGTTGTAGGAAAGCCAAGAATGAATAATAATGAAATGTTTATTGTTGTTGAGATAGCAAGAAAACTGGAAAATTCTTTGTGGCTTCAAGCAAGAAAGAAGGAATTAGAGAAAGAAGGAAAAACTTTGCCGGAAGCAGAAAATATTGAAGAAACTGACTCAAAAAGAGGAAAAATAATGAAATTGGTTAGGAATTTTGACAAAGGGGATGGAGCTTTACAGGAAGAAGTGATAGAAAAATCTGGGTTAAGCATTGACGACAGCAAAAAAGTAATAAAGGAGCTTTTGGAGGAAGGAGCGATATACCAGCCGAAGATAAACAGGTTAAAAACAATCGAATAATTAACAACATTTAAAAACCTACTTCCTATATTTCTTTTATGGATTACCAAGAAATGCTTGAAAAAGCAAAAGAAAAATTACCTGAAACGAAAAAAGCTACTGAAAGGTTTGAAATTCCTACTGTCAAAGGCCATGTCCAGGGTAATAAAACTATTATATCAAATTTTAATCAGATAGTTTCAACTTTAAGAAGAGAGCAGGGGCATTTGTTAAAGTTCCTGCAAAGAGAATTAGCAACGCCTGCAAATGTAGATGGTCCAAGATTAATTCTTGGAAGGAAAATAGGCTCTTCCCTGATAAATGAAAAAGTAAAGAGATATACAGAGACTTTTGTCCTTTGCAAAGAATGTGGAAAGCCCGATACTCAGTTAAAAAAGGAAGACAAAGTCCTTATGTTAAAATGTACTGCATGCGGAGCAAAGCATCCAATAAAATCAAGAATATAGGATATTGTTAAAAAAGAATATTAAAAAATAAACTTAGCGATTAAGATTAATCAATCAAGCTTTGAAAAAAGAAAAAAAATCCAGCAATTTCATCTTATGCTAAATAAATATGATAATCAAAATACACAAAACAAAATATTCTACTTTGGTAGCTATTTGTGATGAAAAATTAATAGGGAAGATTATAGAAGATAAGAATATAAAAATAAATCTATCAGAACGATTTTATAAAGGGGAAGAGATTCCAGAAAAAAGAGTGGTTGAAATATTAAAAGATGCTGATTCTATAAATTTAGTAGGCAGAAAGGCTGTTGAAACAGGTTTAAAGGCTGATGTAATAAAAAAAGAAAATATTAAAAAAATAAAGGACATACCCTTTGCCATTTCGGTGTAAACATGAAGAGACAAATACCAAGAAAACACAGGAAATATTACGAGGCAATTATCCAGCTAAGACCTGCAAGCTACCCCATTATTAAATTTGTAAAAGACATAATAAAAAAAAGAGAGGATGTTTTTATTTCAAGAGAGGAAAGGCAAAAAACAGGCATAGACCTTTATATCTCCTCTAAAAGTCTGGCAATGACTATAGGAAGGATGCTTAAAAAAAGATTTGGCGGAAAAATAATATTATCAAGATCAATCTATGGCGTCCAGAAAGCCAGCAGCAAGAGGCTTTATAGACTTACTCTATGCTACCGAGAAGAAGAATCTGCAAAAGATTTATAAACGCACTTCTTTCTAACAAAATTAATGGCTGAAAAAAGAAAAAATAATGAAGAAGAAATAATTGTAAGAGTCAGAGTTCCAAGAGGAAAAGAAACATTCGGCGTTTTAGAGCAAAGATTAGGCGCTTCTAGAACAAGAGTCAGATGTTTAGACGGAAAAACTAGGATATGCAGAATTCCTGGCAGACTTAAGAGAACATTATGGGTTAGGGAAGGAGATATAGTTCTTGTAGAGCCTTGGGAGTATGGTGGAGATGAAAAAGGAGATATAATCTTTAAGTACAGAAAAAACCAGATTGACTGGCTTAAAAAGAAAGGTTATTTAAAGGAATTAGAATCTGTGCAAGAATTTTAAGAAATGCAATACGAATTAAAAATACCAAAGGAAAGAATAGCTATACTAATTGGTAAAAAAGGAGAAGTAAAAAGAAGAATAGAGAAGTTAACAAAAACTAAATTAAAAATAGACTCAAAAGAAGGTGATGTTATTATCAGCGGAGAAGATTCCTTAAACTGTTACATTATGCAGCAGATAGTCAGAGCAATTGCTCGAGGATTTAATCCTGAAGCTGCTCAACTTCTTTTAGATGAGGAAAACTGTCTTGAAATTATCGAAATGGGAAATTATATTGGAAAATCTAAAAGAAAACAGAAAAGGTTAAAAGGAAGAGTTATAGGAGAGGAAGGAAAAGCAAAAAAGATGATTGGGCAGATTACAGAGACTGAAATTTCAGTTTATGGCAAAACCATCTCTATAATCGGCAAAATAAGCGATGTTGCATTGGCAAGGAAAGCTGTAATTGATTTGCTTGCAGGAGCTCGCCACGGTCCTATTTACAATACACTGCAAAAAAAGAAAAATGAATTAAAGGTTTCCGGAGATCAAAAATGACTAAGGTCATAGCAGAAGAATTAGCAAAAAAACAAAGAGCAATATCTGTTTCTGAATTTTTTACGAAAAACAGGCATTTACTGGGATTTGATAGTCCAACAAGAGCATTATTAATGACTGTAAAAGAGGCTGTTGATAATTCTTTAGATGCATGCCTTGAGATGAAAATTCTTCCTGAAATAAAAGTAATTTTAAAGGAAATAACTGAAAGCAGATTTAATATTGTGGTTGAGGATAATGGGCCAGGAATAATAAAGCAGCAGATACCAAATATATTTGCTAAATTGCTTTATGGCTCAAAATTTCATTCTTTGAAGCAAAGCAGAGGGCAGCAAGGGCTTGGAATCTCAATGTCTGTTCTTTATTCACAATTGACAACAGGGAAGGCAACAAAAATTATTTCAAAAATCTCTCCAAACAAACCAGCCCATTATTATGAATTGCAGATAGATACAAAAAACAACGAGCCTAAAATTTTGAAAGACCAAACTGTAGATTGGGATAAGGATCATGGCACAAAAATAGAATTAGAGATTGAAGGAAAGTATCTAAAAGGAAGACAGTCTGTAGATGAATATATAAAACAGACAGCAATGGCCAATCCTTATGCACAGATAACTTATCTAAATCCTCAAAAAGAAAAACAAGTTTATAAAAGAGTAACGGAAATTTTGCCTAAAGAAGCAAGAGAAATTAAACCACATCCTCACGGCATAGAACTGGGAAATTTTATAAAAATGATGCATGATACTACATCAAATACACTTTCAGGTTTTTTACAAAAGGATTTTTCAAGAATTGGAGCAGGAACAGCAGAAGCAGTACTTAAGGAGGCTAAGCTACAGGGAAATAATCCAAGGAAACTTGATGATAAAGAAACAGAAAAGCTGTTTAATACTCTACAAAAAACACAGATAATGTCCCCTCCTACAGATTGCTTATCTCCTATAGGATTTGAATTATTGGAGCAAAGCTTAAAAAAACAGCTTGAGGCAGAGTACTATGTCTCTATAACAAGAAAGCCTGATGTATACAGGGGAAACCCTTTCTTAATAGAATGTGCAATTGCTTATGGAGGAAACATACCGCAGGATAGCACTTTAAGATTAGTAAGATTTGCAAATAAAGTTCCTTTGCTTTATCAGCAGGGAGGATGTGCTATAACGGAAAGTGTACTTGATACAAATTGGAAGCCTTATGGACTGCAGCAGTCAGGAAGCAACATGCCTGTAGGACCTGCTGTTTTGGTTGTACACATGGCGTCTGTATGGGTACCATTCACATCAGAGTCTAAAGAAGCAGTAGCTCATTATCCTGAAATAATAAAAGAGATTAAATTAGCTTTACAAGAATGCGGAAGAAAGCTTGGGCTTTATATAAGAAAGAATATAAGAGCAAAAGAGCAGAGAGAAAAAGCAGGTCTGTTTGAAAATTATATCCCTGAATTAGCCAGTTCGATATCAAATCTTTCTGGAGACAATAAGTCAGAAATTGAAAATGATTTAAAGAAAATATTAAAAAAACATATTAAAAACATCCTCGGAGAAAATGAAGATGAAAACCAACAAGTCAGAGAATAATCTAAAGGAGCTTGGCAAAGATTTGTCTAAGCAGATAAAAAAAGGAAAAGATCCTAGCCTGACTTTTACTTTGAGAGGATTGACTAATATAGTATTTGATAAAAAAACTAAATCATTGTCTTTAGGAAACAAAAAATTAATGAGAACTTTTTTTAATCTTGCTCATGCAAAAAAATTTTTACAGACTATCGAAATTGCTTCTGTTAGTAAAAATCTGATTAAAGAAGAAAAACACGCAAGCTTAAGGGACGCATTCTACCAAATTAAGAGGACTATACCTAATACTAAAGTAAACATTGTTGATGAACAGCCAGAGTCTGACAAGGCAATTGAAGATTTGGAAGTAATTACTGGGTTGTCAAGGGAGCAGTTAAATTTTAATGCGAACAAGAATGGATCTGTTGCAGGAAGAGTAGTAATCTCTGACAAAGGAGACACAATTGACTGGTCTAAGCTGGGATCAGGCGGGTGGAGTATTCCTTCTAATGTGGAAGATATTAAGTTCAAGAAAGTAAATGCAAAATACATATTATACATGGAAAAAGCAGCAGTATGGGAAAGACTTCATGAGGATAAATTTTGGGAAAAACAAAATTGCATTATAATAAGCTCTCAAGGGCAGACAACAAGAGGAATCAGGAGATTATTGCAAAGATTATCTGAAGAGTATAAACTCCCAATATATATTCTGACAGATTTTGATGCTTGGGGATTCTATATTTATTCTGTTATAAAATATGGATCAATTGCTTTAGCACATTTGGGAAGTAAAATGACAATTCCAACTGTAAAATTTTTAGGCATTACTGCCAATGATATTGAGCATTATGGATTAAATAAGCATCTCATAAAATTAAATGATAAAGATATTGCAAGAATGAAGCAAATTATGGATTATGAGTGGTTTAAAGACAACAAAGATTGGCAGGAGCAATTCAAATTGATGAAGAAAATGGGGGCAAAAGCAGAGATTCAGGCATTAAGCTCAAGAGGAATCAGCTTTATTTCTGAGGAGTACCTTCCGGAAAAAATTAAAAAGAAAGATTTCTTAGATTAGGTTCTGAATATTATAAATTTATCTTTCAAAAGCCTCCTGATAAGTTTTCTTAACTCTTCTTCTGTTATATCAGGATTTGTTTGCTGGTCGCAGACTAATTTTAAGCTCTTTGCCATTTCAGCATAGCTGTAATATTTATTTTTTTGAAAATATCCAAGTAAAATATCCGAGTACTTTTGAAGGTTTTTGTAAACTTTTATCCAATTTTCAGAAAATTCTTCAGTTTTATATAATAAACCTATATCTCTTATAAAATAAGCAAATAAATTATAAAAAGCTTTTTTATTTTTTTCCTCAACTTTTTCCGCAGTTTTTTCAAAAACTCCTTGCAAATCTTTTAGGGAAATTCTTTTTCTGAAACCTACATACTTATCTTCAATTTCAAGCACTCTGTTGCATAATTCTTTATATTTACCTTCAATTGCATTCAAATCTATTTTTTTTGAATACAGCAATTTTTGTAAACTGATTGTTATGTCTCTAGCTTCAATATCATCCTGCAGCCATCTTTTTAGGCTTGCAACCTTATGGGTTAATTCAAGATAATCGTTAGGATCTTTTCTTCCTTTGTACGCAATTAATAGATCTGCAAATTCACTTAATGAAAGAAAAGCAGCTTTGATAACACCCTCCTCTAATTTTCTGGCTCTTCTTTTAAGCAAAGAACCCATACTTTGCAAAGTTAAGGCATTTACATTTAGGGGTTGAGGGTCAGCCATTCAAAAGTAAGGATATTTGGAATATATAAATTTTACATTAAACCGGCTCTGTCCTGAATCTAATTTTAAAAAAGAATATTAACCCATGAGCCGTTAGGCTTCATGGGGGAAGGAGTTGACCCTTCCATGGGAAAAGAGGAAAGAATAGAAAATAAAGTTAAGCATTTGCTTAGAAAACTTAATGCTCCGAGATGGCTGCACCATTTTGGACCAAAGACGTATGAACTTTATATGCATTTAGCTGCAT
>Ga0209541_10000849_pt1 | contig 60787 bp, 63 predicted proteins | sample RifCSPlowO2_01_FD_184027 | JGI IMG/M metagenome (GOLD analysis project Ga0209541, IMG submission 184027) | Groundwater microbial communities from Rifle, Colorado - Rifle CSP2_plank lowO2_0.1 (SPAdes) (version 2) | ecosystem: Environmental > Aquatic > Deep subsurface > Groundwater | place... | reverse complement strand
TGCAGGTGGTTCCTTTCTGGTTTTTCTTGGGGTGGTTTCCTTACTTGGAAAAACTTTTGAACTACCTTTTGCCAAAACAAGCGTAAAATGGAACCCCCAGGATAAACTTTCAGTTTTTATTTTAGGAGTGTTTTCGGGGGCAGCGAGTTCGTGCTGCGCCCCAGTTTTAGCGGGTGTTCTGACCCTTACTGCTATTTCAGCGACGCTTATTCAAGCCGGTATCCTGGCTCTGGTGTACGTCTTTGGAATGGTATTTCCACTGTTTGTTTTGGCTACTTTTTGGGACAATTACCAATGGTCGAAAAGCTCTTTGGTTCGAGGCAAACTCTTGCATTTCAAATTATTTGGCAAAGATTATCAAGTGCATACCACAAACTTAATAGCGGGTGTCATGTTCCTCTTTTTTGGTGTTTTTGTTCTTTATCTTGCCTTTACTGGTACAGAATCGGTGGCTCCTGCTTGGCAAAGATACCTAACTAGTTATGTGAGTGCTTGGATCGAAAAGGTTGCTACCTGGTCAGCCGGGTTGCCAGATCTAGTCTTTTTGATTGTCCTGATTTTGGTAGCAGCTATTTTTATCTACAAAGGATTCTTTTCGAAGCCTAGTAACACCAAGGAGGTTAAGACAAATGAGTAAAAATAATTTTGAGGTAGAGAAATTGTCCAAGAAGGAAAGACGAAAGTTTTTCAGGCAATTACAGGCAAAGATGCAGCATAGAGAGCGAAGAAAATCACTACTTTTAAAAGTTATGCTCATTGTGATTACGATTGGAATAGTAGGTGGTCTAGTATATCTTTTTGCAACTTCTAAGCCCGCGGGACAAAACGGTTCTAGCACATCCTTAAATTCTATTGGAAATTTAAAACTTGGCGACCAAGCGCCAGATTTTAGTTTGCCAGCTACAAACGGGAAGACGGTCTCACTAAAAGATTACCAGGGTAAAAATGTTTTGCTTTACTTCCAAGAAGGGGTGATGTGTCAGCCCTGTTGGAAGCAAATTGGAAGTATGCAGAAAAACAGCGACTTGTTTAATCAGATCGGAACAGAAATTGTCACTATTGGGGTGGATTCTGCCAGTACTTGGGGGCCAATTCTGAAGGCTGAGGGTGTTACTACCATACCAGTACTGATAGACGATGATAGGATAGTTTCGGGAGCTTACGGGGTACTCTCAATGCCTTCGCAGATGCACTCAGATAGACCAGGCCACACCTTTATATTAGTAGATAAGGATGGAAAGATAGCCTGGATCGGCGATTATCCGACGATGCGGGTCACTGATGAAGAGATCCTAAATTCGATCAAACAGTCTCTTAAACTATGATCTTTATTGCCCTAAAAAATCTTTTCCAAGAAAAAACTAGATTGCTTATCAGTATCGGTGGGGTGGCTTTTAGTGTTCTTCTGATTTTGATTCTTCAGGGTTTGTACCAAGGATTTAGCTACCGAATGGGTGAGTATATCCGTAGTCAACCAGCCGATTTTTGGGTGAGCGATGACAAAGCGAGGGATATGTTCCACAGTATTTCGATCCTACCTCTCGAGTATAAAGCAAAGATCGAGGCAGTTGCAGGTGTGGCTAAAGTAAGCCCCTTTAGTGCTCGTCAGATCGTTGTTAACATTCGGGGTAAACGTGAGGCAACCTATTTAGTTGCTTATGATTCAGAGACCGGTATTGGTGGTCCGAACAAGGTGGTTCAAGGTAAGCAATATCCAGATCAGGGTGAAATAATTATTGACCGGGTTTTTGCCAATAAACAAAAATTAAAGATTGATGATAGCCTGCTTATCGGTGTGGACAATTTTAAGGTCGCTGGAATTTCCGAGGGGACCAATCTGGTGACTTTCCAATATTCTTTTGTAACCAAACAAGACGCCGAAAGAACTTTTAAAACAGCCGATATCACCAACTACTTCTTGGTTAGTATGAGAGATGTCGACAAAAATCAAGTCGCCGTAAATATTGAGAAGCAACTTCCGGGAACAGAAGTTTTCACCAAACAGGAGTTTGTCGAAAACAACACTGAATTTATTAGGGAAACTTTCCTGCCGATAGTATTAGTCCTGCTGATAATCGGTTTTGCGGTTGGGGTGGCGGTGATTGGGCTGACTATTTTTACTTCCACAATCGAAAAAGCCAAAGAGTATGGGGTATTAAAGGCAATCGGGGTAAAAAACAACCAACTTTATCAGATGGTATTAGGTCAAGCATTTGTAGCGGGTCTGATTGGTTACTCACTAGGAGTAATCTTGGCTTTTGCGGTAAATCAAATAGTAACTCGGCTGGTTCCAGAATTTATCAGCCTTTTCCGATTGGTAGATTTCATTTTGGTACTAGGCGCAACTTTGATAATGTCGTTGCTAGCCGCTTACATACCGATTCGGAGAATAGCCGTTATCAACCCAGCGGAGGTGTTTAAGGCATGAGTATAATCGCAAACAACATTACAAAAATTTTTGGTAGTGGTCACACCGAGGTGAAAGCTGTAAATAGCGTTTCTTTAACCGTACAGCCTGGTGAGATTTTTCTAATAATGGGACCCTCTGGTTCTGGTAAGACCACGTTAATAACAATTTTGGGTGGTCTCTTGTCACCAACATCTGGATCAGTGGTAATTAATGGCGAAAACATCACAAAACTAAAAGAGAATAAGTTACCAGCCTTTAGGTTAAACAACATCGGTTTTATATTTCAATCGTTCAATTTACTTTCTGCCTTGACTGCTACAGAAAATGTCACTGTTCCGCTAATTGCCAAGGGAATGCCAAAGAAAAAAGCACTGGAACAGGTCAAGGAAATGCTTGAACGGTTGGGGTTAGAACAGCGTCTTAACAACAAACCAGCTGATCTTTCTGGCGGAGAAAAGCAGCGGGTAGCAATAGCCAGAGCTTTGATTACAAAACCAGGCGTTATTTTGGCTGACGAACCAACAGCAAATTTGGATTCAAAAAATGGTCATGAGGTAATGCTAAAGCTTTGCGCCATATCTTGTGAGGAAAATAAGTCTGTGATTATTGTAAGCCACGATAGCCGAATCAAAAATATTGCTCATAAAGTCCTCTGGGTTGAGGATGGGAAACTTATCAAGGAAGAAGAAGGTAACCATAAAAAGATCTGTCCGCACGAGAATTTGGTTTAAATATGATAGCAAATAAATTTTTACCGATAATAATATTCGCAATTACTTTCGCTTTTGTTGAGGCCGCCGTGGTGGTTTACCTGCGCCATCTTCTTGGGATTGGTTTCAACCCACCGCAAGTGAGTAAAGAACAGATTCTGTTTTTAATCCCCGGTATTGCTTTTCTTGACCCAAATACGGCTGTTTCGGTAATCAGGGAATCGGAGATACTTAGGGTTGAACAGCTCAGAGAAGTAGCTACCATAATCATGTTCTTTAGCGTGGCTGTCTTAGCTGCCAAAAACTGGCGTGAGAAATTTGCTTACTTCCTTCTTGCCTTCGGTATCTGGGATATTTTTTATTACGTCTTTTTACGACTGATTATTGGTTGGCCGCAATCTTTCGCCGATTTAGATATCTTTTTCCTTCTGCCGGTTCCGTGGATAGGTCCAGTGATTACACCGCTAATTGTGTCGAGCGTTTTGGTCTTGACAGCTTTTATAATTCTAAAAAGAAAGGATAATTTATGAACAATTCAGATGAAAAAGCAAAAATTTACACCTGTCCAATGCATACAGAAGTAACTTCCGATAAACCAGGCAGTTGTCCGAAATGTGGAATGGGGCTTGTACCAACAGAACAGAAGACTAGATTCGAAGAACAGGGAGGTCTACATTTAGCATCACGTTACCAATTTATAATTGCAGCAGTCATTATTGCATTCGCAACAGGAGCCTTATTGTTTGGAGGAAGTAGTGCTCGCAGCTTTCTTCCTTTTGCCATTATTCTCCTTCTTTGCCCGATTGTGATGATGTTTATGATGAGAGGTAAACACTAATGCCGAATAGTTTTGAAAAGAGAAGGGAAAAACAGATGGAAGTGACTAATGAGAAGACAAAATTTTATACCTGTCCCATGCACCCCGAGGTAATCCAAGAACAACCAGGGTCTTGTCCAAAGTGTGGAATGACTCTTGTACCCACAGAGGGTAAGAAAGTGCCGAAAAAAGATCACAAAGGTTACGAGGAACACGTAATGAGACCGGTAAGTGAAATGAGTTGGTGGGAGAAATTTAAGATGAGCATGATGATGACAATGGGTATGGAACATACCGGTTTATCAGGGCGAGAAATGGCAAAACTGATGGAAGAAGATATCAGAAATAAATTTTTCTTTGCTTTTTTTCTGTCGGTTCCAATTATCGCTTATTCGCCACTGGGCGAAAAAATCCTGGGTCTGCAACTACCGTCACCCATCCCGACGGTCTGGATTCTATTCATTCTAACCACCCCTGTATTTTTCTATTCTGGTTGGATCTTTCTTTACTCAACCTATAAAGCCTTGCAACAAAAAATGCTTAATATGGCAGTGCTTATTGCTGTTGGTATTACGGCAGCATATGCTTTCAGCGTAGTTCTCACCTTTCTTGGTGATAGTGACTCGTATTATGAGGCTGCCGCTCTTTTAATAACTTTTGTTCTTTTCGGCCATTGGATGGAAATGAAATCTCGCCGCGGGACGACAGACGCGCTACAAGCTCTTTTTGCTCTTGTTCCACCACAGGCTAGAGTATTGAGAAACAGAAAAGAAGAACTAATACCCACCGCAGAAGTTAAGGTTGGGGACATTGTAGTACTAAAGCCTGGGGATAAAGTGCCGGTTGATGGTGAAATCATTGAAGGAGAAACCGCAATTGATGAATCTCTTGTGACAGGAGAATCCATACCGGTAGCTAAGAAATCTGGAGATAAAGTAATCGGCGGTTCTATCAACCAGTCTGGTTCAGTGAAGTTTAAAGCAACAAAAGTAGGTGAAGATACTGCACTTGCCCAGATTGTAAAACTAGTTGAAACAGCTCAGAATTCGAAAGCCCCAGGACAAAAACTAGCTGATCGTTTCGCTAAGTATTTGGTAATTGTAGCGGTTGGTGGTGGTTTGCTTACATTTTCAATTTGGTTTTTTATCATCGGACAGCCATTATTATTCGCCTTAACTTTTGCTATCTCAACCGTAGTTATCGCTTGTCCGGATGCATTAGGATTGGCAACCCCAACTGCTGTTGCGGTTGGGACTGGTCTTGGAGCAAAACATAATATTTTAATTAAAGATGCCCCAACCCTCGAGCAGGTTTCCAAAATTCAGGCAATAGTGCTGGATAAAACAGGTACTTTAACAGAAGGGAAACCAAAGATTACCGACGTTGTTGCCGTCGAAGGTTTTACGGAAGAAGACGTTTTGAGGCTTGACGCAGCAGCAGAAGCAAAGTCTAGTCATCCATTGAGTAAAGCGGTCCTGGAAGAAACAGCCAGAAGAAATATTAAGGTTCCAGAGAGAGTGGAAAAATTTAAAAATCTAGCCGGTCATGGTGTAGAGGCTGCAGTTGAAGGTAGGTATGTTCTAGTAGGAACTGTGAAACTGATGAAAGATCGGAATGTAGATATTACCTCAGTCCAGAATAATATTGATCGCCTGCTTTCTGAAGGAAAAACCATCATGATACTTGCAGTTGATGGGAAAGTTGCTGGCGTTGCTGGTGCGGAAGATCCGATCAAGCCGACAGCTACAAAAGCAGTTGTCCATCTAAAAGATTTGGGAATAGAGGTAGCGATGATTACTGGAGACAATGAAAAAACCGCTCAGGCAGTAGCTAAGAGGGTTGGTGTCGAGAGAGTCTTTGCCGAAGTGCTACCAGAAGATAAGGCAAACTATGTCAAAAAACTTCAGGAAGAAGGAAAATTTGTAGCCATGGTTGGAGACGGGGTGAACGACGCACCAGCCTTAGCCCAAGCCGATATTGGTATTGCTATTGGAGCAGGAACTGACGTGGCGATAGAAACAGCCAATGTCGTACTTATGAAATCAGACCCTGTAGATGTACTTCGTGCCATCCGTTTAAGCAAAGCTACGGTTAGAAAGATGAAGCAAAACCTCTTCTGGGCTTCGATTTACAACCTCCTTGCGATTCCTGTAGCCGCAGGAATATTCTACCCAAGCTTTGGCATTTCCCTACGCCCTGAAATCTCCGCGTTACTGATGAGTGCTTCCTCGATCATCGTTGCCACCAACGCTGTGCTTCTAAATAGGGTAGAGAAAGATTTAATTACCGTTTAACAAAATCGTGGTAGTTTGACAACTCTAATTTTAAGTTAGACACCTCGATGGTGCAGGTGCAAATCCATTGGTGCAAATCCAAATCGCAAATCAAATGGCAAATGTAGAAGAAAGGGTTTTCAAATGGGAGCTAAAATAGAGATAGATTATGAAAAGCCTTCTTTTAAATCTTAGAAATTTCCTTTCCTGGATTGCTACCCCACTTGTAGTGATGTGTCCTCTCTGTATTTTCACAGCTGCCTTTATAGCAGCGGGTCAGGTCAGTTTCCTTTTTGCCTTAGCAAGAATTTTGACACCTATTTTGATTACTCTTATCCTGATAAGTGTCTTAAGCTTCTATCTAAACTACCGATCACACAAAAATTTGTATCCCTTTGTCTTTTCTCTTATTGGTGGGGCAGGAGTAATCTATGCTAATGTCACCGTTGCACCAACTATTTTGTTTCAAGTATTTGGAATTTTATTACTGAGCACAGCAGCTTTGATTGATTTAAATCTGCGTTTTAGTAGAAGAGAAAACTGTGGGGCTTGTCAAGGGAAAATAGGAACTCATACACATTAGGTTTAGGGATGTGAAATCAAACTAGCTTGATTGACACCCCTTTGGTAGCTAGAATCCTTTTTCCATTTGGTATATTACTTCGGCCCAAATGGTCCGCTCTTTTAATGAGCGCCAGCTCAATTATTGTGGTGATTAACGCTTTAACTCTCCGCAACGTCCAATTAGCTTAAATAACTTCCATTCTTTAGATTTTGAGGTATTAGGACATAAATTGAAGCGATCGCAATAAATTGTGTCTGATTTAGATTCAGAAAAGAGTTTTGGTAGTGCTAGTAAATTGATTTCAGAGAGGTTCGATTTTTTCAACAGCCATTATTTGTTTGCCGCCTTCAACAGTGGGAAATATAACACCACTCACCTTAACTTTTTTCAAAAGATACTGATTTAGATCAACACCCTTACTTTCTAGGAGAATAAAATTATCTTGATCTTCTCGTAAAATATGGGTTCCTTGCTGATAAATATTAGCTGCTAAAACTTCGATTGTTCCAATTTTCGAAATAAGTGATTTTTCTTCAGGACTACTTTCCTCCTGCTTGTTTTTTCCTTCCTGTGCTGGGGGAGGGTGAGTTATAAATGTTTCTTTAGTGATTTCTTTTTCTTCTTTTGTTTCTTGTTTGGGTTTCATATAAAGACTTAAAATAAGAACAGCTGCCATTATTATTAAAATTAAAGCCAATTTTTTCATCACCAATTAGGTAAAAAGGTTTTTAGGTTATCAGCTGTTATTTTAACAGATCTTAGCTCGCCAAGGATATACTTTTTTGCCGCTCTTCTTAATATTCCGTTTATTGTGCGCTCAATCGCCCTGATGTCAATTTCATACCCAAAAGGTTTGATTACTTTAATCCAAACATCTGACGAGAAACTGATTACATTTTCGGGTAAGGAGACCAATTTTAATTGCCGGGGTAACAGATAATCTCTCGCAATACAAATTTTATCTTCGTCAGAATAATGGGGCATTATTATCATCTCAAGTCTATCTAGTACCGCGGCGGTTAAGTTTCCCTGACGATTGGCGGTACAAATAAAAATTGCCTTACTTAAATCAAAAAAATGATTTATGTATAAATCAGTAAAAGCAAAATTTTGTTCAGGATCGAGCAACTCTAAAAGTACTCCCATTACTTCTGATTCGGCTCCACCAGCAGTGGAATCAATTTCGTCCAGCAAAATAACTGGATTTTTAAAGTTGGTACGTCTTAGTCCTTTGATAATCAATCCTGGTTCTGCTTGGGGAAAAGTTTTAGGTTGCCCTCTTAATTGAAGTGCACTTGACATTCCGCCCATAGGAATTCTTAGAGAAGCCCTTCCCAAACTTTCGGCAATCGAACTTGCAAAAGAAGTTTTTCCGGAACCGGGTAAGCCCACAAAACATAAAACTAAAGAACGTGAAGGAGAATCTTCGTTTTTTGATTGAAGACTTAATACCGATAAATATTCTAATACTCTCTCTTTAATTTCCTCTAAACCATAATGATTTTTATTAAGTATTTCCCTGGCTTTTCGCAAATCGTAATTATCCTTCGAAACCCTATCCCAAGGTAGAGAAACTAGCCAATCAACGTATTTTGAAGTTTGTTCATATTCAATAGTGTAAGTACCAAATTCAATAGCACGGTTTATATTCAAAAGGAGCTCATTTACGTTTTCTTTTAAATCCAAAGGAATAGCCGAATTTTTGACTTTTTCTAAAAGTTTGTTTGTTTGGCTCGCTAGGTTATACTTGGAATTGTTATCAAGGTTCTTAGGCGTTTTAAAAGTACGATTTGGCATTTATTTGAGTTTAACTTTTGCTCTCTATATTGTCAAACTAGATTGACGCCTATCAAAGGTAAAAGTTTGAGTCTTATTGGTTTGGTGGAGTTGGCGAGGGTTGACCACCTGGGTTTAGGAGATTGCCGAAAACACTACTTGGGCCAGTTTCAGTTGGTGGTGGCGGTTGATTAGGTTCGGTAGCTGTTGGAGAGGTAGCAGGAGTTGAGGTTGAGTCAGTAGATTCTATATTTTGTTCTTGATAGCGATTGTAAAAAAGAACCCCCAAAACAATCGCCGCCCCAATAATAAATAATCCCAAAATAACGAAAATAATAGAGACTTTTTTATTTGGGGTAGGACTAGCACTGATTTGGGCTGCAGGTTGTTCTTGGTTACCTTGCGTAAAAACTTGAGCCTGGGTAGTTGCTGGTATTGGCGGCCAACTAGGTTCGGGTTGCGGTGAATAAAGAGACGTTGTTGAGTCTTGCGAGGGCGTAGCCGGCAGCGTTGTTTCTTCAGAACCTTTTGGTATTTCGGGAATTTCTGAAACATTTGTCTCTGGAATTCTTGGTAACTCACCTTCAGCTCCTAAAGTAGTTGGAATTTGGTTCTCAAGCGGTGACTGCTCCGAAGTAGTATCTGGGGTCGGAGGAAGCGTAGTTTCAGGTTGACTTATACCACCAAGAGTTTCAGGATTACTTGGGGGCGGTTCTTGAGTACTAGTTGAAAGTGTCTCTGGTGTATACGTTTCAGGTGGGGTTGGTGGTGTTTCTTGCTCGGTTTGTAAGGAACTTTGACTAGAGATTTGTGAAGCCAAAGGCCCTATTGGTTCAACGTCTTCTTCTTTTTGAGAAGCAGCAATTTCCGGATCCCCAATATCATCCTTAGCTTGGGGGAGGTCGTTTACACTTTTAGGTTCTTCTGGCATTATTTTAAGGATACCCACTAGACTCGCGATTGTCAACCCTTCTTTGCCAAGGCTTTCTAGGATTGGTGCGAAATGGTGTCAAGTTAGTTTCGCTAAAAGCGATACCTGTTATACCAAAAGTTTTGACTAAAGAAGCCTAAGTAAGTATAATTTACTTCGGCTCCTAATTTAAGTTGCCATTTTTCCTGGCGCGTTCGTCTAGTGGCCTAGGACGCGGCGTTCTCAACGCCGAGATCGCGGGTTCAAATCCCGCACGCGCCACCACCACCCTTCGCCTCACATTGAAGATGGTTGTTTGCTTGACAACAGAAAACTGTTTTGATAGAATTTTGCTCAAGTTAAATAAAGCTTGGTTGTAAGAGCTCGGGTTAGAGTATGAAGGCTCCCTTATGACGAGCACATGAAGTCCCCGAAACGTTTAGACGTTACGGGGTTTTTTAAAAATGAGGCAAAAACAGGAAAAAATTTATCTCACAAGTGAAGGTTATAATAAACTCCAAAAAGAATATGACGAGTTAGTTAATGTTAAGCGCAAAGAAGTTACCCAGAGAATTGCTAAAGCTAGGGAATACGGTGATATTAGTGAAAATTCTGAATACGATAGTGCTAGAGACGAACAATCTTTCATGGAGGGTAGAATTTCGGAGCTTCAAGAAATATTAAAGGACGCTCAAGTTTTAACGAAACATGACAAAAACGTTGTCGATATTGGCTCTAAGGTAAAGGTTGAAATTGATGGTGATATCGACGAATTTATTATAGTTTCTAGTATAGAGGCTGATCCTTCCGAAGGAAAAATTTCCAATGAATCGCCAGTTGGCGGTGCTTTGATAGGCGCCAAATTAGGTGACGTAATTACAGTTTCCTCAACAATTAAAGCAACGTATAAAATCCTCGAAATCAGCTAAATTTCTAGTCTTTTGCGAACTTAGTTCTAAAAATCTTGGAAATTACTTAATTCCAAAATCTTGCGTCGCTACCACTCCTAAAAATCCTAGAAATTGCTTGTTGCCTCAAATCTTTCTTTAAGTTATCATCTACCTTAGTGAAAAATCTTATAAAATTCTTTATTGGAGCCGGGAAATTAAAACGGATAAAAAGAGCTGGTTGGGTGTTGCGCAATGTTGACAACCCAGAGTCTATCTCTGACCATACCTACCGTCTGGCGTTGATGACTTGGATACTGTCCCCTAAGAATTTAAACCTAAAGAAAATGTTAATAATGTCCCTAATCCACGATTTATGCGAAGTATATTCTGGCGACACAACTCCCTACGATGATCTAGTCGAAAAAGGCGGTAAGAAAGTTACTGAAAAATGGCCTCGTAGAACATCAAAGGAAAGATTAGATTTTAGTGCAAGAAAGTTTAAGAAAGAGTATGAAGGATGGCAAAAAATAATTAAATATTTACCGGCTGATTTAAAATCTAAACTAGAGCTTTTATGGCTAGATTATACCCAAAGCAAAAGTAATGAAGCGAAATTTATCAGACAAATTGAGAAAATCGAAAATTTGCTACAAGCGATTTCTTATTCAAAAAGGCATAAGAATATAGCTCTTAGACCTTTTTGGGTTGAAATTAGTGAATCAGTGTATGACCACAAGATTATTAAACTTGTTAACGCAATAAAGAACTTTAATGATTCCAAACAAAATAATAATGAAATTAATTCCCTAGTCAAATTTTTATTTGAAGTTGGTAAGTTGAAAGAAAATAAAAGAAGGGGTTGGTTAATCCGCGGTGTAGAAAACCCGGATAGTATTGCTTCTCATTCATTTAGGTCAGCTATAATGGGTTTGGTTCTTTCATACGGCAAAAAAATTGATCAAGAGGTTATTTTAAAAATGGCCTTAAGCCACGATCTTTACGCGGTAAATTCTGGAGATCTAACACCTTACGAGGAATCAATTAAGGGAGGCAAAAAGGATCGAGCGATTTTTGAAAGCTTGCCCTGGCGCGGTTCGCAAGGAAAAAAAGAAATTATTTCCAAAAAGAGATTCGAAGAAGAATTAAAGTATTTTGACCCCTTAGTAAAACTTTTACCACACGAGATTCGTCATGATGTTAAATATTTGTGGCTAGAATATAAAGTCGGTGGTAGTCGAGAGGGAAGGTTTTTACGTCAAGTTGATGTTTTAGAATCTTTGTTTCAAGGACTCGAGTTTAAAATAGAAAATAAAAATTTACACCTTAATCCTTTTTGGCTACAATGCAAGGAATTAATTGACGACCAAAAATTACTAGAATTTATGAGTGAGACTGACCATTATTTTTACGTTACTAAAAAACTTCAACACTAAAACATTTTTTAAAATTGTGACTGGTTGGTTCTTGCCTTTTCTCGCGACTTATTGTACTCTGTTTGCTACTCTCAACAACTCATCTCTACGACTAGAATAGGGGGGAGAAAACGTACACACGGGAGGTGGTCAAGTTCGCGATTCCTCGAAATATGGCCCCAATGGTCCGCGACCACCTGAACTGCGCGGGCTTGGAAATTGAAATCAATGAGGGCGTGTTTCGGGGAGCGATCCGTAACTGGGAGATTGGCGGCAGATCAGTACTGATCGGGTTGCCCAGATCTCTGGACATCCCGCCTCGGGTTGCCTGGAGGAAATACGACTTTGCGTTGGTCGGGGAAGACTGCATTCAAGAGCAGGGACTACGCTACAAAATCCAAGTGGAGAGGGTCGCATCCTTTCCCTACGGGAGAAGGACTTGCGGTTCTCCTCCAAAGCTTGTCATCGTGGTTAACGCCACCGAGACGATTAAGCGCGTCGAAGACATTCCTCCCGGGACTCTCATATCCTCCGATTTTCCCTGGGTGACCAAGCAGTTTTTGGAGGGTAGGGGTCTTAAGCCGAGGTTTATCACCAGCTACGACATGGATGTCGACAAAAGGAGGGAACAGCTTCGTCGGAACCGAGCAGTAGGCATCGAGGTGATTCACGGAGCGGCTCTGACCGAAGTTAGCCTAGACCAGGACATTGGGATCGTGGTGGACGAAACCGGAGAGACAGTCAATTCCAACGGTGTCAGACGCATAGCCACGATTATGGATGTGCCAACGGTCTTGATCGCCAATGTCAAGGTGTTCAAGGAGAACCCGCAGGTGCGAGCTGCAATAAATGAGTTGGCAGATCGCTTGAGAAAAGCGCTTTCTTGTCTAGAGGAGCGTGTAGCTCTACGGGACGCCAACGAGGAAGCAGTTCGTGGTAAGTAAGTACGACGAAGAGGAGTTGTTGAGAAGCCAAGCCCCCGATAAGTCGCGGAAACGTAGACTTTCGGGGGCTTTCCATTTTTATAAACGTAAAACTTTTGTTTGAGTAAAAATTGTCCATCCTTTATACTTAAGAAATAATGTTTTGGGTTGAAACAATAGCAAAAGAGCTTTCTAAAAGCGGAAAATCTCAGCTAGTTAATGATCAAAAAACTCCTTCCGGTCGGGTACACGTTGGTGCTTTGCGAGGAGTAATAATCCACGATCTTGTTTATAAAGCACTTGTAGAGTCTCGTGTAAAAGCCAAATACACTTATATTATTGACGATATGGATCCCATGGATTCGCTTCCTGTTTATTTACCATCAGAGAAATACGAAAAATATATGGGAGCACCTCTTAAAAATATCCCGAGCCCGACGGGCGAGGGTTCCTACGCGGAATATTACGCTAATGAGTTTATCAGTGTTTTTAATAAACTTGGCGCAAAACCAGAAATTTTGTGGGATTCGCAGCTTTATAAAGAAGGGAAACTAGATGAGACCATAAAAGAAGCTCTTGATAATGCCGAAAGGATACAAGGAATTTATGAAAAAGTTTCCGGTTCAAAAAGACCAAAAGATTATCTGCCTTTCCACCCGATATGTGAAAGATGCGGAAAAATAGGTACTACAGCTAGTGCTAGGTGGGATGGTAAATTTGTTTATTATGAATGCCAAGAAAACAGAGTTGAATGGGCAATTGGTTGTGGTAATCAAGGTAAGATTAGCCCTTTTGGTGGGACTGGAAAGTTACCTTGGCGGGTAGAATGGCCAGCAAAGTGGAAGGTTCTTGGGGTAACAATCGAGGGTGAAGGTAAAGACCACGCTTCAAAAGGAGGCACGCGCGATACTGCCAATGCAATCGCCAGAGAAATTTTCAAAATAGAACCTCCTTATGATATTTCCTATGAACATTTTCTTGTTTCCGGGAAGAAGATGAGTAGTTCAAAGGGGATCGGAGTTTCTGCAAAAGAGGTAGCCGAAATTTTACCGCCAGAAGTTTTAAGGTTTTTGATGGTTAGACCACGGCCAATGCAGCATATCGATTTTAACCCAGAACTAGAACACACCATCCCGAAACTATTTGATGATTTTGATATCGCGCGAACGAGTAAAGAAGCAGATTTAAAAAGAATTTACGAACTTTCCCAAGTAGACGAAAAACCAAGGGAGTATTTTGTCCTTCGCTTTAGAGATTTAGTCAATCTAAGTCAGATCCCGAGCGCAGATTTAAAGACAGAATCCGAATCTGTAAAAGGAGATAAATTAACTCTGGTAGATGAAAAAGCATTAGAGGAACGTATAAAATATGCTAAAATTTATTTAGAAACTTTTGCACCTGAAGATATTAAATTTACAGTTAAAGAAAGCTTACCTAAAGAGGCAAAGAGTCTTACCGAGAACCAGAAAAAGCTACTTTTAAAGATAGTTGATTTATTAGAAAAAGCGAAAGGCCCAGAAACTTTTCAAAACGAAATTTACCAGGTTGGGAAAGAGGTTGGATTACCTTCAGCCGAGACCTTCAAAGCAATTTATCTAACCCTTTTAGGAAAAGAATCTGGTCCAAAAGCAGCTTGGCTAATATTGAGTCTAGATAAAGATTTTATGAAAAAAAGATTTGAAGAGGCAAGTAGATTATAGAGATGCTAGATATAAAGTTCATTCGCGAAAATAGCACGCTCGTATTCTATACCTTCCGAACTTCGTTCCGAAGCCGAATACTACGCGTGCTGTGACCACTAAAGTGGGCTAAAAAAAGAAGTTTATGCTGGATATAAGATTTATTAGGGAGAATAAAAATAAGGTTCAAGGAATGCTTACCAAGAGACGGGTAAAAATCGATGTGGGGCATATATTGGAAATTGATGATATGAGAAGGAAACTAATTCAAGAGGTTGAAGGTTTAAGGAAGGAAAGACGAGAGGTAGCTACCCAAAAAGATATTGAAAAGGGCAGAATCCTTAAAGAAAAGCTTATTAAAAAAGAGGCAGCGTTAGCGGGAGTTGTGGAAGAACTTGAAGAAAATTTGGAAAACCTTCCCAATATGCTTTCTCCGCAGGTGCCCCCCGGTGATGATGAAAAAGATAGTGTCGTCGTGAGACAGTGGGGGGAAATAGCCGACTTTGATTTTGAAGCGAAAGATCATTTAACCCTTGGAAAAAATCTTGGTATTATCGATCAAGAAAGGGCCGCCAAGGTATCTGGGCACGGTTTCTATTATTTAGTGGGTGACGGGGCAAGATTGGAAATAGCGTTAGTTAGTTGGGTAGTAGATTTTCTGGTTGAGAAGGGTTATACACCGATTATTACCCCAGAACTTGTCCGGAAAAGATTTGTGGCGGCTACTGGTTATCTACCCCGGCGGGAAAAACCAGATATCTATAAGATTGAAAACGAGGATCTTTTTCTGGTGGCGACTGCCGAAATTCCAATCGCTGCCTACCACGCCGATGAAACCTTTGCGGTAGATACCCTGCCAAAAAACTACATTGGTTTTTCAAGCGCATTTAGGGCCGAAGCCGGAAGTTATGGTAAATATACTCACGGTATTTTTCGAGTTCATGAATTTGATAAATTGGAAATCTTTAAATTTGTAAAACCAGAGGGGTCAGAAAAGGCGTATGCAGAAATCCTTTCCCTTCAGGAAGAAATCTACCAAAACTTAAAGGTTCCTTATCGGGTTACTTTAACATGTACCGGGGATATGCCCGCAGCCGCTTACCTCAAACACGACCTTGAATATTGGGACCCAGTAAATAAAATTTACCGAGAACTAACTAGCGCCTCCAACACTACTGATTATCAGGCTCGACGTCTCAATATTAAATATAGTATACAGGCAGCAGGAGGTAGGGTACAGGGGACAGAGTACGTCCATACTTTGAACGGAACAGCGGTTGCCTTGTCAAGAGCGATAATAGCGATTTTGGAAAATTACCAACAAAAAGACGGTAAAGTTTTAGTTCCTCAAGTGCTACGAAAGTATGTGGGTAAAGAATCTCTTTAAAATATTAAAAGAAGACGTTGTAATCCCGAGGACTTTGTTCGAAGGTAGTTCAACTATTTCTGGTCAAGTAAAGGTAGTTGAGTCTTTAGGGGTAAGAAGACTTCTAGTAGACGGTCTAACCCAATCGATTAGTATTGATAGATTAGATAAAACTGGAGGATATTGGGATTCGATTGTCCAATTAGCGGTTAGCCGGTTAAAGCTAGGGGATAAGATTTTAGTTTTAGGTTTAGGAGGAGGGACTTTACCAAAGCTCTTTACGCGTAATTTAGGTCCGATAAAAATAGATACCGTAGAGATCGATCCTTTAATAGTTGATTTAGCCAAAAAATATTTTAACTTGGTTGAAGATAATATAAAAATTTATATTAGTGATGCTGCCAATTTTTTAAACGCAACTAGCGAAAAATATAATTTTATTTGTGTCGATACCTATATTGGGAATAAAATCCCCGAAAGTTGTCAAACAAATAATTTTTTTGACAATCTTTTTCATCGGTTGGAAGAAAACGGAACTATCATTTTAAACAGAATTTTTCACCAGGATGCAACAAAGGAACTTAATGATTTTATTAAGTTGCTGAAAAATTGGTATTCAAGAGTTTATTATATAAAGCACCCTGGTTACTTTCGCTCCGATAACGTTATTGTTTGGTGCCAATCTTAGATGGAAAACTTTTATATTTTTGGGGCTAAATATTTAATTTATTTTATTGTTTTTATAGCCTTGGTGGTAGTGATTCAACTGGTTGAGAGGAATAGAAAAAAAGGATTGAAAGAAATAGCTATAGTTCTCATTTCAATTATAGTAATGATTATTATTAACAAAATTATCGAACACTTATTACCTAGTGAAAGACCCTTTATTGTGCAAAACTTTAAACCGTTAATTCCTCATTCCGCCAACCCCTCTTTTCCTTCCGATCACGCTAGTTGGGCTGCCCTTCTTAGCAGTTTTATATTTGAGCACCAAAAAAAACTTGGACTTTTGATCCTAATTCTAGCTACCTTTGTTGGAGCAGCCAGGATTTTTGTAGGCGTGCATTACGTCAGTGATGTGTTAGCCGGGTTTATAATTGGCCCTTCGTGTTTTTACCTAGTGAAAACTTACGGTCCAAAAGTTATTCGTAATTTGGGTTAATAAGTTTCTTTTTGCGGCGAAGAGCGAAATTTAGAGTATTTACGGTTGTTGCACTTATTTTTAAACCTGTAAAAGAACCTGGTCCTGGATGAGACTCTATCTCTTTAAGGTCTTGCAGTTTTAATTTACGCTCCTTAAGTAATTTTTCGATCGCAGGCAATGGTGAATCAGCTTCCTTTTGAAGCACTATTTTACCTTTATCTATTAAAGAAACAATTGCTTTCTTGGGCTGTACAGTATTTATAAATAATTTCATTTATTTAATTGCGGTGAATTAATGTAAACCCCTTCTTTATGCTCCTTCTCACTCACCGGCGCTGGGCCATTTTTTGGTTTTTCGCCATCTTTAGCAGGGAGTAAAGTAAAGTAGAAAGTTGAGCCTTTGCCAACCTCACTTCGTACCCCAATTTTTCCACCATGCAACTCTACTAAATTTTTAGTTATATAGAGTCCTAATCCAGTACCGCCGGTTGTCGAACGAGCAACATATGGCTTATCTAAAGGATGAAATTTAGCAAAAAGAGTGGGGATATCTTTTTGGGCAATCCCCATTCCAGTATCGGTAACATTTATTAGAACCTCTTTTTTATCTTTGGAAATTTGGGCAGTTACTGTAATCGAACCTTTTTCAGGGGTAAATTTTAAAGAATTGCCAACTAAATTAGTGATGATTTCTGGAAACCTCTCCTTATCCAGCATTACTGGCGGTATAGGAGAGAGCGTTTTGAATTCAAGATTTATATTCTTCTCAGTAGCTTTACTGCGCAGCTCTTCCAACGTTACTTTGATAGTTTCTTCCAAATTAGCTCTCTCTAAAGAAAGCTCCAACCTACCCGCCTCGATTCTTGAAACATTGAGAAGATCATTTATTAAATTAATCATCCGTTCCGCTGATTGGTAAGAGAGATCCAAATATCTTTGCAGTTTTTCGTTAATCGGCCCAGCTCTGCCGTGTAGACCCATCCAGATGTAGCTTTTGATAGCGGCCATGGGGGTACGCAAATCATGAGAGGCAATACTTAAGAATTCATCTTTAAGCTTATCCAACTCCTTTAGCTTATCATTGGCTTCTCGTAGTTCCTCTGTCGCCTTAGCGATTTCCTGACGCAAAGTGACGTTGAATCTTCTGATTTCTTCGAAACTTAAGGCATTTTGGATAGCAATCGAAGCTTCGGGAGCAAAAATCTCTAAAACCTTAATATCCTGATCACTATAAATGTCTCCTGCCGACTTTTCTCCCAAAAGAAGTAAGCCAATTTCCTCTTGTCCAACCCGCAACGGTGTGGAAACGGTTATATTAAGTTTGCGCATTAGGTTCTTTAATGATTCTTCTTGCAGTTCCTCAAAAACTAAAATCTTATCCACTGCCTGAAGTGTAAAAACTTCCTTTTCAGTTATAGAAATACTGCCTCCATAGGTTTCCTTAGCAAAGACTTTTCCTTTTTCAGTAAGAATAAAGGCGCCTCTGGAAATACGCATTTCTTCCAAAAGTTTTTTAAGAAGTTTTTTGGTTAGATCGTCTAAAAGTAAGGTTGTGGCAAGAATTGTTGTTAAGGAGCTTAAGAGTTCACTAGAATCGTATCTTTCTTTAAAGAAGATTCGATCGGTAAAGTGCTCAAGGGCGTGACGCAGAGGCTGAAAAGTTAAGGCTACGATTAACGTAAGAGCAGCATAAACAGAAATTTGGGTGGTTGCCGTGGCAGTTTGCAGGAAGACTGATGTAACGATAAAAGCAGCGGTTGTATAGGTAGTGGCAATTATCAATACCAAAAGAGTGTAAGCCACTGCCCTTGCCACTACCAACCTAATATCTAATAATCTATGACGTACAATCGCGTACGCTGTCGAACCAATGAATATTAAAATTGAAGAAATCCCAACGTTGACAAATGATGTATTTTTCAACAAGACTACAGTCAAGAAATTTAAAGTAGTCAAAATACTAAAACTTGTTAACAACCCAAGCCCCAAGAATTGAATTTGTGCTCTCACTAAACCGCTTGAATGTTTATATTTTTTATATAGATAATAGAATCCAAAACCCATATTTACAAATAAGCTTAGACCAAATAGGACAATTCCAGGACCAGGTATTGTATTTAAGGAAGGATCAAATCTTGCTTCTTTAAATACTAAAGGGGTCATACATATTAAGGCTAGGAATGTAGTCCATATAACTGACCCTATAAATATAGGCCTTGGTAATAAAATTTTATCGCCCGGATAAGTGTGAATAAATAGAAATAAAGTTGAAATTACTATCGAAGCAAAAAACATATTAACCCGTACCCAAAAGATTGCGGTTACCGGATCACTTGTATGGGTAGCTAGATAGGTACCAAGAGCTACGCCTGCGAACGCAGATGCTAAAACTGCAAATAGGATATTAGTAGCACTCTTTCTATTGTTGAAGTAAGCAAAAAGTGCTAATAAAAATGTGCCTAAAATTGTGGTACTTGATATTAAAAATTCAACCATCTATCAGATTCAAAAAATTAAAAAGAGTTTAATGAATATTTAAATATTTCTAGCATTTTTAATATTCAAAAAAATTTGTAAAAGTGTATATTCTCGATACAACTATAATTATAGTATACTTAAAATTATATAGTATAATTGCTTTAACTATCAATAATTGAAACTTAAGATGGATAAATTAATTAAACAAGTACTTTATTATGGCACTATTGCTCCCTCTTCCCATAACACTCAACCTTGGTCCTTTAAAGTTATTAACAGTACTGTTGAAGTCTACGTTGACGATAAGAGAACATTGAAATATTCGGATCCAAGAAAATGGGAAACCTATTTAAGCTTGGGAGCGTGTTTAACAAATCTTTTGGAAGCAGCAAAGGCCTATGACGCTCTAGAGAAGGTAAATATCTTTCCGGAAGTATCCAACAGAAAATTGATTGCACAAATAATTCTTAAAAAGGGTTCTAAATCAGTAAACTTTAATTTACTTAGAGCAATAAAACAAAGACAAACAAATAGGAGTAACTACTTATCAAAATCCGTGTCAGTTGATTTATTAAAAAAATGGCAGAAAATGGCTACTAGCGATATGGTATCAGCTATAATAGTTGGCGACCGAACTAAGATAAAGGAAATTGCTCAACTGCAGTATGATGCTACAATGAAGGCTTTTTCTGATAAAAAATTTCGTGAAGAATTATCATTATGGGTGCGAAATAATTTGACTAGAGCTCACGATGGTATGCCAGGCTACGTTACAAATATCCCGTTACTTCTAAGTTTTCTTGGTTCCTGGATGATTAAAAACATTAACATAGGTAAAATGCAGGGAGGGGTTGAAAAAAAGTGGATTCTTTCCTCTCCTACTATTTTGATTTTAACAATAAAAAAGAACAATCCAGAAAATTTACTAAAAGCAGGTCAAGTGTTCGAGCAAATTGCAATTGACGTTACTGCTAACAGCCTTGTTTACGCTCCTTTAGGTGCAATAATAGAAACGCCAGAAGTTTCAAAAAAACTCAAGAGTCTTCTGAGTATAGATGAAACTCCAGTTATGTTAATTCGGATTGGCTACTCCAATAAGAGATATAAATTTGCTCCTAAGAGAAAAGTTGAAGAAGTTTTAATCAGTTAACGGAAATTTAAGAAATTAGTTTCTTAAAAAATTCTTTTTCTCTATGGTTTAAATTAAGTGTATATTTTGTTTTAGTTAGATTTCTAAAATCTATATAGAATCTACCATTTATATCGCTATTAGATGCAATCATCTTTATCGTAAATGCTACTAACGATCCTGCTAAAAAAGCTGTACTACCTAATTGGGGCACACCAGATAATTCAGTTCCAACTTTCAATATTGAAGATTTGAATAAGTCGGGTATAGTTTCTTTCCCCATTGTCCTTATAACTAACTTAGGAATTTCTATTGGGTTAGGTGTCAATTTTAATAAAGATGCAAAGATTTTATTGTCAACTCTACCAAAGAATGGTTCTTGTTTTGAGTTTATATCATAACGCTCTACGTCTAAAACTACACCGTCTGCAGTATCAAATGCCATAACCAAAGGGATCCTCTTCTTTTTAGCTTTCGCTCTTAAGAGAGCTTTTATATGAAAATTATCTATTTCATCCACAATTATGTCCAAAGAGTCAATAAATTCATCAATATTTTCATCATTAAGACCTTCGTAATAGAGCGATAAATTAGTATATGGGTTTATTTCATAAATTTGTCTTGCTGCAATATCACACTTGGATTCATTTATGTCCGCAACAGAGCCTCTTATTCTGTTTAAATTGGATCCTTCTAATACATCGAAATCTGCTAGCTTCATATTTCTCGCTCCTCCTAGTGTTGCTATTGTTAATGCTGCACTCTGACCTACACTTAATCCTGCTATACCAATTTTAAGTTTATGAAATTTATCTTGCTCATATTTTGTAATTAAGAATTTATTTCTTGCGGTCAAAACTTCGTAATAAAGAATTTCCTGAATAAAATGGATCAACTGATTTTTCCATGGGTAAAAAACCCAAACTCCTGAAAAAATTTTATTTTTTAAATCAATATTATTTTCCTTACAAAATTCAAGATACAATGGGTTTTTAATGAGACTTTTTTCGGATTTGAATTTTGGAAATTTGATTATGAAAGACTCTTTAAGCCAGGAATCAAAATTATCTATGATTCTGAGATCTTTATTTTTTTCTAAAAGTGAGATCAACTTTCTTTTGTCAGATTCTGACTTTAAATTAAATATAATAGGGTGCTGTAAATCCCTTATTTTATTTTTTTTACTGGTTAGTAGCGTTCTTAATTTCTTCTTGTCCATTTATGCTTAATTCCAACTTGAAAAGAACCATACTCAACGAGTTCTACTTTAGGGATAGCTTGTTTGCCTATAGATCTGAATATAATATTGTACTCAGAATTTAACTTTTTTAAACTTTCAAAAATATCCTTTTGTAGTTTCTCAGATATTTTTTTTGTTCGCGAAATATTTTTTGCCAACTCTACCTTTATATGTATCTCTTTATCCTTTTTCCTATCTTCTTCTACAGACATAAGGAATTTACCCGAAAGAATATTTGACCAATTTTTACGATCCAATACTGGTTTAATATTTTCCGGATAAATGTTTGCACCATAAAATATAACTGTTAGGTCTGTTCGACCAAACAAATATACAAAGGGTAAATTCCAATTATATTGTTCTAAACCAAGCCTCTTAATTTCTGATTTAAAGTCAATTCCTTGAACCATAAGTTTTTTGCTCATTTCACTATAATCAATTAATCCTCCTCTATCACCAATCGCGTATCTGATAAGAGGTATCCCAGAGTATGTTGAGAAAAGGATTTTTTCGTCTGAAACTTGAAAATATTTTAGGTTAGGATGGTATTGCCCTAAAAACGGTATAACTTTATCTTTAAAAAGAAATTCTGCAACAGTCTCGTTATTTGATGCTATCTTTCTTACAAGGGTGGAGATGGGCGTTTCGTGTGCTAAAATTGCTGCATCAGCTGACCCATATACGCTGATACAATCTAAATAAGGTTTTTTTGATCCTAACTCATTCAAGATATGCTCACGATAACTTTCAGTAAAATTCTCACCAGCAAAAAAAGTTTTAACGTTGTATTTTTTCCAATTTAGACCAAAATCAGCAGCTTGGTCTACTATGTCTTTTATAATTGGCGGATATCCAGCTAAAATTATTACCTCAAAATTGGGAGCCAAATTCTTAACCAGTTTTGTAAACAATTCCTTATCAGTTCCTGGTGTAACAACTATAATATTTGAGTTTTTTTGGGATACTAGTTCGGTGGCAGCAAGCATGTAAGGACCCGCTATCCAAGTTCCCATTGCAAATCCGATAACATACAAAGTTGCTTTATCTTTTACATCGTAAAAAAAGTTATATATTAGTTCGGATTGTATAGCGCCCTCGACTTCTTGATATACGCCTCTTGGCCAGAAGAAGGGGTTACCTGTAGAGCCGGAGGAACTTGACATTATATAGTATTTTTCAAGATTTCCGTCCCAGACCAAATCTTTTAAGGGATATTTTCTTATGTAATTTTCTTTATTAGTAATAGGAATTTGATCAAAATCGGACTTACTTTTTATCTTAGCTGGGTTTATTTTATTCTCAGCTAAAAAGTTTTTACAGGCGGGGACCCTTTGCGAAGCTTCCTTAAAAAGCCTTAGAGCTTTTTTAAAACCTTCTTCTTCTAAATCTTTTGGATTAGAATTTATGTAAAAGTTGATTATTTTATTAGTATCAAGCTTGTTGAACTTCTTTCTTAATTGTTCGTTTGAGTCAAAAGGGCTTATCCCGAAATCATACCTACTCATATTTTTACTCAAATTATACTTTAATAAAATTTTTGATTACAAATTATCAGGATCTTCTTTTAAGAATTTTTCTTCGGGATTCATTTATTTATATTATACCCTAGAGGATAAAATATATAAAAACAGCTAGTGGTTGAAGATTTTTTGGGGTTTTAGATCACTTTCTTCAATTTTGGAAAGAACCTCCAATAAAACCGGTTCGATATCCGAGGTAAAATAATCGCTAACTTTTGAGGCAGGAACCCATTTTATATCGGCGATTTCTTCTGGTTCAGAAGTGACTGTGGCTTCAGCGTCTTTTGGCTTAGCAAGATAAAAAGTTTGCAGAATTTCTGTGCCTGGATAAGTTCTCACTAAAATGGGTTTCTCAATTTCAATATCAATTCCTACTTCTTCTTTAATCTCTCGTCGTAGGCTCTGCTCCCGAGTTTCTTTCTCCTTTAACTTCCCACCCGGAAAAGCCCAAGTTAGAGCCGGTACTTGTTTGTCTTGCTGTTTACGTTTAATAATAAGAACCCGACCAGAGCGATGTATTATTGCCAGGACAATATTTAATGGTTCTCCAACCATAGTTTAATCTCCTGAGAAATATTACTATAAGAAACTAGAAAAATCAATAAAAAAGTTTGCCAAGTTAAGTTATAATAGATACGAAAGCCCATAGGGTTTGATATGGAAATAACAGGTAGAAAGATTCTAATTTTAGGGGGAACCGGTTTAGTCGGAACGGTTATCTCACGCCAAATTCTAAAGGAATTGCCAAAACTTCTAGTTATTTGCTCAATAGGTACTAAAAGAGACAGAAGAGCAATTAAAAAACTAAGGAAAGAATTTCCGAGCGCAAAAATAACCCATCTTTGGGGGGATATCTTACTTAGTGAAGACTTTAAAAATAAGAGTTTAGAATCAATTGTTAGCGATAATACTCGAAGAAGAAAATTATTTGAAGAAATCTACACCCCGTTAAACGATCAGACCATCAAAAGCTCATTTCTTTATAAAGTTATCCAAAGATATACTCCGGAAATAATCATTGATTCAGTCAGTTTAGCTAGTTCTTTAGCCTATATTGATACATTTAAAAAAGCAAAACTTATGTTAAGAGGATTAGAAAGTGAGAACAATCAGAAAAAAATTAAAGAAACGATTGAGGATTATTTAGTTAGTTTGGAGTTTCCTAGACTTTTGCGGCATGTTCAAATTCTTTACCATGCTATAAGGGCTAATAATAAAAGAGATTCAAACGTAAAAATTTACCTAAAGATTGGAACAACCGGGACCGGCGGTTTAGGTTTTAATATACCGTATACTCACGGCGAAGATCGTCCTTCTAACACCCTTTTAATAAAATCAGCAATTTCCGGCGCTCACACCATGTTACTGTATCTTCTTTCAAAAACTCCTGATGCCCCCATTATTAAAGAAATAAAACCAGCGACTTCAATTAGTTGGGGGGAAATTAATTTCGGAACAATTTCCAACAAAGACGAGCCAATTAAATTACAAGACTGCCCACCGAAATTAGGTTATAAACTTGGAGACACTTTGGATTTAAACTCTCCAGCCCATAAATTTATTAGTTTAGGTAACAAAACTCTAAAATCAGTTTATTTAGACAGTGGTGAAAACGGTTTGTTTTCTCTTGAGGAATTCAAAACTCTTTCGACTCTGGGACAGATGGAGTTTATTACTCCAGAAGAAATTGCCGCCAAAGCTATAAATGAAATTAAAGGGGCCAATACTGGAAGAGACGTTATTGCCGCTCTTGAGGCAGCCGCTCTCCAACCTTCTTATAGAGCGGGATTGATGCGAACAACCGCGATTTCACGAATGAAAGAAATTGAAAAATCGAAAAATGTAAACAGCGTCGCCTTTGAAATTTTGGGGCCACCTAGGCTCTCTAAGCTTTTAATCGAGGCTTTTTTACTAAAGAGAGCCTATATAAACATGGAAAACGTAACTCGCGAAAAGGCGAAAAATATTAGTTTAAATCTTCAAAATATTGTCTCTAATAATAAGGACATTCGCACCCAAATTATTTCCATTGGAATACCGATTTTACTCCCCGATGAGAAAACACTACTTGCCGGTAAAGAAATCAAAGTCCCAGCTAATGATGAACAACCTAAAAATATTACAATAAAAAATATTGATAAATGGGCAAACCTGGGTTGGGTTGATTTAAGAGCGAAAAATATGAATTTATGGAGAGAGCGCTTTTCCGAAATAATAAAGGAGATAAAAAAAGAGGAATCGGAAATAAGAAGAGACTTGAGCTCAAATTTAGATAGACGTTTTTACAATCCCCAAACTTGGGAGATTGATACAAGGATTGATCCCAGCGAAGTCGTGGCTTGGATTTTTAGTCGGGAAGAAAAAGGTTATCGTCTGAAGTAAAAAAGGCAGTTACCATTCGATAACTGCCTTCGAAATTAAGGACTAATCATATCAGTACTAAGAATTTTCCAAATACCTTCTTCCTTAACTAAAATTACTTTTGAAGTAATTGGTCTCTCCGCTTTCTCAAATTTGACCGCAACTTCTACTGTGACTGTACCATCAGGATTTTCCTGCGGTTGACCAACAAATTCTAAGTTTTGAACGCTTCCAAAAATTTCTTTCTGTGCTTGTAAATTCCGCGCCAGATTATCTCTCCCAATCTTACTTAACAGTCCTTTTGACAGTGAGTTTTCGAAAACTAGTGGATCTGCACTGGTCAAATCCTCAATTGGCTTTTTGAAGGGCTCTTCAGTTGTTTTTGGTTGAACTGTTTGTTGGTTTTTGGTTTGGATTGTTTTCGAACCCAACAAGACCACTGATAGGCCGATTGCAAAAGCGGCAACGATTAATAGGCTAATTAGGATTTTATTTCTCATTTTACTACCTCCTCGTAAATTTGCAGGACAATTTTCTTAGTTTGTTCGTGTTCAAGAATTGGCGTCAATTCCGGAAAAACAGCCTGTTCTAGGGCTAAGGGAAGCAAATCTGAATGAACCGCGCTATATTGCGTAAACGGGATGTCATCGATTTCCGCATCTTTTGTTGTTACTACGCAATCGTTGAACCCAATAAAGAGAAACCAACACTGGTCTCCGGCGGCGATTTGGTAGGTACTCACTGAAGTTGGCAGCTCTTTAGAGTTTAAGGGCTCTAAGTCTTCGGAATTGAGGCTACCTGCTTGGGGACATTGAAGATTAAGAAAATCAACCATTTCTTTGAGACCAATATTTATCCAGAAAGAACCGTTATTTGGTGGTGCAACCATTAAGAATGCGGCCACGTCTTCTCTCTCTGAATAGCTTTCTTCTAGAAAATCTTCAAGGTAGTAACGGGTTAAAATGGCGCCCATGCTGTGAGAAATGATTGTTACTTTCTCGGCAGCGGTAACAGATTTAATAGAATCCAGTGACCTAGGAATTATTTGGGCTGTTTCTTCTAGAGAAGCTCCTGAATTACTGTAATCAAGAGAAAAAACTGCTGAACCAGTGAAAATCGAGCCTTCTGCTTGGTAGAGGTCCACTTCCGTAAAGGGAAGTAAATCAGTATAAGTTTCTACTAAGCTTAGGCCTGAAACCCAGCCAGTTTCCTCCCAATCATAGGCACCGCCACCGCAACCGTGAACAAAAAGTACTGGTGTTGGCTTCTCCCCAATAAATTTTGCTTCTTGGGTAGAGATAGGAGGCGCTTCTGCTGGCACTGGCAGAGTCGTCGTAGGTTGCCACTTTGGGTAGATCCCTTCGGTAAGGAACCGGAGATTTGTTCCGTCAGAATTGATTATGAAGATACTAAAGTTACCGTTAAAATCCCCCCTTCGATTAGCAGTGAATTCAGTTATGCTGTTAAAAGCAACTTGTTTGCCATCAGGAGACCAGTCAGGGAACCGGTTGTGTGGTTGATAACATTGAGTTGGTTCCGAGTAGGATTCTACTAAGCAATAAGGTAGGTTTCTGAAATTTTCTTGCTCTGAAGTCAATTTATTTATCTCACTTCCATCGGCGTTAATTGTACAGATATGAAGCTTATGTTCTTCTAGATAAAGAATTGTAGATCTAGTATCTGCGCAAGTAAAAGCAATTTTATCACCAAGCGGCGACCAACTGGGTTGAACGATAGGACCAGCACAACAGAGTGGATCAAAAGTAACTTCTGAACCGAAGATTTTATTAGTATTTCTTTCCTCTATATTAGCTATAAAAAGATCGCCACTGGTACTAATACCAGAGTTAAAGACAAGACTTTTGCTATCAGGCGACCAGTCTGGATCAGAGCTATCCATATCAGTAACTTGGATAATCTCTGACGTTTCTAGATCTAAAACGTAGATTCTCGGTTCAATTTTCTCTTCTGTAGCTAAATAAATTTCTGAGTAGAAAGCAATGCTTTTACCATCTGGAGACCAGCTTAAACCAGAAGGTTGTCCTGGAGTCGATGTAAGAACAGCAATTTCCCTTGTTCTAATATTTAGCTTATTAATTTGGTAAATTGACTTACCCTCAGTTCCCCCACAAAAAGCAATTTCTTCCCCATCCGGTGACCAAGTATATGGAACTGGTCCACACAATTGACTTGGGAAAATCATTAAATTTTCTTTGTTAGTACCATCTGCATTAATTATATTCAAAAACGTATCATAACTGCTTTCACCGTACTGAGTAAAGAGAATCCTTCCTTGCGGTTCTTTAGGAATTTTCTCTTCAGAAGTAACCCGAAGCCAATCATCGACAGCCCAACCAAGATTGGCCAAATGCCACCAACGGTACCCTTCGGTTTCTAGTGGCCCTTCGTCTATATAGGCAACGTAATCGTTATAAAGATGGTGATTTTCTTTACCGCTTAAACTTGGGGTTTCTCTGGTATTTAAGTAATCTGCTAGATTATTTTGATCTAAGCCAAATACTTCCACCCAAGTTCCAACTGCAACCGTTGGGTCAGAAAAAGCCGTTTCTTCACGGCTCAGTGCCAAAAAAAACGCAATTAAAACTACGAGGAGCTTCCGTAGCATCTGCCTCTCCTTTCTGGGGTGCTGGCTTTTATTTAATTGTTAAGGTACTAGCTGATAATTGTTCCTTTAAAATCTTTGTTGTCTAAGAAATTTTGTAAATTTTGCAAATTCTTGCCGTTCAAAATAGCCACTTTTATACCAATTTTTTGAGCGGCTTGTGAGGCGATTGGATCAAAAGGTAGATTATCCCCAGGATTCCAAGTACTTCCGATTGTTCTTATGAAATCTTTCCAACTAATTTCTTTTAAAGCAACTGCATCGGGAAATTTGTGCGGATCCTTATCGTAAACATAATCAACGTCAGTAAGGTTAATAACTGTATCAGCTTTGTAAAGTTTGGCTAACATAACAGCGTCAAAATCAGTAGAATGGCCTGGTTTCCAGCCAGCAGCAATTGTCACCCTCTCTTTTATAGGTTCTTTTTCGTCGTAGTGAGTGATCACTTTAGGGTGGGCAAACCCTCTAAAAATTGTTCGGAGGAGATGAGCGTTCAGATGAGTAGCGTGGATTCCCAACCAATCAATATCTTCACTCGCTAATTTAACAACCCCTGAGGCCGCTTTTTGATAATGGCGGCTAATGTCGCCACCGCCAGCGACAATAAAAAACTGTTTTTTATTTAAGTTTTTAATAATTAGTTCTCTAAAATTTTTTAAAAAGGTTACGTTAATATTTGAGTTCGGAACTATAAGAGAACCGCCTAGAGAGATAATTATCAAACTACTATCCATTAAAAAAATAAGCTAACACATTTGCAAATAGTTTTCAAATTTGGTATTATCTCCTCTTAATGGAAAATGGCGAACAGCTCTTACCTACGGGGACGGAAGTCCCCAATCATTTAGTGATAATCCCTGACGGGAACAGACGCTGGGCTAAAAATAGAGGGCTCCCGACTTTTGAAGGACACCGAGTCGGTTTTCAACTTACCCCAAAAATTGCGCGGGCAGCAAGGGATTTTGGTATTCATACCCTAACTATTTGGGCGTTTTCAACTGAAAACTGGAAAAGAACTAATACCGAGATTATTTATTTAATGAAGATGTACGATTGGTTTATTAGTCACCATCTTAAAGAAGCAAAAAGAGACGGTGTGAGAATCATTCATTTAGGGAGAAAGGATAGGATCCCCGAATTTCTTGCCAAAAAAATCACCAAAGCGGAAGAGGAAACGATTAATAACCCTAAAAATATATTAAATATTGCTTTAGATTACGGAGGAAGGGACGAACTTTTAAGAGCTACCAAAAAGATGCTTGAAGAAAAAATAAAACCAGAAGATCTAAATGAAGAAATTTTTGCTTCCTTTCTTGATACGAAAAGCCAACCGTTCCCTTATCCAGATCTTCTGATAAGAACAAGCGGGGAAGAAAGAACCAGCGGGATGCTTCCGTGGCAAAGTGCTTACACGGAATTCTATTTCGTGGAGGAACATTTTCCTGATTTTAGTGTTGAACGGTTAAAGGAAGCGATTTTGGAATATTCCAATCGAGTTAGAAGATTTGGTGGGGATCAAAAAGAGCAGGAGAAGCACCAAAAAGGGCAGTACAGAGTCACTGCGGCCACTTAATTTCAATTTTCCTCCTTTCATTATCAATTATTTTAAATCTAATTTTTACACTTTTCTTTGGTAATTTCTTTAATTTATCGGCCCATTCAATCGCGGTAATTGAATTTTTATCATTTATAAATTCTTCCAAACCCAAGCTTTTTAATTCTTGTGGTTTCTCTATGCGATAGAGATCGATATGATGAAAACTGGTGAAGGACCCTTTATTTTTAAGTTGGTAGGAACGGATGAAAATAAAAGTCGGCGATAAAACTCTTTTTTTAATACCGAACCCTGTTGCTAACCCCTGAATAAAAGTAGTTTTACCGCTGCCTAGATATCCAAATAAAGCTAAGAGGGAACCAGGTTTTAGCTTTTTAGCAAAGTTTTTTGCAATATTTTTTGTTTCTTCTGGAGAGGTAGAAATTAATTCCATAGTGCAATTTTACCAAAGAAAAGGACCGTTTTTAGCAGTCCTTGAGAAAAAGGTTTGTGTTTTATCTTTGTTTTACACCATTACACTCGAGTAGCATCTTTGCAAAGATTGGGTTAGTGATGCTTAAGATAACAAATTTTCCTCCTCGTATATCTTGACTACTGCCCACTTTCTTACCGATAAGGACCCCATCCGAGCTAAGAATCTCTCCTTCTACAATTTCGCAACCCAAGTTGTCAGTGATTTGCTGCCAAACAGAAGAGGGTAACTCAAAAGTGTCTGGCACCGGCCCGCTCCTTTCTTGCTCCTCTCTTCGCGTAAGAAAAGATACCGATTATTACACCGGCCGCGTCAAAACCTATGTCTGAAAAATGGAACTCTCTCGTTGGGACAAAAGTTTGGTGGGTCTCATCAAATATACCGTAAACAACCGAGAGCAAGATTGCAAGATAGTAATTTTTTCCTTTTAGGGCGCGCAAAATTAAAGACCCCAATACGGCGAATTCAACTATATGACCCGTTTTTCTTGTTAAAAAATTTCCGATTGGTTCACTCGTTAGTTCTAATTGAGGGATGCTTGAGAGATAAAAAATAAAAGAAGCCCAAATTATAACCGGTAACCAAAGAAAAACAGTGTTTTTAAATCTCATTTTTTTGCCCTTTTAAATAAAGTAATAGCAGCCGAAACTATAAAAACAATACCTAGACCAATAAAAATTGGGGAGAAGAAATTTTTAGGTTTTTGGTCTTTGGTTGGTGTTCCTAGTGTTGATGGTGAGGAAGGAGTAGCAATTTTTGCCTCTCGTGTGGCGATTTGAGTCTTTTCTCCCAAGATCTTAGGGGTTATTTTAGTACTTGGCGGATTATTTTTATTTGTTGCAGTGTTGCTAACTTTAGTAGTTTCTTTCTTTTCAGTGGTATTGTTGGGTTGGTCAGGTTGACTCGAGGGCTTGGTAATAACATTCGCGGCTCCTAACGTTGGCGTGGTTGTTTCCTGCCAAGTCCCGCCCGCTTCTTTAGCGAAAGCGACTCCTTTTGTGGTTGCTCCAAAAGAGAAACTTTCCACAACCGAGCCATCGTCTTTTAGCAAATTTAGCGTGTCACCACTATTATTTAACCATCCAGAAAGATAAACGACCAAAAACCCCCCTGAATTAGTGGTGGCGTCTTTTAGGGTTTTCGAATTTGTCGAAGAGTCGGTTAGTTTCCAACCGCTCAATTCGGCTTTGTTAGGATTATAAATTTCAACCCATTCATCACCAGTTTCGGGATTAGGCATAAACTCGTTCAAAGAAACTTGTGGTGCCGCGGTAGGAGTCGGAGAGGGATTAGATTCATCGCAAGGATGATCCAGCGGTGTTGGCGTGCTAAACTTTTGCCAACTATTCTCACCATCTGGTTCTCGACCAGTGGATTCCCCTTGTGAGTGAATTGGGATAGTGTCGGAAAAATAGGTGATTGAGTCGACCAAATTCCCAGAAGCATCAAATAATTTAATCTCATCACCGCCGTTGTCTAATCTTTTACTAAAAAAATTGAACTTTCTAAAATCGTCTGGACAAATTGATCCGTTTAGTATTTTATTGTTCGCACTGCTATCCCTTATGGTCCAACCGTCTAGATTTACGGTTGAATCACTAGCGTTGTATAGTTCTACCCAGTCAGGATCAGCAGTTGTACCAGCAGTGATAGCTGCAAATTCGTTGATAACTACTGAAGTCTCGGCAAAGGCTTTTGAGGGAAAAAATACTATCGCCAAAAAGAAAAAAGCTAAAAATAATTTCACTAACCAATTATCCAGACAAGAAAAAATATTGTCAATCTAGATTAAAAAAATCACCCCCATTCAAGACCGGGTCTTGAATTCGCTTTAATTCTATTGACTTAAAGTAGTTACCGAATAATAATTAAACAAAATGCCTTACCGAGAACTGATTTTTTACAAAGGTGGTTATTATCATATCTATTCTAGAGGTATTGAAAAGAGAACAATATTTTTAGATCGTGCTGATAATCAAAGGTTTTTAAGTAGACTAAAAGATTATAAGAAAAGGCATCAAATCACGGTTCTTGCTTATTGTTTAATGCCGAATCATTATCATCTATTAATTAGACAAGATTCGGACGAACCGCTGTCAGCTTTTCTTCAAAGATTAAATGTTGCTTATTCAATGTATTTTAATAAACGTTATGAGAGAGTAGGCCCGCTTTTTCAAGGTAGGTTTAAAACAAAGTTGATCGATTCAGACGAGTATCTGCTTCATCTCTCTAGATACATCCATTTGAATCCCAAAGAGATCTTATCTTCGCAAAAGTCCCTAAGAAATTATCCGTGGTTTTCGTACAGGGCTTATTTGAATTCACCGACAAATGATCCAATTGTAGATTCAAAGTTAATTCTAGGCTATTTTTCAAAAATTAATCCAGCTTTAGACTATAACGAGTTTGTAGAAGGGGAAGACCGCGACTTTGAAGAAATTTCAAACCTGACCATCGAGTAACTCTACTTAAGTCCTTCTAAGTCTTCCCAAGACCGGGTCTTGAGCCTGGGAAGTCTTGGATAGATAGGTGGGTGTTGAGGGTTGAAAAACTTAAAAGAAAAGGAGATTATTTGAGGTGCCAATAAAGGGTTACTAAACCGTTTTGGTGATCAATAACCACTCCTTTAGCGGGCCCATTATTGAACCCCGGAACAGTGCAACCTTGATCGCCGGTTGGATAAGCAATTCCGTCGGCCGCGGCTAAAATTGGGGTTCCAGCAGAGCCATCATCGATAATATCTAAACCAGTGTGAGTCCCTAGAGGATAACCCTGAGCAGGACCCGAAAGGTACTCAGTAGTTATTTGTGTGTTTTCTGGGTAGCCTTGCATTGGCGGTCCTAAACTGGCGTTGTCCAAATATTTATGGGGGTTTACCCTTGTACCAAGAACAGCACCGGCTTCAACTTTCGCATTTTCAAATACCTCAAAATGAAGGTGAGGACCAGAAGAGCAGCCGGTATTACCCTCAAAACCAATCACCTGACCCTTTTTTACTGGTCCAATCGGGGCTCCCAGACTTCTTAGGGCTCGCTCTATCGATTCGGCATCTGCTTTTAATTGATTTATAAGCCCCTGAAAAGTTGCTTCGTTGTTTTTGGTGATTGCCAGCAGACTTTCCTTATCCCTTTTTTGGCGGTCTAAAGTGGCAACCTCTCCCTCTAATCGAATTTTTAAAACTTCTTCTTCTCGTTTTTTTACTTCAAGAAGTTTCTTTTCATTATTGTAATTATCCTGATTTGTTTTCATTGAATTAAAAAGCTTTAAATCTTGCGCTCTAATAATTTGAATATATTTGTAGGCTAAAATCGCCCGGTTTAAACCAAGAGGTTCTAAAAAAAGCTCAAAGGTTTTAACAAACCCTTCTTTATGAATAGTTCGCAGACGTTTGTTAGAAACAGAAGTGAGGCGGTCAATCGAAGTTTGGAGCCTCTCTACTTTTAAAGATAGATCAGTAATATCTCCTTTTAATTGCTCGATTAAAGTTTGGGTTTCTTCAATTCTTAGCGTAGTTAACTTAATTTGGTTATCCATTACTGAAATTTGAGAACGCAGAGTTTTAGCTTCTCTTTGGGCGTCGTTTATTTTTTGCTGAAGTTCTTTCTGCTGGTTTAAATTCTCTCTTAACCTTGTTGATAAATCATTAACGTCTTGACCAATCTGTGCCTCTTGGGCGAAAGCAATCGGCGAAAAAAAGAAGAGAGAAATTATAATGAGTATTAAGATTTTCTTTTTCATTAGACTTAAACTTTGAGGTAACGCCAGGTAGCGATAAGAGATCCGACTGTGCCAATAATTGCACCAATTAAGACCTCACCAATAAGAAGTAAAATAAAGGTAGAGGGAGGTACGGGGAAAATCGGGATACCTTGGAAAAGCGATGAAAGAATGGGACTCAGGTATTCAACCCCCACCCAAATTGCGATAGTGGAAATTAAAGCGCTAAAGGTACCATAAATAATTCCTTCTAAGATAAAGGGAACTCTAATAAACCAAGTTGTAGCCCCTACTAATCTCATGATCTCAATCTCATCTTTATGTAAAGCAATATTAAGACCGATAACTATTAAGGTTGTAAATAAAGAGGTAAGAATTAAGAATAGAACTATTCCCAAACCAACATTTCTGATAATCGTGGTCCAACGGGTTAAAGTATCAATGATGTCTTTTTGGAAAATAACGTCTTCAACGGCCTCTTGTTTAGTCAAGATATCTGCTAAAACGGGTAGATGTTTCACTTCAGTAGCACTGACCTCAAGAGAAGCTGGTAAAATATTAGCAGTTACAAATTCCAAAAGAAGGGGTTCTTTTTTATTTTGTTCTCGATAGATTTCTAAAGCCTCTTCTTTTGAAATATATCTTGTAGTAGCGACGTATCCCGTAGAAGCTAGGGTTTTTTTAATTTCTTCAATCTCTTCTGCACTCGTATTATCCCTAAAAAAGGCAGTAACTTGGGGTTTTGATTCAAAATAATTTAGCAAAATACTCGAACCAGCGGTTATTAAAACAAATAACCCGCCAATAAAAAAAGCTAATACAAAAACAAGAATTGCTCCTATGGCTTGGTAGGGATTACGCGCAATTCTTAGTGAGGCGGTATTAAGCTGTCGTTTGGCAGTATCCAACATTTAAGTTTTTTTCTTTTCAGACTTTGGCTTTTTTAGATTTTTTTCGAGGGTATCCTTAGTGATTTTACCATGATCAATTTCAATATTTCGATGGTGTAGGCTATTGATAAAATCGAAGTTATGAGTCGCCATAATAATAGTAGTGCCTAAATTATTTAATTTTGATAAAAGCTGCATTATCTCCCAAGCACTTTTTAGATCTAAATTACCAGTAGGCTCATCAGCTAAAAGAATTTCTGGTTTTTGAATCATCGCTCTGGCAATGGCTGTTTTTTGAGCTTCTCCACCAGATATTTGGTTTGGAAATAGATCCTTCTGTTCTTTTAAATTTATTAAATCCAGCATATCAGCTGTTAACCGTTCGATATCCTCTTTATGCAAACCAGCAATTTCAAGAGGAAAAGAAATATTTTCGAAAACGGTTCTATTTTGAAGAAGCTTAAAATCTTGAAAAATTATCCCAATACGGCGGCGAAGCTGCGATATTGAAGAACCTGAAAGCCTAGGAACCTCCAAATCATCAACAAACAAAGTTCCTTTGGAAGGAACCTCTTCTCTTATTATAAGTTTTAAGAGAGTCGATTTACCGGCACCGGTTGGGCCGACTAAAAAAACAAATTCACCGTCAGAAACTTCCAGGTTAATATCGTACAGAGCAGCCAGACCGTTAAAATTTTTATGGATGGAATTAAACTTTATCATAACCCCTCGGAAGTTCCTTTATTATACCATAGCTTCTAAGTTAGTTATAAGCGCTATTTAATTTTAAGTTGAGATTCAATTAAGGGGTCAAGATCACCGTCCAGAACCTTATCGGCGTCTCTTACTTCAAAATTTGTTCTTAAATCTTTTATTAATTTATAGGGATGTAGGGTATAAGAGCGAATCTGATTACCAAAGCTAGCAGTTTTATACTCTCCTTTTAACTTCCTTAACATACCTTCTCTTTTGATCTCCTCTAACTGCCAAATTTTTGCTTTCAATATTTTTAACGCTTCCTCTTTGTTTTGGTATTGGGTGCGGTGAATTTGGGAGCTTGCTATCAAATTAGTTGGTTTATGAATAATTCTGACTGCACTTTCAATTTTATTAACGTTTTGCCCGCCCGGACCACTAGCCCTAAATGTTTGGATTTGTAGATCTTTAGGATCAATTTGAATATGGGTTTCTTCGGCAATAACCGGTAAAACCTCGACACTTGCAAAAGAAGTTTGCCGCAAATTGTCAGCGTTAAATGGAGATTGGCGCACTAAGCGGTGCGTTCCCGCCTCTCCTTTTAGAAGACCGTAAGCATATTTTCCTTCAAATTCTAGAGTTGTAGATTTTATACCGGCTTCTTCCCCGACTGTTTCATCGATTATTTTTGCCTTCCATCCTTTATTTTCACTGAAGCGTAGATACATTCTCTTTAGCATTGCGGCCCAATCCATCGCTTCTACTCCTCCTTGGCCGGCGTGTATAGAAACTAGGCAATTACAAGAATCATACTTACCGCTTAAGAAAAGATTAAGTTCGAATTTTTGTAAATCCTTTTCAATTTTTACTACCTCTTCTCTAAGTTCTTCTCTTAGATCAATAACCTCTGGGCTTTCACTACCACTGTTTTCTTGACCGCTCGTTGCTAAATTAGCTATTTCAAAAGCTGAATTTAATCTTTCTTCTAGCTTTTCGATTTCAGAGAGCTCATTTTGTAAGTCAGCTATTTCTCCGCTAATTTTTTGAGCAGTAATTCGGTCATCCCAGAAAGATTCTTTGAGTGTTTGTGCTTCCAGTTCTCTTAATTTTTTACGCTTTTCTTCCAAAGAGAGTTTCTCCTGCAATAAAAGCAGTCTTTTTCTTAACTGCCTTAAGTGATTTTTTAGTTCATCCATACCAATTAATTATAGCTTAAAGTTTAGATTTTTTGACAGGAGGAACAGCTTAAAGAGTCTAAGCCTAAGATTGTCGCGACTTGTGGAGATTTTTTTATTTGGACGCTATCTTGGTTTTTAAGGCTAATTATCCTTTCGTTATTATCGACGCTCAAAGTAGCTGGGCCTCTTATGATTTCGCAGGCTAAAAAATCATTTTCTGAAAGTACAAGATGACTAATTTCAGTAGTGGTATTGTTAAAGGCGATACCAAAACCAGATTCAAAAGTACTTTTTGTAATCGAAGCGTAATAAGCACTAGAGCCAAAGGGAGTGGCGATAACTAACCCGTCCCCGATCGCGTAAGTGACGTGCTCTTTATCGTTTATTAAAACTTTAAATCTTATTGCCCGATTTGGTAGAAAATGATGAATTATCACATCATTTAAAGCGACTAGTGTTGTCCCTTTAAATCTAGCTTCTAGTTTCAACAATTTTTTAGATTGCAGTTGACCATTTTTTAGTTTTTCTAAAATCTTTTCTGTTTCGTGGTTTGCGCATTTAACGCAAGTTGAACTTCTTCTAATCGGAATCTTGGGAATAGAGGGATAAATTTGCTCACTTCGTAATAAAGTTCCATCACCGCCGTGGCTAATAATAATTTCCGGATCAGTTTTAACAACTACAAATCCGAATTTTTTAATGATGGGGATAATCCCCTCTTTTTCCTGACCAAATATTAAAATTCTCACCTTTTTATTATACCCACTAACGCCAAGTTTGTAACCAAAAATGGGCGTCTGAAAAAGCTTTTGAGACTGGTAAGCCAACTAAAAAAGGAAAGAAAAAAATAAAAAATAGGCTGGCTAAAAAAACAGTTCCAAGTGCTATAAATCTACCTAAATTTGATTGCTGGTATATCGATGCTAAAGTAACCCCAGAAAGTATTATCGAAAAAGCTAAGGAGGGCAAGACATTGTAGATAAAAGTTCCTCTAGGCAACAGAACCCAACCAAATAAACTGACCATTGAGAGGAAAAAAACTAAAGTAGTTTTAGCAAACTCTTTCTTAATAATTTTTAAGAAAGCGAAAAACAGCGCGTAAAGGCTAACAAAAGAAGTTATTGGGTTAATTAGAGCATAGACATTAATAAATTTCCCATCGCTAGTTGTATCGGAGAAAAACTGAACGGTTCTGATGTCAAAATACCAGGTCCACCACGGCGAATGATATGGATGAATAATACTTTTATCTTGATGGAATTTTAGGGCGTCCAGATGCCAACCAAATATATCTAAACCTTGTAAAATCGGAGGGATAAAAGTAATTAAATAAGCGCCTAAAACTATTATTACAAAAGTTGCTGCCCCTTCAAATGATTTTAACCAACTGGCAAAATTTTTCTTGAATATCAAAAAAAGATAGATGGTAAAGACACTTATCGCAAAAAGGGCCGACCATTTTATTGAGAGAGCTAAACCAAAAAGAACCGCCCCAAGAAAAAAATCTAATTTTTCCCCCGATTCTTGAAAATTTAAAATAAAAATCCCCCCTAAAAGTAAGAAAAAAGGTACGTAAATTTCAAAAAAAGCGTAGTGTCCTTCCACAAAAAAAATAGTTTCAAAAAAATAAAGCAAAGCGGCAAAGGTAGCCGCGAAGTTATTGGCAGTTAATTTCCTTGTAAAAAGGTAAATTATTGGTAAAAGTAGACTAGAAAAAACTTGGGTAGTGATTCTCCAACCAATAGGATTGTTACCAAAGAGGAATAAACCAGACGAAATTATTAATTTCCCCAAAGGGGGGTGAACATCAAAGATCCAATCTCCTTCTAAAAAACTCTTCGCAAATCTTGTGTAATAAAATTCATCATAAACAACTTCCGCAACTTCTTTTATAAAAAACAAATGGAGTAAAAAATAAAAAAGGGTTAAAAGGATAACAAAATAAAAAGTGTTTTGTTTTATTGTTAAAATTAACAGCCTCAAATTAAGATTTTTGTAACTGCGCCTTTAGGATTAATCTTTCCTTTGCCCAGACCGCACCGCTCCCGATCGGGTGAGAAGTTACTAAAGTCAAAATTGGTTTATTCGAACCTCCAAGAGTGGAAAAATCATCTGGCTTTATTTTAAACATATCGGTTGTCTTGTATTTGTATTCTCTTTGCTTATAGTAAATTATTATTTCATCACCCTTTTGCAATTTATCTAAAGCGTAAAGAGTTCTAGGATCTGGATATTTATAGACCCAACGGTGCCCTAAGATTACCACATTTCCTACTTCGTCCGGATAAGTGGTGTTAGGATAATGCCAAAAACCGGCGAGAAGAACCTTATCAGCGTCGTTTCCATCAACAATTTTCCACCTGACGTTAATTTTGGGTATTACTAAAGTCCACTCCGAAGGTAGCTGCTTATTTATAGGGGGATTAAGGAGTTCCTTTTCTTCTTGCAAACTTTTTTCCAGTTCGTCAGTTAAATCTACTCCAGAATCTTGGCCGGTCTGCTCGGCTGTTTCTTTAATACTCCTATTAATATTTTTATAACCATAAAAGCCGATTATCAAGAGCAAAATTAAAAAAATTGCAAGTGGAAATATTTTTTTCATTTTTTCTTCACGAACGACAGAATCTCGGATCCCAAGATCCTGTCGCTATAAACTCATTTCTTTCAAAACCTTTTAGCGCTTTGCTAATTTTAGTCGAAAACCCAAGACTGCAGACAACGAAACTAAAAGAAAAACCAATCCAAATGAAGTTAACGATACTGATTTATCAGCAGCACCACCAACGTTGGGTAATACTCCACCAGTGTTTGCAAGAACAGCAAAGTCAGTAAAGTGCTTAGATTTCGCGGTTACCACTTTATTGCTTGTATTTACGGTACCTGGGAGTGCAGTCCATTTTCCACCGGCAGCTAAGTAGTAAATTGACATAGCGCTTGTATTCGTAGTTCCTAGCTTAGTCGAGTCATAGGGTAGCTGAATCGTTACTTCCTTATTGAATTGAGTCATTCCCGTATTAAGGTTGTCTTCGGCAGACAGCTCATAAACATCACTAACTAGTTTTAGTCCGGTGGTTGCTTTTGGTGCGCCAGTTACTAACTTTCTGACGAAAGCAGACCCGTCTTTAGGAAACGCGTAACCTGGGATTGTAATTTTTACTTTTATATCCCCGGTCAATGTTATTGTACCACCGTTAGAAGTAGTGATTGTTATTGAGTCCCAATTTCCGGTTCTACCAGAGTCAGGTGGGGTTGAAGGAATTGCCGCGAATGCTAAAGAAACCGCTCCCAGCAAAGCAATTGCGGGAGGAATTAAAAAACGAGCAGATTTAGACAGGTTAATTTTATTCACCTCCTTTAGTAGGTAGTTACCTATTATCTTAAAATATGTCTGTTTGCTTGTCAAGAGCGGTAGAGAACTAATATACTTATAATTGTGTTAGAATTTATTTTTCAGCTTCTTTTTTGGGGTTTTTTTGTCTTTTTTCTACCAGGGTTAAGTTTCTCTAGGATATTTAGCGGCAGCTCAAGAAATAACATCTTCTTTTGGCTATTATTTTCATTTTTAATTGTACCCTTCTTTTACACCTTTCTAGCTTATATTAACTTTTTAAACAGCCAATCTTGGGTTCTTTTAAACCTAATTTTTTTGCTTTTTATTCTGACACTAACAAAACTATCTCCCAGATTTAGATTCGATATGACCAATGTTCTTCCCAAACAAGAAACTGGCCGCTACGGTGAGTTTACTTTATTTATAATTTCAATAGTCTTTTTAGTAATGCTAACTTTGCCAAGAGGCGGCTTACTTCAAGGTCGGTACCCAATCGGTGACGATCGTCATCAGATGGGTAAAATTGTTTCGGTGGCTGCTAGCCCAGACCTTCCTTTGTTTTACCGCTTTCCAATTACGAAACTCACCATTTATTACTTTGAAAATATTGCTCCCGGTCTGATAGTTAAATTTTCCGATAACATAATCACCGCCAATCAAGCCTGGTTTTTCTTTACTTTGGTTCAAAACGTTTTGATGTTATGGTTAATAAATTTATTAGGAAAAATCTTTTTCACAAGGACCTTGCCAAGAGTGATAATCCTATTTTTTTTAACCTTCATTGGCGGTTTGGAATTTTACCTAGCCGGATGGAAGGGTTTACTTACCAGTTTAGATCATCTTGAGTGGTGGACAGATTGGTGGGGAAAGATATTTTTTATCCATATGCAAATTTCCAATCCGTTTACTTTATTTTTCTGGGTACCCCAGCACCTTTTTGCTGGCCTTCTTACAATACCGCTATATTTAGTTTTAATTTCAAAGCAGAGGGATTCTTTAATCGGTAAAATTATCATTGCTTTAGTACTCGCCACGGCTCTTGGATACAGTGCCTTTGTTTTTGCCTCAATAATTGTTAGTTACTTAATCTACTATTTGGTGAGATTAGTTTTTAAAAGGGAAAATTTAGTTGCCCTTTTAAAAAACCAGATTTTTGTTGGTGTCTTAGCGATAATTCTTTCTTTTGAAATGCTAAACGTAATTATTTTTAGCGAAAAACAAAGTTATTTTTCACTGCAAAGCAATGTATTTTGGTTTCTCCCAAACAATATTTTACCTTTTAAATTAGTAAATTTTATCCTCACCGTTCCTTATTTTTTGATAGTTGAATTAGGGATGGGAACCTTCGTAATATTTGGCACGGCTTGGCTGTTTTTTAAGAATAAAGTCTGGAGAGAAAATATATTTTTTTGGTACTTGCTTTTATTTGTTCCCTTAGTCGCCATGTTTTTTATCCGGGCGGCAGATGATAATAATATCAGCATGCGCAGTTTTATAACCGCCCAAGTTTCGGTTGCGCTTTTCGCCGGTTTTTTTATTGAAAAACTGGCGAATAGATTCATGGAGAAAAAATTTCTTTTTACCTTTGCACTTTTAGCTTTAATTCTGGTCTCCTTGCCTTCCACTTTATTTGAATTTCAGGCAAGATTTAAAGGACAATTTATTACAATATATGGTATAGTTGCGCCTATTTTTACTAGGATTGATAAAGAACTACCGCTTAATTCAATAGTTTTTCTTGGCGGCGGTTTTGAAAAAGGAGACCATGATAGTATTACCGCTCTTTCCCACCGTTTTACTTTTAAGCCGATTTCCCACTTCAACGTTACGGATTTGGAGTACGCTGCAAGAAGTAAACTTAATTTTTTTGATAAAGGTTATGGAACCCCTGAAGACATAAAAGAACTTACTAACCAACAACCAGAAATTGCTAAAAATTACGAGCTTTATTTATTAACAGTTGAAAAATTCCCTTACAAAATTGTTGATAAGGAGAATCTTTTTAAGCTTTACAAACTTCCCTAGAATTTTTGAAATTTATATTTAAAAAGCAAATACGTATCTCTTAAACCATCAAACCAAGTAATTTTTTTGCCCTCGGAATATTTTCTTCCTTTATAATTGATCGGCACCTCGTGAATCTGGTAACCCTTCTTCAAAAGAGCCGCCGTTAATTCTAAATCAATTTCAAATTTCTTTGATTTCAAATTCAGTCCCTTCGTTAGTTGCCACGGTAATAATTTATAACAGGTTGTCATATCGGTAAGTTTTGCGCCAAAAAGAATATTAGTAGCAAATGTTAAAAATTTATTGCCTAAAAAAATCCACCAAAGCATATTAGTTTTTTGGTTTAAGAAGCGGGACCCATAAACAATTTGGGCTTTTCCTTCTAATATTGGTTTGGTAAGTTTTGGGTAGTCGCTGGGGCTATATTCTAAATCAGCGTCTTGAATAATAATATAGTCACCGACTGCTTTGGCAAAACCATCTCTTACGGCTTTGCCCTTACCTTCATTTTTGGGATGATGGATAACTTTTAGGTTTGATCCAGTAGGAATTTTAGCCAATAATTCGCGTGTTGAATCGGTTGATCCATCGTCAATAACAATAATTTCGCGAACTTCCTTTTGCGCAGTCACTTTTTCGATGACTTCTTTAATAGTTTTTTCCTCGTTATAAACAGGAATTATTACACTTAAATTTATTTTTTCCATTAATTCTTTCTGGCCGCTAACCCTAAATTACCTGCTTTAAAAATTGCACAATTTACCTTTTTCACAGTGTCACAGTGTATAATGATAGCATATTTTTACGGTAAGAAATGAAGTTTGTTGAAATAACTTTAGCAGCGCTTATATTAATTATCTTTGGATTGACTAGACTCTCCTTTCTTGACGGTGGGGTATTAATTGTTGAACCTGACGAATGGAGCTATCACGCCGCGACACAGAGCTTAAAAACAGACGGGTATCCTCCAAAAATAGTTGGTACTTATTTTTTTGATCAGGTGCCTCTCTTTGAATATCTGTCTTTACCTCTAACCTTTTTCTTTCCGGATGAAAATACTAAAAATTTTGTTCCGCAAAGATTAGTTTCGGTTATTGCTTCGCTTGGAACACTAATTTTAATCTACTATTTCCTAAGGAAGAAATTTAATTTTTGGTATGGTTTTTTTGGGAATTTATTTTTTCTTTTAACGCCTTTGAGCTTATTTTATTCTAAAGTTGGGTTAAGAGAGAGCTTATTAATTTTTGGAATTTTAAGCTTTTTTATTGCTTTCCAATTTTTAAAAGAGAACGACGGGGGAGCTTTCTTACCCAAGCTTGTTTTGGCCGTGACCACTTTAACCTTTGCTATCTTTGCTAAAACAACCGGAATAATTTTACTTGGTATCCCATTTTTTTACTTTGTAATTTCTTTTTTTGAGAGGGTTCGAATTTCAAAGCTAAAACTGGGAAATTACAAAGTGGATATCAAATTAACTTCTCTAAAGAAATTAAAAAAAGAGATTAGTTCCCTTATTTTAATATTCATATCACCACTAGTTTTAACATTTTTGGCCTTTTTACCTTATTACTTCATTAGTAAACTTTATTTAAAGAATCGTTTGACGCTTCTATTTTTCTCGCATAATTTAGTAGGAACTTTGGAAAAATTAACTAATGCTAAGCAATACTTAGAAAGCTTACCTTTTTGGTTAACATTTCCTTTCTTAATTTTTTCAACTTTTGGTATTTATCTAAGTTTTGTAAAAAGAAAAGGTTTTTGGTTTGATTGTCTCTTAATATTATTTTTAATTACTATTTTTCTTTCTGCTAATGAGTTCAACCCCCGCTATTTTGTCCTAACCACTCCGATTCTTGTTCTTTTTGCTGCTTTCGGCTTAGGAGAGTTTGTTTTTTGGTTAAAGAAACTTAAAGTTTCAATAATAATAGTTATTTTATTAGTTTTTGGCTTGTATTTATCGATGTTGCCGCAAAGTATCTTGGCCTTAAAAAGTACAAATCACAATTTGCTTGAGATGGTAAAAGACATTATGCAAAAAGAGAAGGGTAATATAAAGTTTGCTTTTTCGACTTTTTGGCCAGAGATCGTTCAATACCAAACAGGCTTTTCCTCTAGTTGGATTACCGACAGTGGTTTAGATGCGAATCGGCCAAATAGCTACTTACCAAATTATTCGCCAAAATTTGATCACCCTACTTCTAATTTAATTGCTGATGGTTTAGAAGCGTTTGTTTTGATTTTAGAACCCGCTGACCCTGATATGTTTTCGGAACGAAAGCGTGCAGTTGCTCAAATTGAAAAAGATTTTAACCCCTTTATAAAAATAACCGATAATAAACCAAATTTTCCTTGGACAAAAAATCCGTATTCTTTAGTTATTTATAAAACGACAGAAGAGTATTTTAAGAGACCGGATATAAAAAATGATTAAATTCCTCTGACGATATGAGATACGAGGCGGAGGCTTCGGCCGATGAAAAAGGCATACCGACTGGTTTTCCAAAAAAAGAAACCGGAGAAAATTTTGTTGAAGCCAATCCCCTATTACTAGGGGTTCCAAAAGAAATTAAAGCTTTCTTCCATAAAAACTCTCGAATTTATAGAGTAATTGCCGATAGTATTCGAAGAAAACATTTAAAAATCTACCCAGAATTTGACGAACCGGAGATAAAAGTCGGAGAGTTGGGGGTGGATAAACTAATTATTACAAGAGATGAAGTCCCAAATTACGATGCAATCTGGACTCTGACAAAAAGAAATCTAAAATTAATTGACGAAGAGGCACTAGAAATGTAATATTAACCTGCAAATTTTTATTATGAGAATTTTTCTTGATACTGCCAGTATCGAAGAGATAAACCATATCAACCGGTGGGGAATTATTGAAGGGGTTACCACCAACCAGAAAATATTCCTTGTCGAAAAGGGTGTGAGTTTTAAAAAAAGAATTAAAGAAATAATCGCCGCCACCAAAGGACCAGTCAGTATGGAACTTACCACTAAGAGTTTTGACGAAATGGTAAGAGAAGCTAAAGAGTATTGGCGAATAAACCCCAGGAGAATCGTTGTAAAAGTACCGATGAGTGCCGACGGTGTTGGCTTAGAAGTAATTTCGTTTCTTACTAAGCGGGGAATAAAAATAAACACCACGGTTATGATGAGCAGCGCCCAAGCAATTTTAGCCGCCAAAGCAGGATCTAACTATGTTAGTCTTTTTTTTCGAAGGATTTTAGATGGTGGTGGCGACCCAATTAAGGAAATTAGAGAAACAAGGGCATTTTTAGATGCTGCAAAATTGAAAACGCAGATTATCTCTGGAAGTATTAGGGACGCTAGTGACGTTGTTGCTTCTTTCAGTGCTGGTGCCCATATCGTAACAATTCCTTACAAAGTATTAACACAGTTGCCTTACCATAAAAAATCCGAGGAAACAATTAAAGAGTTTGATGAGAGTTGGCATAAATTCACGAAGTCCCCTGAAGTTATTACAGTCAGGGTACCCTTAAGAATTACTTTAGGAGGGGGCGGTACTGACCTGCCATTTTATGCTTCCAAACATTCCGGGTTTTTAATTGCGGCGGCTATCGATAAATATATTCACGTTTCAATTAATCGCAGTTACACTGGCTCAAACGTTGTCAGGTATGAAGAAGAAATTGAGGCTGCTAAAAATAAAGAGGATTTAAACCATTCAATTGTCAGGGAAGCGCTGAAGCATTTTAAGGTTGCTGACCCAGTTAACATTACAATAACTTCCGCTTTCCCAGCGGGGACCGGTATGGGTTCTTCAAGTGCCGTGGTAGTTGGTTTGATTAAGGGTTTAAGTGAATTTACCGGCACTTATAATAATATCAATAAACAAAAAATCGCCGAGTTAGCGGCTCACATTGAGAGAGATATTTTAAAGGAAGAAGGGGGTAAACAAGACCAGTATATTACCGCTTACGGTGGAATTCAGGAAATGATTTTTGGGCAGGATGGTTCGGTTCAAATAGAGGAAATAGAATTAAGTGATGAAAACAAACTTAAGCTAGAAAATAATTTAGTACTCTTTTTCCTGGGAACAGCTAGAAGTTCTAGTGAAATTCAAAAAAAGGTTGCCGCTGCAGAAAATCTAGAAGAAAAAATTGAAAGTTTAAATTTTATAAAGGAATTGGGGTTTAGAGTCAGAAGAGCACTGCTAGAAGGAAATATTGATGATATTGGCTTAACTTGGGATCTGCATTGGGAGGCGAAAAAGAAACTTGCAAGCGAGATTACCAATAAACAAATCGATAATTTTTATAAACTCGCTAAAGGGAATGGAAGCTTAGGAGGTAAAATTGTTGGTGCTGGTGGGGGAGGGTTTTTAATTTTTTACACAAAGGACAAAAATAGGTTAATTAGACGTTTAGAAAAGGAGGGACTAAAATATATCCCGTTTCGCTTTTCTACGAGCGGAGTTTCAATAATTCATAATGACTAATAAAAAGAATTCGCAAATTGATTTTGAAAGTTATCTAGCTAATTACTTATTAGAAACAATTCGTATTAGTAAGCATGTTGATAAGAAGGCTGTTGGTAAAATCTTAGACGCCCTTTTTAAGGCTTGGAGAGAAGAAAAAAACGTTTTCCTAGCTGGCAACGGCGGAAGCGCTACAATTGCGATGCATTTTACTACTGATTTAGGAAAGGGTACCTATTCAGATGGAAAACCAAGGTTACATACCTTTTGCCTTTCCGAAAATCCTGATCTTATTTCTGCTTTGGTAAACGACAATGGTTGGGATAATCTTTATATCGATCAACTAAGAGGTCTTATAAAAAGGGGCGATGTATTTATTGCTTTTAGTGTTCACGGTGGTTCTGGAGAAGATAAGGCAGGATCTTGGTCACAGAACTTACTTAAAGCTATGGACTATGCCAAAAAAATTGGCGCGGCTACCGTTGGCTTCAGTGGTTTTGACGGTGGGCCAATGAAAGACCTGGCTGATATTTCTTTAGTAATTCCAGCTTACAAAACCGGCCATGTCCAAGATTTTCACTTTGCAATCATGCACGTGGTTTCTGATTTATTGGGTAAAAAAATCGCTTCTTTTAAGAAATGATTGCGGTAATTTTTGCTGGTGGTTTGGGTGAACGACTACGACCGCTGACGAGAGCAACTCCGAAACCACTAATCCCTATTAAAAATAAACCCTTTTTATGGTACCAAATAAGGTTACTTTCTTCTTTTGGCGTTAAAAAATTTATTATCTCAACAGGCTATCTTTCTAATTTAATTGAAGACTATTTTAAGGACGGAAAAAATCTTGGAGTTGAGATTATTTATTCAAAAGAAAATTCTCCCCTCGGTACTGGCAGAGCGTTAAAATTGGCCTCACCCTTAATAAAAGAAAATTTCCTTCTTTTGAACGGAGACGATATTCCCATAATCGACTACGCTCTTTTTTTTGCAATTGTTAAAAGTGGTCAATTTACGAATATAATAACCGTTCATAAAGGAGGAAAAGGAGGAAATTTAAAAGTTGATAAAAGAACTGGTTACGTGCTCTTCTATTCAAAGGTGAGAAACGAGAGTTTTAATTATGTCCACAGCGGTTTGTCGTTTTTTAATAAAAATGTTCTAGATCTTTTACCAAAGGGTAAGTATGACGTTGAGGAAGAATTATTTAATAAACTAGCCAAAAAGAAAAAATTAGTCTATTTTGAAGCTTTGGGTAGAACTTTATCTATCGGTACCTACCCACGCTTACGTCGAAGCCGCTTCTTGCTAGAACGCTTCATTATTAGTTATATTGATAATAAAGAAATTTAATGACTAAAATTGCGGTTGTTTTACCCACCTATAATGAAAAAGAGAATATCCAAAAAATTATTCCCCAAATTCTTTCCCAAAATAAAGATATATCAATAATCGCCGTCGACGACAATAGTCCTGATGGGACAGGAAAAATACTGGATAGTCTAGGTAAGAAATATAATGGTAGGGTAAAAACTCTGCATCGAAATAAGAGGGGAGTTGGCAGCGCTGTTAGAGATGGGTTAAAGGAAGCGTTAAGATTAGAGGCAGATTACGTAGTTCAGATGGATGCGGATTTTTCACATCACCCAAAATACCTCCCTTCTTTAATTAGTGGGGTAAGAAATGGAATCGACGTAACGATTGGAAGTCGCTACGCCAAGGGAGGAGATATTACTAGTAGAAGCACCTTGCGTAATTTTATTTCAAAAGCGGCAAATTTTTACAACCGCAGTTTACTTGGGGTCTGGGAAGTAAAAGATAGTGCTGGTGGGTTTAAATGCTCAAAGAGAGCTGTTTTGGAAGCAATAAACCTGGATACTTTTTTATCGGATGGCTATAGTATTGGGATCGAGCAGCTTTATCGAATTCACAAAAAAGGCTTTAAAATGAAAGAAGTGCCGATTATTTTTAACGATCGAAACGCCGGTAATTCTAAAATGGATTTAAGGGAAATTTTAAAATATATAATTACTGTTTTAAGAATAAAGTTTAGTGGTTTTGAATGAACGCAATTCCTAATTATGTAAAAATTAAAGGTGATTTTTACGAAGAATTAACAGATCCAAAAAAGGTAGGGTGGTTTAGGGCTTGGTTACATAATGCTCGCTACCAAAATCTACGGGAAACAGTAAAAAAATATTATAAAAAGGGCTATACCATCTTAGATTTAGCTTGTGGTAGTTGTAACTGGAATAGCGATAAATTACCAGTGATCGGATTAGATATTAATAAAAATTTATTAAACAATGGTTTAAAATATGGTCGAATTAGCAAAAAAGTTGTTGGTGATATTTATAAAATTCCTTTAAAAAGCAATTTTGCGGATATTGTTATTATGAGTGAGATCCTAGAGCATGTTATTGATGTTGATAAAGTTTTAATGGAGACAAGAAGAATTCTAAAAAATGGAGGAAAACTAATTACCACCGTACCGTACGACTCTTTTCCAAGCCCCCATCTTCCTCTTTTCTTGGCACACTGTCTTTTAAAAGGATATGTTTTTGGTGATACCTATTATAAAACATTTTGTGGTCATATTAACCGCTTTTCGATGAGTAAAATGCGTTCTATTTTAAGTAAGCATTTTAAAATATTAGAGCAATATCCAGAACATATGTTACATATTTTTACCATTGCCGAAAAAACTTGATCCACTCATCACTTTTTCTATTTTCTTTTATGAACACCCATGCCATAATGGTTAAGGGTCTTACCAATTGTTCAGTTGAGCGGCTTATTTTACCACAAATCAGAGTAAATTGTAACTATGGGGTATATTTAGACTCCTTTTCTGATGGAAAGACTAGCTAAAAGAATCATTAACAAGGCAAAAAATATCAACACATAAATATCAAAGCTTACTTTAGCTAAACCCATACCCTTAATCATGATACCCCTAAGAGCGTTGTTAGCGTAAGTCAGGGGCATGACGTAAGAAATCCACTGGAGAAGCATCGGCATGGATTTTACTGGACAAATAAAACCAGAAATAAGCGCCTGGGGAATAATAATGACGGGAATAAATTGGATTACTTGTAACTCATTTCTGGCAAAGGCGGAAAGAAAAATTCCCAAATTAACCGCCCCTACCACCAAAATCAGCTCGATTAGAAAAACAAACAAAATATTTCCTAGAAAGTGGACATCAAGAACATAAATTGTAAAAAGTAAAACAATCAAAGATTGAATTAGAGCAAAGATTAGAAAGCCTAGGAAATAACCAATGACAATTTCGGTATTATTTACCGGTGAAGCAAAAAGCCGCTCAATTGTTCCCTGGCTGCGTTCCCGCAGGAAAGAGACTGATGTTAGCAGAAAAACAAAGAAAAAGGCGAAAAAGGCAATAAAAACGGGCGCGAAATAATCTAGCGTACCGAATTTTTCACCGCCGTAAAGATACTCAACTTTCAGATCGACTAATTTTTGGTCGGAAAACGAACTCAATAGGTTTTGGTTGATCAAGCCAAGAATCTGTTGAGAAGCACTTGGGTCTGATCCTTCCAATTTTACAATAACCCGCGGACTTTTTCTTTCTGAAATATCTTTACTAAAGTTTTTATCAAGTAACACGTAGGTATCGAGTAGCCCGGTTTCGAGATCATTTTTGGCTTGCGCAAGACTACTTTTGTGCCATTTCAAATTGTCGGTGTCTTTTAATGCATTTTCAATTTTTAAAGAAATTTTTTCCGTACCAAAAGGTGTTGTTATTCCCTCGTCTTGGTTAATAAACCCCACTTCAAAAACCCGCGTCGTTTTAAACAAAGCACCCAAGATCGAAAGCAGCAGTAGCGGAACAATGACAATAAGTCCAAGGGTTCGTCGATCGCGGACAAGCTGCCTAATAATTCTTTTGGCTACAGCCAAGGTTCTTCCGGTACTCATTTACTTTCCTCCAAAGCCAAAAAAGCCTCTTCTAAATTTTTAGCCTTTGTTTCCGCTAGTAATTTTTCGATTGTTCCTTGGGCAAGTAGCTTACCTTCCCGCAACAGTACCAATTCGTCGCAACGGGCGGCTTCTTCCATCACGTGGGTCGATAAAACGATAGTGGTTTCCTGCCGGTTGAGGGATTTAAAGTAATTCCAAAATTCTATCCTTAAGGATGGATCAATACCCACTGTTGGCTCATCAAGAAAAACCAACTCTGGTTTGTGAATTAAAGCAGTCGCTAAAGAAAGTCTTTGTTTCATCCCCCCGCTTAAAGTTACCACCGGCGACTTTTCTTTTTCTTCTAATTTAACTAGAGAGATTAGTTCTTCGACTCTTTTTCTTTTTTCTTTCGTTGATAGTCCGTAAATAGTGGCGAAAAAATCTAAATTTTCCGACACGGTAATATCTTGGTATAAAGCTTGTGATTGAGTCATGTAGCCAATTTTGGTTGCCTTTTCACTCCATTTTGAAGATTCGTCAAAAACAATCACCTTTCCGCTATCAGGCCTTAAAATTCCAACTAAAATCCTGATCAAAGTAGTTTTACCCGATCCGTTGGGACCAAGCAGACCAAAGGTTAGCCCTTTTTTTACTTGGAAATTAAGCTCGTTCAGGGCGTGGGTATCCGGCGGAAATTTTTTATTTAACCCTTCGACCTCAATAATATTTTCCATCAGTTTACCTTTTTCTTTGCTTGAAGTAAGTAACCCGTACCGCCAGTGATAATTGGCATCATTAAGTAAGTGACGCCAATGTCCGAAGTGTAGAGGGCTAAACTCATTTTCATCGGGCCGCTACTAAACATTAGAAGGTCTATCACCACACTGATCACGAGCCAAAGTACACCAAGTTTAATGCCTTCGTTGATAAAGTCTTTGTCCAACTTTCGAAAATAAAGAATCGAAAATAATACTACTGCGCTAGCCACTGCTACCGGCATGATGGATTCAAAAAGCGGTCGGTTGCTTTCCCGCAGTTGGAAAATGGCAATTGCCACAACAAAAGGTATTACCCAAACTAACAATCCGTAAATAAGAGCCAATTTAACTGATCTCATTTTCATCACCTCCCCCGCTATTAAAGACCTCAAATAGTGTCTTAGTCAAGGAGTTGATGGTACCACGTGGCTCCGAGTCGTGGAGGACGTTCGAACCTCGGTTATGACTTCTCAAGAGTATATTTCGATACCAAAGTTAGAGGAAATCCCCGTAAATTATATTTAGAAAAGGAAAACGGCGGCTAAGGAATCGAACCTTATACCGCCGCTCGCTGCCGATTGGTTACGACACATTATTCTATTGTAAGGTTACAGTTCTCGGGCGAAGATATCCCTTTACCTAGAAGCCGCTAAAGCTTCCTCTCTCCTCCAATTCTGGCTCCTCTGGGGAGAGATATTGGCGATGTGGTGAAGGGACTTGTTGGAGACATCCCTTGTACTGTAGTAATCCAGAGCATCGTCTGGGTCATCGAAACCACGATAGACCTGTTTGCGGTCTCGCACCCAACTGACGATGAACCGGTAATTGTCCCACAGCAACTCCCAGGGATTTCCCTCAACCTCGTCAGAAATCCTGCCCGTCATTTCTCTCACCTCCAAGTTTTTTTTGCAGACCGCTTCTTCCGACACTACAATTATACCTCTAGTAACCAAATTAATTACCAAAGGCTAGAATGTCCTATCAAGGGTATCAAAATTTGATGCTAAAAATTCGCTCGGCGTGGGGTGTTTAAAAGTAGCCTTACACACCAGGAGTGTAGGTTTGGACTGTAGTGGGTTGACCAAATCAAGGGTGGCCTGTTACTATCATTTGATCCCATGAAAGCCATACGAATCGAAAATCTCAAAAAATATTTTGGGCAAACCCGCGCGGTTGACGGTATTTCGTTTGAGGTAGAGGAAGGCGAAATCATGGGCTTTTTGGGCCCAAATGGCGCCGGCAAAACCACTACCATCCGCTGCATGATGGACTTTTTACATCCTGATACCGGCAAGATCGATATTTTGGGGCTAGATGCTCAAAAAGATTCAGAAAAATTAAAGAGAGATCTTGGTTTTTTATCGGGCGAGGTTGCTTTTTATAATTCTTGGACCGGTGCCGAACACATCAGCTTTTTAGAAAAAATCAAGGGGATTAGTAGCTTCGATGAAGAACTCGCCGCTAAACTAAAGCTAGATATTCGTAAAAAAGCAGGAACGTTATCAAGCGGCAACCGCCAAAAACTGGGTTTGATCCTTGCCCTGATGCACCAACCAAAACTACTTATCTTAGACGAACCAACCCTTGGCCTAGATCCACTCTTGCAAAATTATATCTACGAAATTCTTAAAGGGGAGGCCGCTAGCGGTAAAACCATTTTTATGTCTTCCCACAATCTTGCTGAAGTCGAAAAAATTTGTGATCGGGTGATTATCCTCAAGGAAGGAAAGATCGTTGCTCTCGAAAGTATTAATGCTATCAAGAGAAAGAGAATCTACACAATTTACGCCTATTTTGAAGGTAAGGTGCCAAAAGAAGAACTTGTCACCGATGGCGTTAGTTTGATCGAAGAATTCTCCGGTGGCCTTGCTCTAAGGGTCAAGGGGGACACTAAACCGCTATTAAAGAAACTTGCTTCGTACGAGAGTCTTAAAGATTTGGAAATAACCCATGCCGGCTTAGAAGAAGTTTTTATGGAGTTTTACAGATAATGTTGACGTTATTTTTAAAGACAATTAAGAATAATCGTTTTTCTTTATTGATCTACTTGGTGATCTCTATTTCTTTTGTCTGGATGTACGTTGCTCTTTTTCCAACCATGCAGGAACAGGCCGAAAAGCTGAAGCAAGCGTTCGAAAGCTACCCGCAAGCACTAATGAAGGCTTTTAATATTAGTTTTGAGAACTTTTTCGATACCCTGCAGGGATTTATGGCCGGCGAATACTTTAGTCTGCTTTGGCCGATCATAATGATCATTTTGGTTTTGAGCTATTCTGCTTCAGCCATTGCTGGTGAGATAGAAGCGGGTACGATCGAGCTTCTTCTTGCTCAACCAATTTCTCGGTTGAAAATTTTCCTAGCAAAATACTTCTCTGGGATAGTTATAATTGTCGCTTTTATCGCGATCTCCAATTTCTCCGTTGTCCCTTTGGCGGTTCTTCATAACGTCGACTACAAACCAGAGAATTTTCTAACCATGTCGATTTTGGGATTTTTATTTGCTTTTGCTATTTTTGGTATCGGCATGATGCTCTCGGCCTTCTTTTCGTCGAAAGGTAAGGTAGCAGCAATAGTCGGCGGGGTACTAATTATTATGTACGCCCTAAACTTGTTCTCTTCCTTTAAGGAATCTTTAGATAAACTCAAATATGCCTCTTTCTTCTACTACTACGATTTCAATAAGGCAGTGGTGAATAACCAAATCGAACCCTTAAACATCCTCGTGTTTTTAGCGGTTGGAATAATCTGTGCGGTAGTCGGAGCAGTTCTTTTTGTAAAAAGAGATATTGCTACGTAATTAATTTTTTAGAAAAATCCTTTATAGTTTGGGACAAGAAGGCCTGTCACTCCGAAGTTTTACGCGAAGGACCATGATTATTATGGGTAGAGTTGTTCATTTTGAAATATTAGCTGATGATATAACAGAGATTTAGACGATTAAAATAGCATTTGCACCTAGACTTTTAGCTTCATCGGCCATTTCGTTAAGAGCTATCTCCTTTACTTTTTTGAGTTCCTTTTAATATGCTCCAGAACGGCCGCCGACAATATCTCGTACGGCCGCAAAAAGATCCTTAAAGATATTTGCACCCATAATTGCCTCGCCGCTTACAAGACCAAGATATTTTGCGGTTTTTTTACCTTCAACATTTGGTGTCGTTGAAACCAACATTTTATTTCACCCCCAGTCTATGTTAGATCACACACTATATATATTAATCTATCATCGAATTATTAATTCTATCAGACCAATGCCATTTTTAGTTGTTTATTTATTTTAGTTATATTATAATTAAGTAACTTTAGAATTATCTGCCAACATGGAATCAAAAGAGAACAACCTTCCTTCTTTGTTTAGCTTACCGCGAATTCTCATCCTCTCTCTTTCTATTATCGGTTTTGGCATAATGGCCTATCTTACCTACATTCATTACGCGAATACTAAATCATTTTGTGATATTTCCGAAACAGTCTCCTGTGATGTGGTTACAACTAGTATCTATTCTGAAATTTTTGGTCTTCCTATTTCGATTTTGGGATTAGGTTATTTTGGACTAACTTTTTTGCTATCCGCTTTTTATAGAAAAAAATTATTTTATCAACTTATATTCTTACTTACTCTTTTTGTACTTATACCCTCATACTATTTTACTGCACTCGAAGCCTTTGTAATAAAAGCTTTTTGTATTCTTTGTGAAACAAGTAAGATTCTTATGCTAGCGATCCTTATTACCTCCTTTGCGGCGATGAAAGAAAAGTTTAGTGCCGTTTTACGGCTGGCTATTCCCGTAATTATCGCTGGGTTAGTTGCTGCCGGGGTGACTTATTTTGCTCAGACTGGTAATGTTGTAAAAAGAGATAACACTGCTTTTGTACAAGCCCTAAACGTAAAAGGCGTTGTTTATTATAAATCTGTAAAATGTAACAATTGCAAGCGCCAAGAAAAACTTTTTGGGGAGGCTATTAAAAAATTAAATTCCGTTGAATGTCATCCAGAGGGGGAAAACCCACAACCAGAACTTTGTTTACAAAAAGGGATCAAAAAGACGCCTACATTTCTGATCGAAGAAGGCGGAACAGAAGTAAAACGTTTAGAAGGCTTGCAGCAACTTGATGATTTGGCAAAGTGGGCCCAAGTACCTTTTGAAGAGAAATAGATGGGAACAGAAAATCTGACAATTCCAATTGTTATTGCCGCAGCTATCATAGATAGCATAAACCCCTGTGTTTTTGGCGTGTTGATATTTCTCATCGCTTTTATGACGAAGATGTTCAAAAGCGCCAATAAAATGTTGCTTTTTGGTTTGCTTTACTCGGCGGTAGTTTATGTCACTTATCTTCTTCTTGGGTTTGGTATCCTCAAGATAGCAATCGGTACCGGGTTTGCCAATTTCTTTTATTGGCTAGCGGCCCTAATAGCGATCGTGGCAGGACTTCTTGAGATAAAGGACTATTTTTGGTACGGTAAGGGATTTTCTCTGCAGATGGTTCCCGGTGGATCGGAGAGAATAAAATACTATACGGCTCGGATAGAGAAATGGGAGAGTCACCATCCCTTAATGTTGATTCTAACCACAGTTGCTTTGGGCGTTTTCGTAGTAATGGTAGAGCTTCCTTGTACTGGAGCACCTTACTTGGCAATTTTGGGTATGCTCTCCAAAGGAGCATTTGCTACTGCTGTTCCACTACTGTTACTATACAACTTTGTGTTCATAATTCCACTTTTTATAATCATTGGAATAGCTTATTTTGGAACTTCGACTGAAGCTTTGGAAGAGTGGAGGAAAGAACACCGAGGTTTAATGCGACTTGGTATCGGTATTTTCCTACTGCTACTTGGTTTCTACATGATCTATTCTTTGAATCCGATATTTTAGAGGTTGGAGGATTTAGTTTACTAGGAAGAATGTTTAATTGAGAGACGGTTTGCAGGATATTACATGGAAGTGATAAATAATATTTTAAATATTCCTTTTTGGAGCAAATTTGCTGACTTCCACGGTTTGTTGGCGATGCTATCTCTTATCCTTTTTGGTGCTGGGATTGTTCTTTATTTTGCCATAAAGAAAAATATTGAATTTGTTTCCTGGCTAAAGGCAACCCTTTTCCTGCTTTTTGTTGATTTGGTACTTTTAGATATTTTTGGTCTCACTGTCTATATACCGTATAGAACAGAAGGTGGTCCAAGATCTATTTTGAAAGCAAATGAAGCTACAGCTTGGCTTCATACTACAATTTTTGAACACAAAGAGTTTCTAGCATTTGCACCACCACTCCTAATATTGGTAGCTTTTATAATAACAGAGACTCTTGGAAAGAACTTCAACAGTGAAAAAGCTCTCTATTTGAGGAAAGCAGTTGGTTTTTCATTGATCTTTGCATTAATTCTGGTACTTATAGTGGCAGCAGAAGGTGTACTAGTTACTAAAGTTGCTCCAGTGGAGTAAGATTTATAAATGGAAGAAAACAAAGAACTAGAAGTAACAACTATAAACGGGTACTTGGTTTCGGCAGGAATTTCGTTTACCGTGTTTTGGATGTTGGTTATTCTTAAAGAATCCTACGAGGCTGTTAATAATTTATTAGCTTTTTATAAACCAATTGGGCCATTGATTGGACTGTTTTCCGTTTCACTATTTGTCTTTGTTCTAGTTTCCGCGCTGTTTCAGATAGTAAAAATAAAAGACCAAGCCTTCGCCTTTTGGTTTTTGTCTGTTACGTCAATCCTATTTGCGTTAATGGTTTTTCCTCCAATCTTTGAACCTATCGTCCATGCACTTGGTGGGGAATAATTTAAAAAGGAGGTGAAAAATTATGATTGGTTCAGCAAGAGTTCCGATCTTTTTGCTGCGGCTCGGAATTGGTTGGGTCTTTTTTTATGCCGGTTGGTCAAAGGTAGTTACATACTTCACAGCAGCGAAAGACTGGACAGCGGGAGGATTTTTGTCCCATTTAGAAGGTCCGTTTGGAGATCTCTTCTCTTCATTGGCTGGTAATACCGTGATTGATTATCTCAATGCTTATGGTCTGCTCTTGGTTGGTATCGCCCTACTTCTAGGCGTACTAGTTAGATGGTCCGCTTTTTGGGGCATAGTCCTGATGGTGCTTTATTACTTGGCTGGGTTTCCACCTGAAAATGCCTTTGTTGTCGATCAGCATATAATCTACATACTAGTCCTGATAGTCTTGTCTGGGTTAGGAGCAGGTCGGTCGTTGGGTCTAGATGCTGCACTGGAAAAATCTGGGGTGGTAAAATCCAATCCGTGGCTACTGAAACTACTAGGTTAACAAATCGCTGCTACTAGTGTACAATAACTTCTTGTGAAAAATTTATCTGACAAGTGGATTTTTGTTGGTATTGGAGCGTTAACTATTCTTGTTTTAATAATAAGTGCTCTAACTCTGTCTAGTGGTGAAAAAATCGTTGAAGTCCCCAAAGAAGGTTTGGTTAAAGAAAATAATTACACTCTGGGAAGTAAAGATGCGAAGGTAGCTATTGTCGAATTTTCCGATTTTCAATGCCCTGCTTGTGGTTCTGCTCACCCGATCATAAAAAGAATAACACAAGAATACGGAGATAAAATTTTATTTGTCTACCGGCATTTTCCACTTATCGCCGCCCACCAATATGCTCTAAAAGCAGCCGAGGCAGTCGAAGCGGCAGGAGAGCAGGGAAAGTTTTGGGAATATCACAACCTTCTGTTTGAAAATCAGGAAAATTTAAAAACAAAAGATTTAACAAAATATGCAAAAGATTTGGGTTTAGATATTGATAAATTTGAAGATGCGTTAAAAACCGGTAAATTTAAAGACAAAGTAACGGCCGATATGGACGATGCAGAAAAGTTAGGAGTAAGTTCCACACCGACTTTTTTTATTAACGGTCAAAAATATGTTGGTGTTTTGCCTTACGAAAAATTTAAATCTTTGATTGAAAATGGTCTAAGAACGTCTAAATAATAAAGTTATTCCAAACTTAGCTAATATTTTCTTGAGAAAGATCAGCTTTCTTGAAGAATTGTAACGTTCTTGATGCGTTGGTTTATTTTGAAATTCTTACTTTTTCCAGTCCCCGCTGTTGAAGCGATTACGTCCCTTCAAGTGCCAATTATGTGGATTGGACTTTTGCATTTTCTGCCATAACTTCTTTGCAGTGTTAGTGTAGAGTACATTTTTTGCAACATAGCGTCGGTGTCCTTTCCAATCATTTCCAACAGTGTGACCTTGAACTTTTTGCTCTTGTATTTCAAAATCCACGTCTAGGATATCCGCGTCCTTTACAATCTTCGCTTCAGACGATTTTTGATTTTCATATTCTTCCCATAATGCAACAAGATCATTAAGAGCTGTATCTGCGAGCATATCGGAAATACCCATCTTTTGATTACGCTTAGTGTATTGTCTTTGCAAATAATTAAGATCGCCTGTTCGGCTTTCAGGTATATCGTGAATCAAGGCCATTTTCATAATTTTTTCAATATTTTTTACTCCTTCTCGTTTTGCTAATACCAGCGCAATCCAAGTAACTCTTAAGTGATGTTCAGCGAGGTTTTGAACGTGTGGATTTAAAAACTGAACCCAGGTTCGTTGGATAAAACGCAAGGATCCAATCTCGTAAAGCAACTCTAAATCTCTTTTTAAATCATTTATCGGTTTCATTTTATTAACCTTTATGTTGAGGGGCATTTATCAAACCGCACTTCTTCCATTTGAGGCTAGAACCGCATGAGCAGGGGTCGTTGCGGCCAATTTTTTGTTTACTGGAGAACGTTGGGTTACCACTCGAAGGAGCGTTTACTGGTTTTACTTCTTGTGTCTGCGGTTGAACTTGAACTTTGAATATTCTTCTGGTTACTTCAAAATCAATTGAGTCAATAAGATTTTCAAATAATTTAAAGCTTTCCGCTTTATACTCAACCAGAGGATCTCTTTGGCCGTAGCCCCGCAGCCCTATCCCTTCCCTAAGATCATCAATGTCATCAAGATGATTCATCCATAAAGCATCAATTGTTGATAAAAGGACTAATTTTTCTATTTGCCGACTTGTTTCGGGTCCAAGTTCCTTTTCTCTAGTCTCATATAAATCAACCACAATTTTATTTAAAAATTCAATTATTTTGTTTTGATCTTTTATTTGGGAAATTTCAGTCTTTATTTGGTCTCGGCTTGTTTCATCAAAAGGAATAATTGTGGAAAATTCTTGAGCGATTTTTTCATAATTTACTACACCGTCAGCTTGGTTTATGTAAACAATTGTTTCAATTTCCTCGCTTAGCTTATCCAAAATATTCTCCTTCAGGGAAAAAGTTTCCTGGTCATTTTCTGGTTCTAGGTTTTCTTCTTTCTCCCTCGCAGCAGCTTTACTAGTTTTTCCGGCAAGAATTTCTCTTCTCATCCCATAAATTATCTCCCGCTGTTTATTCATCACGTCATCGTATTCAACTAAGTGTTTGCGAATGTCAAAGTTATGACCCTCAACTTTATTTTGCGCATTTTCAATTGCTTTTGAAACAAGGGCATTTTCAATTGGTATATCTTCTGGGATTTTTAGAGCCGTCATCAAATTAGCAACTGTTTCTCCGCCGAAAAGACGCATAATATCGTCTTGCAAAGAAACATAAAATCTTGAAGAACCAGGATCCCCTTGCCGACCGCTTCGTCCCCGAAGCTGATTATCGATTCTCCTTGCTTCATGCCTCTCAGTTCCAGTAATGTGCAGACCTCCAACAGCGGTCACCCCGTCACCTAGTTTAATATCAACCCCACGGCCGGCAATATTAGTAGCTAACGTTACTGAGCCTTTTTGGCCCGCCTTGGCAATTATTTGGGCTTCTCGTTCGTGGTTTTTGGCATTTAAAATTTCATGAGTTATGCCTTTTCTCTTGAGAAGTTCTCTTAGAAGTTCGTTTTTTTCAATTGAAGTGGTTCCGACAAGAAGCGGCTGACCTTTTTTGTGAAGGGTCTCAATTTCCTTAACGATTGCTTCGTATTTTGCCCTTTCGGTTTTGTAGACGCTGTCAGGATAATCTTTTCTAATCATTGGTTTGTTTGTAGGAACAGCAATTACTTCTAGTTTGTATATCTTGTGGAATTCTTCCGCTTCAGTAGCCGCAGTTCCAGTCATACCAGCTAATTTTTTGTAGAGTCTGAAATAGTTTTGGAAAGAAATTGTCGCTAATGTTCGCGTTTCTTGCTGAATTTTTACTCCTTCTTTTGCCTCTATCGCCTGATGTAAGCCTTCACTATAGCGCCGACCGAACATTAGTCTTCCGGTAAACTCATCAACAATAATTACTTCGCTGCTCTTTACAACATAATCTCGGTCTTTTCTAAATAAGGTTTTTGCTTTCAGCGCTTCTTCGATATGATGAATAGTTTGAAAATCTTTTTCGTACAAATTATCAACCCCAAGCGCCCTTTCCACTTTACTTATCCCAATTTCGGTTAAAGCGGCGGTTTTGAGTTTCTCATCAACAACGTAATCAACCTCATTATTTAGAGTCTCAACAAGTTTTGAAAATGTATAATATTTTTCAGTGGGTTCTTGATCTGGGGCACTAATGATTAGTGGCGTTCTTGCCTCGTC
>Ga0209541_10000848_pt1 | contig 60814 bp, 54 predicted proteins | sample RifCSPlowO2_01_FD_184027 | JGI IMG/M metagenome (GOLD analysis project Ga0209541, IMG submission 184027) | Groundwater microbial communities from Rifle, Colorado - Rifle CSP2_plank lowO2_0.1 (SPAdes) (version 2) | ecosystem: Environmental > Aquatic > Deep subsurface > Groundwater | place... | reverse complement strand
ACTATCAAAAACAATGAAATTAAAGCTTTAAACATATTATTGGACGGCGTAAGCCGCGATGGCCGGATCAAGAATTATTTTTAAATTAAATTTAACCGCGCCTTTATTGTCCGAAGACAAACCGGAAACGGAAACTTGCCTGACTTGGTTGTATTTTTCCAAAGACTGAATTTGAGCCGTCAAGCCGGCGTAACTCTTGGTCGTTCCAGCCAAAAGCAAAGACGGCTCGCCCGTTTCCGCAAAAGAATAATTCAGATCGTTGAATCTGACATCCTTCATTGTGAAGTCTTGGAGGAAATCAAGGACATTGGAAAAGGATTTGTGTCCGGCCAAAATTTTTCGGGCGACGGAAATTTTTTCCGAAAAAGCGGTTACTTCATTTACGGTGGGAATCTCAAAAGAAGCCTTTTGTTTTTCTATGGATTTGCCGAGCTGGACGATACTGTCGTTCAGATAATTTTTATACAAACGCAATCCGCCCCACAGCGCTCCGGAAAGAACGAAAATCAAAAAAGAAAGAAACACAAAACCGCCTCCTCCGCCTCTTGAAACGGTTTGGGGGCTTAAATTTCTTTTGGGTATGAAAGAAATTTTTTCATCCATGCCTGTATTTTAACCCCCCGCCGTTTTTAAAGCAAAGCTTGCTATCCACAGGGTAAACCGGCATCGGATAATCGGATACCGGTTTGAAACTTTTTTTAAATCCTACCACTATTTAAGCTGGAGCAAAATAAGCGTATGATTTTAAAATACGCGAAATTTGGATTTTGAATTACTGATTTAAAACAACCCGAATTTTATTTTTAATTGTTCCTCATTGGTAAAAGACTTTACTCTCATAAATCTTACGAACGGCCTGATTAGAAAAACTTCCATTATAAAATTTATCTCGTCTTCGCATTCATACGGAAAAATAAACACCGATTCCTGCAATTTTACAAAGCCCAGATCTTTTAATTTATTTCTCAACGCTTCTCTGGCCTTTTTGAATCTTTCCGGAATATCAAAAATAACAACTCGCCATTCTTCGTCCCACTTAGCCGGTTTTTTGATTTCTATTTCGTCCAGTTTGAACCTTAAGGCTTTTGTCTCGCCATCTTTCGTCAATACAATTTCCGCCAAGCCTTCTTTGCTTTCTTTGAAAGAAACGAGTCTGTCGTTATAAAATTCCTTGATGATTTCGTTCAGCCTTCTGCGTTTTATTTCTTTCCATTCTTTCGGCAGACTTCTTAAAATTTTAAAATACCCTTTCGGCGACTTGGTCAAAGACAAAGAAACCCCCGCTAATAACAACAATAATATTTTTTGTTTTGTGTCTCTTTTCATTGTTTTAAATTATACCACTATTTATGCTCCAGCAAAATAAGCGTGGAATTTTATTTGTTGATATTTGTTATTGTTTGTTAATGATTGATACTTGGGATTTGAGATTAAATTTGGAGAGAAGTAAAAAATTCGCCGCACGAATTCAAACCCTTTTAGATTTGAATTCGTGGGCGGACAATCTTTTTAAAAACCAAAAACAAGTTTTAACTCAAAGGAAGCTTTGTTTCGGAAAAATCTACAATTCCACCAGGGCCAAACCGGTGGCGACGGAAAAATCTGGTCCGACGCCTTTTAAGACTCCGGACAAAAAAGCCGGGTGCTCCGTTTTGCCGAAAGGGTTGGCGTACTCAACTTCAATTGTTAATTTTTTCACTCCGTATCCGGCCAATCCTTTGAGCAACGACCCGCCGCCCGAAAAAATCACCTTGCTGGCCGAACGGCCGTATTTATTCTGAAAATCTTTCAGGAAAACCGCCGCTTCGTGGAAAATATAATCCAAAATCGGCTCCATCACGGCAACGATGTCTTGATGTTCCGGCAAGTCGGACAAGCCTATTTCTCTTTTCATCTCTTCCGCTTTGGCGAAATCAACACCCAAAGACTGGGACAAGGCCAGAGTCAAATCTTGCGAACCTTTGTTTATGAGAACGGACGATTTCATCACGCCGTAATCAACGATGGCCATCTTAACGGCGGACGAGCCGATGTCCATCACGGCTATGGTCGGACTGCCCCGGCTTATCCCCGACCGCACCAAGCTGAAAGATTCTATTTCAAAAGACGACGCCGTCAGGCCGGCTTTGGCGATTATATCTTTATACTCGCCGATGACATCGTTATGAATGGCCACCAGAAGCACTTCCGTCTCCTTTTCGCCGCCGTTTTTCAAATCGTTTTCGCTCTCGGGAATAACCCACCAATCCAAAGCCACTTCCGAAACCGGCACCGGGATGTGCCTTCTGGCTTCCATGGCGATAACCTCGGCGGAAATGTTTTTCTCCTGGCCGAAAGGCAGAGTTATTATCTTCACAAAACTTGATTTGAGCGGTATGGAAACTCTGACTGTGCCGGTTTTGCTGTTTGACTCTTTAATCAAATCTTTTATGGCTTGAGCGACATCGTCCGGAGGCAATTTGACATTTTGACCTATTTTTATTTTGGCGTAAGGCCCGAGGGCGATCTCGCCGTAGGTTTCCAAGATAGCCCTCTCTTGCTCTTTTCTTAACTGAACCAGCTTGATGAAAGAACTGCCGATATCCAACCCTAAAACGCTTTTTTGGGGATTAAGCGCCAATTTGAAATTTTTGAACAGTCCGCCTAAAGAAAAATCCATATATGCTGTATTATATACCATAATCGCCGGCGAGTAAAAAATGAAAATTTTTAATAAAATATTGGCCGTTTTATTTCCCCAAAAATGCCTCGGCTGCAAAAAAGAAAACGAGATTTTGTGTCCCGCTTGCCTTGAAAAAATAAATCGTCCAGACACACCGTATCTAAACGGAGTCCACATCGCGGCCAATTATCAGGACACCGTTGTTAAAAAAGCCTTGTGGCTGTTGAAATACCATGGCGTAAAACAGCTGGCCAAACCTTTGGCGGAACTTATCAGAGAAAGAATATGGAAAAAATTGGAAATGGAAAATTGGCTGGTTGTCCCCGTTCCATTGTCAAAAAAGAAATTAAGAAATAGAGGCTATAATCAAGCGGAATTAATAGCCAAAGAATTATCCGGCAATGTCCGCCCGGATATTTTGTTTAAAAAATTCCACACGAAATCGCAAGTGGAGGTAAAAGATAAAGAAGAAAGACTAATGAACATCATTGGCAGTTTTGAAATAAAAAACCCCCAAGCAATCAGGGGCGAAAAAATCATATTGATTGACGATGTCTTGACCACCGGCGCGACGCTTCGCGAAGCCAAAAAAGTCTTGAAATCAGCCGGGGCGAAAAAAGTGGTGGGAGTGGTGGTGGCGAGAGGATGAAAGAAAAGATTCAATATTTAACCTTTGGTCGGCAGGTTTGTTTGGAATTGTTTTTCAACACCATTGATAAATGTTTCAAATCCATTTGTAAAATCAAGCGAATTGATAATGTCTTTTTTAATCTCATTTAAATTGCCGAAACTTTGGAAAAATATACCGCAACGGTTACTGTCTTGTTTTATGAGTGGAATATAAAATTTTAGCGTTTCCAGCCCCCGATTTTGATCATAGTAAATTGACGTCGCAACACCGTCAATTTCTATCGGTTCGTTGGCGCGGAAGTCTCCGAGATATAACGGATCAATATTGATCATACCAGCAAAACAACCGACTAATCCCAGAAATTCATCGCGATCAGCGCCCTGTGTTTGTTCAGTTGTAAAATTCAACGAAACAAGAGCGTCCGTGACATTTTCTTTAACGATAATGTCCCATTCTGGATGATAACTAATGGAAAAACTATATTTGGGGTTTGTATAAGTTTTCCAGTTTGATTTTTGGGAATAATTTTGTGCGTTTGTTTGATTCGCATTATCAGTAAAAATTTTAAATGTGAAAAGAATTTTATTAACCGTTTCTTGATCATTTTGCTCTCCCCAAACCAGAGCGGTGTAGTATGTATCATCAGTCGCAAAAGCGTAATATATATTAAATGATCCGCCAGGACCGCTAAATACTTCATTTTTAAATTTGAAAATACCGAGTGAAAAAGGAACGATTGAAGTCGTATTTGAATTTTCTATCGTGTCGTTTTTGATGCGATTTGTGTTTAATTTATCAATAAATTTATTAACACCGTCATTTGTTGATAAATTGTAACCATGGTTTTCTTTACTGTGTTGCTGAATTTGAATCTTTACGCCTTTAGAATTTCCACGCTCGTATTTATTTTCATCGTAATTAATGAGGTTATGGTCAAGATATACATGATAGGCATTGGGGTACGAAATTATAAACTTGGCCTTTTGGTTAGCATAAGTTTTCCATCCTTCAGTTTGTTCAAAATTTTCAAGTCCTTTATTAAAATCATTTTGTGCGACACTATCAACTTCTTGGACCGGTTTTTGATTGTTGAACGCAATGTACAAACCGCCACCAATAAGCAAAAGTGCAATAATAATTACTGGAATAAACACAAAACCATTTTTTAGATTTTTCATATTGCTTTTATATTAACATGCCATGAATTCAAAACAACCAAAACGGAGGGTGAGAGATTCGGTCACAAATAAATTTCCTGTCGGAAATTTTTCGCGACCCCGGCTCGCGATATTTTTGTTGCAAAAATATCGCTCCGCCCTTCGAATATCTTTCATCTCAAATTGCCAAAATTTAGCCCGCGCAAAAGCGGGCCAAATTTGCCAAAACGGTGCCTTTTGGTTAAAATCCGAACTTTTTTTGACGAAAATCCGGACTGCGAATTTTGATTGCCGCGCTTCGCGCGGCAGGAACAAAAACTTTTCCGCTCGGGCGGGCAAAGTTGAGCGTCTTCAAAAAAAGATCTATGATACTCAACAACGACACGAAAACCTATCCAATAAATCCCTTGGTTTTCGCTAACAGTTTATTTTGAGCTATAACGTCAAGTAAACGGTTTTAATTTGTGTATAATGGAAAAGTTATATGTCCTTGGAAATCAAACAAAACGAACCGCTTTCAAAACACACGACTTTTGCCATCGGCGGACCGGCCAAGTATTTTGTCGTAGCTAAAACGAAAGAAGAAGTTTTGGAAGCGATTAATTTCGCCGAGAGCAAGAAACTTCCCTTTTTTATATTGGGCGGAGGGAGCAACCTTTTGATAAACGACGGCGGCTATGACGGATTGATTATAAAAATCCAGATGGGGGGGGTGCATATTGCCGGAGATACTATAACGGCCGGAGCGGGCGTATTGCTTAGTCAATTGGTAAATGAATCGGCTAATAATGGCTTGTCTGGCCTGGAATGGGCGGCGGGAATTCCTGGTACGATAGGCGGAGCGGTCAATGGCAACGCCGGAGCCTATGGCCGTTCTGTCTCCAAATCGGTGGATGAGATTGTCGTGTTGGCGGAGGAGGACGGAGAATGGAAAGAGAAAAAATATTCCAACAAGGAGTGCGGTTTTGAATACAGAAAAAGCAAGTTCAAACATTTTGCCAATAGAGAAATTATTTTGGAAGTTGTTTTGAACCTGCAAAAAAGCGACACTGAAAAAGTCAGAGGCGAGATAAGAAACACAATCCTGCAAAGAAAAGGCAAGATACCCGCCCAGCCTTCGGCCGGATGCGTTTTCAAAAACATAAAAAAAGACGGGCAGCTTGTCGCTACCGTCAGCAAACTGGTGGAAGAATGCGGGTTGAAGGGGGTAAAATCGGGTAATGCGGAGATACCGCATCTTCACGGAAACTATGTCGTTAACTTGGGGGGCGCCAAAGCCGAAGATGTGTTAAAATTAATAAACCTTTGCAAGCAAAAAGTTAAAGAAAGATTTAATCTAGAACTGGAAGAAGAAATAATTGTGATGTAAAATATGAATATGAAAAAAAATTGGGTTTTGGTTTTCTTGGGAATAGCCGTTGTTTTGTTCAACTATCTCGGTTTTTCCTATTCCATAAAAACTGCCATTATGATAGCTCTCGGTCTGGCCGTTTCGTTCATATCTTTCCGCGGGATAATCAAAGATAAATTGTCGGCAAAGATGAAAAAGGGCGAAGAAAAAAATAATGGCTTACAAAAGAGGGACGAAGAAACGGTTAATTAAAAAAAGATTCATCGCCGCCGCTTTTGCCGCCGGTTTTTTTGTTTTTCTGGGTTTCAGTTTTCCTTTCAGCGGGATAGTTTTTGAGTATTTGCCGGGGGCAGTCGGGGTGTTACAGGAAAAAGAAACCGTTCGTCATATTAAAACACCCAACGAAGTCAGAGGAATTTATATGACCAGCTGGGTGGCTTCCACCGACAGCATCAGGCGGGGTTTGGTCAAAATCGCAGAAGATACGGAAGTCAACGCCATCGTCATTGACATAAAAGATTACACCGGCAAGGTGGCTTTTTTGATGAAAAACCAAAAAGTCAAAGAAACCGGCTCTTCCGAAGACCGGGTGAAGGATATGAAAAAATTCCTTGAAGAACTGCATAGCAAAAATATTTATGTCATCGGCCGGATAGCCGTTTTTCAGGACCCATATTTGGCGAAAGCGAGGCCGGATTTGGCCGTTAAAAAAAGCGATGGAGTTGCTAACTGGAAAGATTATAAAGGAGCGCTGTGGCTTGACCCGTGCTCAAAGGAAGTTTGGGATTATACCATCGCCATCGCCAGAGAAGCCGAGTCGGTCGGCTTTGACGAGCTTAATTTTGATTACATAAGATTTCCTTCCGACGGCAATATGAAGGATATAAAATATCCGCACTGCGACGCCTCTTTGACGAAGCCGGATTTGCTGGAAAACTTTTTCTATAATCTTAAAAAGGGGCTTAGGGACTTGAATGTTCCCATCTCGGCGGATTTGTTTGGCATGGTCGCCACCAATTTTGACGACCTCAACATCGGCCAAGTGCTGGAAAGAGCCGAACCTTATTTTGATTATATTTCCCCGATGGTTTATCCGTCCCATTATCCCAAGGATTACAATGACTTCGCTAATCCGGCCGCCAAACCCTATGAAGTGATAAAGCTTTCCATGGACAGCGCGGCCAAGAGATTGCTGGCGGCTTCTTCTTCGCCGTTTAAATTAAGGCCTTGGCTTCAAGACTTTGATTTGGGCGCCGATTACGACGCCGCCATGATAAGAAAAGAAAAACAGGCGGTCTACGACGCCGGTTTAAATTCTTGGATGATGTGGAGTCCGTCAAACAGGTATACGGTGGAAGCGCTTGACAAAGAGTAAAAAATAGTATAGCATTATATCTGAAAGTTTGTACATTTAATTCTATATATCCTAACTCGCTTTTATAAAAGAAAGAGGTGTGGAATGGGTGCAATGGATAAGTTAGTATCGTTCTGTGTCGCAGGATTTTTTATTTTTTCTATTGTGTATATGGGTTTTTATTTTAAAAAAAATAGGGAAATGGGTGGAGATGTTTTGAAGCAGGTAGATGTGGCAACATGCCCAAGTCTCGCCGCCGCATTGCGTGGCGAGTTAATCGGTATCGCCAAGAATAGTGGATGTGGAATGGAAAGTGTTCTAGAATTTCGCTTAAGAGCAGCTTGGACGGAGATGCTCCGTCAAGGAAAAGCAACCAACGAGGAGAAGGATGCGGTTGTTAATTTCGAAAACGCATTGGAAAACCTATCCGATGCGATGGAAAAAATTGGCCGCATTCCTGAATTCAGGAAAAGGATAAGGCTTTAAATTTTAAAGCTAACATCACGAAAAAGAGCCATATGATTGGGAACGATCCTGTGGCTCTTATATTTTTTAGGCAACAAATAGACAAAAAATTAGACAACAAAACACCTAAAACACCATTGTCCATAAACGAGCCGATCGGCACAAATGTGGACAATACGCAAATACGCGCGATACAATATAAAAACAGAAAAAATAAAAACAGATTGTTGATTTAGGTTATTTGGCAGAAACTTGCTTCAATAAATTTCTGAAATGATATAAAGTTTTTCCGTCCGTCATTTCATCCACCAAGAAAATTTTTACAAAAGGCTTGAGGTTAAAAACATCCTTTATAAATTCTATTTCATAAAGGCAGGGAAACGGATGAATCCACGCGCTTTTCTGGCATTGATAGAAACCCATATCGTTTAACTTTTTTCGGAAAGCGACTCTGCCGCTTCTCTTTTTTTCAGGAATGTCAAAAATAATCAGCCTCCATTTATTGTCCCATTCTTTAGGCGCGCTTATCCGCAGTTCATCAATGATGAATTTTCTTACTTTGCCTTTCCCTTTTTCGGAGAATCTGTAAAATAAACAATCATCTTTTTCTTTTATAAATTCCAAGTCTCCTTTTTTCTTAAGTAAATTAAAATTTTTCCAAATCTCGCGGTATTTTTCCATTCCCCGACTTCTTTTCCTGCGGGAAATTTTATTTATTTCCGTTAATAATCCGGGAGCCAAAGCTCCCAAAGTGATTATTCCTCCTGTGGCCATAATCGCCAATGTTGCATTTAAAACGGACTTGGCGGTTTTGTTTTCAGAAATAATTTTATTTATCTGCTTTACGACACCTTGGTCTAAAGCTTCAAATTTTATAGGCTTGTGTTTCGGCATTTTTAAGTTCGCTGATTATTTTTTTACTTTTAATCTTAATGGCTATGTGCCATATGTATATGCGTATATGTATATATTTCTATTGTACACAAATGAGCCGATCGGCACAAATATGGACAATGCGGGGTTGAAGTATTGCAAAATTGGATGGCCTCATACAAAGGCTTTATTTTTTGCGCGCTTAGGAGTATTATTTAAAGTAATAAACCAATGGCGGAAACTGACAACAAGATAATTTATTTTGCCGAGACGAATTTTAGAAACGAAAAGAAAAAATTCGGCATCAAGAAACGCGACCGGGCCAGGCATATGTATGTCATCGGCAAAACCGGCGTGGGCAAGACCACGCTTCTGGAGAATATGGCCATTCAGGATATTTTAAACGGCGAAGGCGTCGGCATCGTGGACCCGCACGGCGAATTTGCCGAGAAAATGCTGAAATTCGTGCCGGAAAATCGCGTTAAAGACGTGCTTTATTTCGCTCCGCACGATATGGACTGGCCCATCGCTTTCAACGTTATGGAAAATGTGGACCCGACCCAAAGGCATTTGGTGGCCAATGGACTACTGGGGGTATTCAAGAAAATCTGGCCGGATGTCTGGTCGCCTAGAATGGAATATATTTTGAATAATTGCATCTTGGCTTTGCTGGAATATCCCGATTCCACCTTGCTTGGGATAAACAGAATGTTGTCAGACAAAAGTTACCGGGACGAAGTGGTGGAAAACATTTCTGATCCGGTGGTGAAGGCTTTTTGGACCAACGAGTTTGCCAAGTATTCGGACAGATTTATGACCGAGGCCAGCGCCGCCATTCAAAACAAAGTCGGCCAATTCATTTCCAACCCGCTTATCAGAAACATTATCGGCCAATCAAAATCTTCTTTTGATATCAGAGATTTAATGGACAAGAAAAAAATATTCTTGATGAACCTTTCCAAAGGAAGGATAGGCGAAGAGAATTCCCGCCTTATCGGCGCCATGCTTATCACCAAAATTTACTTGGCGGCTATGAGCCGAGTGGATATTTCGGAAAGCGAACGGGAAGATTTTTATCTTTACGTGGACGAGTTTCAAAACTTCGCCAACGAATCGTTCAAAGACATTCTTTCGGAGGCTAGAAAATACAGGCTCAATCTTATCTTGGCTCATCAATATATCGCTCAAATGGAAGAGAGCATCAGGGACGCGGTTTTCGGCAACATCGGCACTTTGGTGACTTTTCGCGTGGGCGCTTACGACGCTGAAACCATGGAAAGCGAGTTTGCGCCGGAGTTTGAAATTCAAGACATCGTCGGTCTTGGATTCGGCAGTATTTATTTGAAACTGATGATAGACGGCATGGCCTCAAGGCCGTTTTCCGCCGGCACTTTGCCGCCGATAAAAGCGGCGGGCAAGACTTTTGAGGAAAAAATAATTGAGTATTCGCGCGAACAATACGCCACGTCAAAAAAAGAAGTGGAAGAAAAAATTGCCGAATGGCACGCCCAAATCGCCGGAGAAATTAAAACAGAAAAAGAAGTCGGTCGGACATCGGTCAGAAAATCAATTCCTCATGCGGGGAAAAGCGGCGATCAGCCTCAAATATATGAGGCCGTTTGTTCCGTCTGCGGGAAAAAAACTTATGTCCCTTTTCAGCCGGACGGCAAAAGGGCGATTTATTGCAAATTACACAGGAACGCCGGACAGCAGGTTCAACACCAGCAAAAATCGGAAGGACCATCAAGGTCTCCCCTTGCCGCAAGGGGAGACCTTGATGGTCCGGTTAGACATTATAAAACAAGCGAACAAGTTTTTTCCGGCGCCAATGTCAGGACGATGAATTCTTCCTTTCAAAAAAGTCCGGATTTAAGCGAAGAAACAATCCATCTAAGCGAGCTTGGCCATCACAAAAAATCCGAGCCGAAACTGGACGAGCTTCGTAAAATTCTCGGCGAGGTTTTGGGGGACGAAGAACCCGCCTCTTCGGCGGGCAGGGATGATGAAGAATATGATTATGAAGAAAAAACGGACATGCCGATCGGAGGGACAGGTTTGCTGAATACGGAAAAAAAATCAGAGGAAAACAGCGGTAAAAAAATATTGAAACCCGGAGAAAAAGTAAAATTCGGGTAAGAAAAATGCGAAAAAAGTTTTTATCAAAACTTGCCGTCTCGCTAATGTTGATGGTTTGGGCGGTTTTTCCGTTTCTAGCCAAAGCCTCGGTTTATATCAGCGAAGTGGCTTGGATGGGAATAAGCGGTGCGAACGGGCAATACGGAGAATGGATTGAGTTTTATAATTCATCAGATCAAGAAATTAATTTAGTTGATTGGAAATTATACAGAAATGGAGGGTTGTTAGAATCGGATCGCATTTTTACATTAACAAAATCAATACAACCGAAAGGACATCTTGTTATTGAAAGGACGACTTCTTCAATACCGGATCCTTTGCCAAGTATCAATGACGAGACTGGCTCTTTTGGTGGAGGCAACCTTGCCAACTTGCCCAACGGAGAGTTCCTTGTTTTAAAAGATAATAACGATAATACAGTTCAATCCCTTGATTTCTCAAGTGGCTGGCCAGCTGGTGATAATTCAAATAAATTTACAATGCAAAAAATATCTTCCGGTTGGATTACGGCAACGGGCACACCCAAAGCCGTTAATTCTAGTCAAGCGGCGAGCCAATCATCAAGTCCCAGTTCTCAAGAAAGCCAATCTTCTTCCGTGAATAGTTCTTCGTCTTCCGCCGGAGCAGTTATCGCTTCCGGAGGTATCGCTTACAATTACAAAAACGAACAGATTTCCGCCAAGGCGGGGGAAGACAAAATAGCCGTGGCGGGCGCGGATGTCTTTTTGGAAGGAAATGCCCTTGGTTTTAAAAAAGAGCCGCTGGAAAATGCCAGATATCTTTGGACTTTGGGAGACGGCAGCTATAAAGAAGGGAAGAATATCAGGCACATTTACAAATATCCCGGCAATTACATTGCCGTTCTCAATGTTTCTTCCGGAGATATTTCGGCGTCGGATAGGATAAACATAAAGGTTGTTCCGAACGAATTGCGAATTATTGAAACAAAAAGCGAATTTATAAAGTTGAAAAACAAGTCCGGCATTATCCTTGATGTTTCCGGTTGGTTTTTGAAAGCCGGCGGAGCGACTTTCAAGTTTCCGGATTATTCTTTGGTCGCGGCCAATTCGGAACTGATGATTTCTTCCGATGTTTCCGGAATTAAATTTTCCGGCAATAATTTTTCGGCGGAAATATTGTATCCGAACGGTTCCGTCGCTTTTTCTTTCCCGCCTGCCGGCGAGGCAGGCCCGCCGGTATCTTTTTCCTCTTCATCTTCAATTTCAAAACCGAAAGAAATAATTTCATCTCAACCGACGGAGAAAAAAGCGGAGGTTGCGGTAACGCCGATTATTTCCCCAAAAAATTATTCAAGCCTGCCTGCCGGACAGGCAGGCGCGAGTCCAATATCAATTTCTCGTATCACGGCGGGGAACAATCTTGCCGGTGCTGGCGTTATAACAATCGGCGGTAAAAATAATTCCGGCGCTAAAATATGGCTTATTTTAGCCGTAATTACGGGAATAATCGGCGGCGCAGGAGTTTTTATTGCCAAAAAAATTTAATCACAATCGTAATTTCTCAATATTTAAAATTCTACGCTTATTTATGCTGGAGCATAATTAGTGGTAGAATTTTAAATATTGAGAAATAGTTTCTTTCAGCATTTTTTCCAGAGAAAATTCTCTTTGGATTTTTTCGTGGAGATTTTTGGCTAGATTTTCGCGGAGAGTTTTGTCGGCAATAAGTTTCTTAATGGCATTGGCGAGTTCTTCTGGATTGGCCGGCGCGACAAGCAGTCCTTCTTTACCGTTTTCAATTATTTCCGGAATACCGCTGACATTGGAGGCGATAACCGGCAACCCCGCCAAACCGGCTTCCAAAATCGCATAAGGCAGACCTTCTTTTAAGGACGGCAAAACGAATATATCAAAATTTTTGAGATATTTTGAAGCGTCGGGAATATTGCTGATAATGTTTAATTTTATGTTTGGGAAATTTTTGCTGGCTTCTATTAGATATTTTTGGCCTTTGTTTTTCGTTGGTTCTCCTATTGTCCCGACAACAAATCCTTTTTCCGTTCTTTCTTGGAAATTATAATCGGCCGGATCTATGCCATTATGAATAACGACTAATTTTCGCGTCGGCGCGATTTTGTTTTTTAACGCTTCGTTATAATCATTATGCGAAACGCAAATTATTTTATCGTAAAAAAGGCAGGTGATTTTGCTGGCCAGTTTTATCAAGCCAATCTGCCATTTCGGCCGGCTTTCCAAAAAGGCCCAGCCGTGAACGGTGAAAATAGCGGTTAATCCGCCTCTTGGCGGTTTAACCGCCAAATAATTATCAGAAAATGGTGAGGCCTTTTCTCCTTCTCGGTCATAAGGGGGAGTCATACGAAAAGGCCTCACCATTTTCTTTATTGATGTATATGTTAAAATCGCCGCTCCGGCTGTTCCGCCCGCCTTGGAACTGGAAACATGGACAATGTCCGGCTTGGTTTTGAACAAAATTTTTAGAATCTCAAAAAAAGAAACGATTTCTTTAAAGATATTGATGTCTCTTTGAAAACTTTTTATTTCCAGATAAGGCAATTTGGCGGACATTATCTTTTCCGCCATTATTCCTTTCCCTCCGCCCGCTACCACCGGTTCAAACGAGTCTTTCGGCAGATTGGCCGCCATGTCAAAAACATATTTCTGCGCTCCGCCCCAAACGGATTTGGTGATGATAAAAAGTATTTTTTTCGTTGATTTATCGGGCATTTTATTGTATTATTGACAATATAACATATTTATGGATTTTTACGAAGAACACAAAAAAAGAGTCCTTATTTTTTCTTTGGCTTACGCGCCATTTGTGAGCGGGGCGGAATTGGCGGTAAAAGAAATTACGGACAGAATAAATGACTTGGATTTTGACTTGATAACACTCCGATTCGACCGAAAATGGGCAAAAAAAGAAAAGATTGGAAATGTAAACATTCACAGAATCGGCGGGGGAAAATTATTTTTCCCCTTTTTCGCTTTTTGCAAAGCCCGCCAGCTTCACAAGAAAAACGGTTACGATTCGGTTTGGTCCATTATGGCCAACCGCGCCGGATTCGCCGCTTTGTTTTTCAAGTTATGGCATCCGAAAGTGAAATACTTGCTGACTCTTCAAGAAGGAGACGCTTTGAATTATCCGGAAAAAAGAATGGGCTTGGCCAAAATTTTTATCGGTGGATTGTTTAAAAAAGTTTTTAGGCGTGCTGACTATATTCAGGCCATCAGCAATTATCTGGCCGATTGGGCAAGAAATATGGGCGCAAAAGCGCCCGTGGAAGTCGTGCCGAACGGAATAGATGCAGAAAAGTTCATAAAGTCGAAAGTTCATAAAGTCGAAAGTCAGAACAATAAAATTATTATAACAACATCAAGACTAGTTTATAAAAACGGAGTTGATGTTTTGATAAAGGCGGCGGCGGAATTAAAAACTATCATTCATAATTCATCATTTATAATTCAAATTTTGGGAGGCGGTCTGGACGAGAAAAAATTAAAAGAGTTGGCGAAAGAATTAAAGGTTGACGACATTGTTCAATTTTTAGGCCATATTGAACCGGAAAAAGTTTATGACTATTTGGCGGGAGCGGATATATTCGTTCGACCGTCGCGAACGGAAGGTTTAGGCAGTTCGTTTTTGGAAGCAATGGGCGCGGGTTTGCCGGTGATAGGCGCGCCGGTGGGAGGCATCCCCGATTTTCTTAAAGACGGCGAAACGGGCTTATTTTGCAAAGTTGACGACCCGAAAGATTTGGCGGAGAAAGTAGAAAAATTGATAATGGACGAAAATTTTGCCAAAAGGATAGCCGAAAATGGCCGCCGTTTAGTTTTGGAAAAATATGATTGGAACGATATTGCCAAGCGAATGAAAAACATACTATCACACATAATTCCTATCGCAAATTTAGGTGATAGCAAGGATGTTGAAATTAATATCTTGATTTGTACCGGCATTTATCCGCCTGATGGTGGCGGACCGGCCACTTACAGCAAGTTGCTTTTTGACGAGTTGCCGAAACGGGGAGTAGGAGTAAAAGTTTTAAGTTTCGGCGCGGTTCGGCATTTGCCGAAAGTCGTCAGACATTTTGTTTATTTTTTCAAAGCGCTGAAAATGGGTAAAAAAGCCGATATTATTTACGCTCAAGATCCTGTCAGCGTCGGTTTGCCGGCGATGCTGGCGGCCAAGGTTTTGCGGAAAAAGTTTGCTTTGAAGGTGGTTGGGGATTATGCGTGGGAGCAGTTTCAACAAAAAAATCAAAAATCAAAAATCAAAAATCAAAAATTTATAACACTGGAAGATTTTCAAGATAAAAAGTTTGATTTTAAAACGGAATTAAGAAGAAAAATCCAAAGACACGTGGCGAAAAATGCCGAGAAAATAGTTGTCCCCAGCAATTATCTGAAAAACATTGTTTTAAAGTGGGGGATCGACGAGGATAAAATCAAGGTGATTTATAACGCTTTTGATGCGCCTGTTTTGAAAGAAACAAAAGAAGAATTAAGAAAAAAACTTGATTTATCGGGGACGATTTTAATTTCCGCCGGACGGCTGGTGCCGTGGAAAGGGTTTGATAAACTGATAGAAATTATGCCGGAAATCAGCAAGGAAATTCCGGATGCCAAGCTTTACATAATCGGATCGGGACCGGAGGAAAAAAATCTCAAATCTCAAATTTCAAACTTGTCTGCCGGAGAGGCAGGGCTAAAAATTAAAGAAAATGTTTTTTTAATCGGTCAAGTTTCTCATGATAAAGCTTTAGAATTTTTAAAAGCCGGCGATATTTTTGTCCTCAATACCGGCTATGAGGGTTTTTCTCATTTTTTACTGGAAGCGATGGCGATGGAGATACCGATAATCACCACAAAGGTTGGCGGAAATGTGGAATTGATTGATGACGGGAAAAATGGATTTTTAGTAGAATATAACAATAAGGAAGAATTAAAGAAAACAATAATTGAGTTGGCTAAAAATAAAGCGTTGGGATATGAATTGACAAAAATGGCGAAAATAAAAGTAGCGGAATTTGGCAAAGAAAGGATGCTGGAAGAAACAATAAAAATTTTAAGACAATGAAAATTTTAAATTTAAGCCTGGACAAATCAATACTGGATAAAAATTCCAAAGCGGCAATGAGAATTGTTGAACATGGCAATTTGGCCGACGGTTACGTCATTATCGTTCCGGAGGAAGATTATAGGGAAGTAAGACTTTCGGAAAAAGTTTTTGTTTACGGTTCCGGCGGGAATAATAAAATTTTTCAATTGATAAATGTTTATAGAACGGCTAAAAAGTTATTAAGGCGAGGGGAATTTGACGTTACCACCGTCCAAGACCAGTACTACTTGGCTTTGGTCGGCCGGATTTTGGCAAAAAAATTTAAAACCGGACTGGAGTTGCAGATTCACGGTTTTGAAAAATATTCCGGTTTGAGAAAAATTATCGCGGACTTCGTGATACCAAGAGCAAGCGCCATAAGATGCGTGAGTCAAAGATTGAAAAGGCAACTTATGAGAGATTTTGGTGCCATAGAAGAAAAAATTACGGTAGCGCCGATTTACAGCGAGTCTGTAAAGTTCATAAAGTCAAAAGTTCATAAAGTTGATAGTGAAAATAATAAGTTTATTTTCTTAACAGTGGGCAGGTTGGTGTCGGTTAAAAATATCAGTTTGCAAATCAAAGCCATGGCCAAATTAGTTGAAAGTGAAGAGTCTAAAGTTGAAAGCAAGAAAATTGAACTATGGATAGTTGGCGACGGACTGGAAAAATTAAATCTCAAGTATCAAATATCAAAACTAAAACTGGAAAACAATGTAAAATTGCTTGGCTGGCAAAATAATCCGGAGAAATTTTATTCTCAAGCCGACGCATTTTTGCTAACCTCGGATTATGAAGGCTGGGGAATGGTTGCGGTTGAGGCGGCCAGTTACGGTCTGCCGATTATAATGACTGATGTCGGTTGCGCCGGAGAATTGATTGAAAACGAAAAAAGTGGGTTAGTTGTTCCGGTGAACAATCAGGTTAGACTGGAAGAAGCGATGGTAAGAATAATTAATGACGACAACTTAAGAAAAAAACTGGCGGAAGTCGCCATTTCGGTCGTAAAAAAATTGCCAAGCAAGGAAGAAACAATGGCTTTGTATAAGCAAAGCTGGGAGAAAGCGACAAAAAATAAATAAAATGAAATTGTTAATCATAACTCAAAAAGTGGACAAAAACGACGACTTACTCGGAATTTATCATGAGTGGGTTAAAAAAATTGCCGCCAAATGCGAATCAGTCGTCATTATTTGTCTTTATAAAGGCGAATACGATTTGCCTGCCAATGTGACAGTTTTTTCCATGGGCAAAGAAAAAAAGGAATCCGATTTTTTGTATATTATTAATTTTTACAAACATATTTGGAAATTAAGGAAGCAATATGACGCGGTTTTTGTGCATATGAATCCTGAATACGCGATTTTGGGAGGATTGTTCTGGAAAATTATGGGCAAAAAAACGGTTTTGTGGTACGCCCATTACTTAAGCAATTTGAAACTGAGACTCGCAATGATTTTCTCGGACAAAATAGTTACTTCCATTAGACAGGCTTTTCCCTTAGAGAGCTGGAAATTGAGAGTTTTACAACAGGGAATTGACACCGACAGATTTTTTCCAAAAAAAGATCAAAAAACGACAAGTAATAACTTACGGATATTAGCTTTGGGGCGGATAAGTCCGGTGAAAAATCTGGAGACTTTAATACAATCTGCGGCTATTTTGAAATACGACAATTTTGCGTTTAATCTGGATATCTGGGGCGAGCCGACAAGCAAAGACGCCGCTTATTTTGAAAGCATAAAAAAACTCATAATAGATTTGGATTTGTCCGACAAAATAAAATTACTTGGCAAGATTTCCACCAATCAAAATCCGGAGGTATATTTGAATTACGACCTGTTCGTTAATCTTACGCGTACTGGAAGTTTTGACAAAACCATTCTTGAGTCTATGGCTTCTGGATTATCGACGATTGTTTCCAATAAAGCTTATGATGATATTCTTGAACCGGAGCTGAAAAGCATTATGATTTTCAAAGAAAAAAACCCTGAAGATTTGGCCAAAAAAATAAAAAACTTTACCGAGCTGGATCAGGGGAAGAGAGAGGAAATAAAAAATAAAGTAAGAAAAATTGTTTTAGAAAAGCACAGTCTTGACGGTCTGATAAATAAATTAATCCATGCTCTCAAAATATAAAATAAAAAATTTTGCATATTTTTTAGCCAATATTTTTTCTTATTTTTTGCCTTCCCGAAAAGCGGCTATTTTGATGTATCACAATATCGGCGACAATAGAGTTTTGTTTACGGTTACGACAAAAGATTTGGAAAAACAGCTGATTTTTCTAAAAAATAAAAAATATAACATTATAAAACTAGCGGATCTGGTTGGAAAATTAAGAAACAAAGAAAAAATTCCAATCAGAACGGTTGTATTGACTTTTGACGACGCTTACAGAGATAATTATAAAAACGCTTTTCCTTTGCTGAAAAAATACAATTTTTTTGCTACCGTTTTTATGCCCACGGCCTACGCAGGAAAAGAAATGTTAAACTCCGAAGGCAAAACCATTCCGGTAATGAGCTGGCAAGAAGCCAAAGAAATGGAAAATTCCGGTTTGGTTGATTTCGCTTCCCATTCCCACACTCATCCTATGATGAATAGAATTGCTTTTGAAGATTTCGTAAAAGAAATTGAATTTTCCGAAAACCTGTTTAATAAAAACTTGAAACGGCCAGTTAAAATTTTTTCTTTTCCGAAAGGTAAATTTAAACCAGAGCATGTTGATTATCTCAAAAAACAAGGTTATCTAGGAGCGGTAACCGTCAAAGAAGGGCTAGTTGACTTAAACGACGATTTTTTTACCCTTAAGCGGAATTTTATTTTTTCCAAAGGCGGATTTTCGCAGTTCAAAGGCAAGCTCGGTCGCAGTGTGGAGATAATGAATTGGTTAAAAAGATGAATAAAATTTTTGATTTTATCAGGCAAGTTTATTCCGGCAAGACTATCGCAAGGATTCTTTTTAATTGGCAAGTGGAAAATAATTGTAAAGACTTGAAAGGTGTTTGTGTTGACTTGGCTTCCGGAGGAAAACCAAGTTATCAAAGGTACTGGAAATTAAATTGCGATAAATTTATCAGTTCGGGATATAATACCGCAAACAAAACAGATTTAATTATAGATCTCAATAAAAAAATTCCTCTTATTGATAACCTTGCCGATAATATTTTTCTTTTCAACGCTTTATATATTTTAAAAAAACCGGAAGAATGCCTGAAAGAAATATTCAGGATTTTGAAGTCTGACGGGATATTATTCTTATCTTCTCCTTTTATCGCCAATGAAATGCGCGAGCCTGATGATTATTTCAGATTCACTTCGCAAAAACTCGAAGAAATGTTAAAAGAAGCCGGGTTTGGTAAAATAAAAATAATTCCACATGGTGAAAGATTTTCCGCCACCGCTTATCTTTTGCACAATTTTTTCTTTTTTAACACCATAAGGTTTTTTATTTTTTCCGTTGCTTTGTTGTTGGACAAAATTATTCCAAAGAGAATGAAAAGAGAATATCCGGCTCCCGTGGGATATTTTGTCATTGCCCGCAAATAAGCACGGAGTAATTTTTTGCAACGACTTTTCTTTTTAAAAAGTTTTTTTTATGTTATATTGTTTTATATGAAAAAAGCGTTGATAACCGGCATAACCGGACAGGACGGTTCCTATTTGGCCGAGTTTTTGTTGTCCAATGGATACGAGGTGTTCGGCCTTGAACGGCGTGCCAGTTCCAAAAACAGGGGCAATATAAAGCACATTGAAGATAAAATAAATTTTGTTTCTGGCGATTTGTTGGATCAAAATTCTATTATTGTTGCTCTGCAGGAATCTCAACCGGACGAGGTGTACAACTTGGCGGCTCAGTCTTTCGTGCATGAATCTTGGCGCCAGCCTATTTATACCGGAGATGTTACGGGGCTGGGTGTAACCAGAATGTTGGAGGCCGTAAAAACAGTTAATCCTAAGATAAAATTTTACCAAGCCTCTTCTTCGGAGATTTTCGGCAAAGTGCAAGAAACTCCACAGAAAGAAACAACGCCGTTTTATCCAAGAAGCCCTTATGGAGTATCTAAGCTTTACGGCCACTGGATGACCATAAATTACAGGGAGTCATACGGAATTTTTGCCGTGTCGGGCATTCTTTTTAATCATGAATCGCCCAGAAGAGGGTTGGAGTTTGTCACCAGGAAGATAACAAGCGCGGCGGCCAGGATAAAACTCGGCCTGCAAAAAGAACTTCTGCTGGGAAATCTGGACGCCAAGAGGGATTGGGGTTATGCGACCGATTATGTTGAGGCCATGTGGCTTATGTTGCAACAGGACAAGCCGGAAGATTTTGTGATAGCGACCGGCAAGACTTACAGCATAAGAGAATTTTTGGAAAAAACTTTTTCTCACATTGGACTTGATTGGCAAAAATATGTTAAGCAAGACCCTCGCTTCATGCGCCCGGCGGAAGTTGATTTGCTTGTCGGAGACTACTCCAAAGCGAAAGAAAAACTTAACTGGAGTCCAAAAACTTCCCTTGACGAGCTTGTAAAAATGATGGCGGAAAACGACTTGATGATTAATTCCAAAAATGGCTAATGAAAAATAATTCAAAAATAAAAATCTACGCTATTTTATTTGGCGCCGCTTTGGCCTTGAGGTTGTTTCTTTTTTTTTATTTATATGAATCAAGAGGGGCGGACTTTTTTGATCCATTAAAACAGGGGACGGACCAAGCGGAATATGGAAGAGTAGCCATCAATTTGGCAGAACATTCTTCTTTCTCTATGGGCAAAGAAGCTCCTTATTCGCCCGATCCGGCCAGAACCCCGATTTTTCCTATTTTTTTAAGCATCTGGTATTGGATAAGCGGAGATTTTGTTTTATCTACGATTATAAATATTTTTTTAAGCTCCATTACCTCAATAATTGTTTTTGAGTTGGCTATGCTTGTTTTGAAAAGCAAGAAGGCATCGTTTGCGAGCGCTATGATTTTCGCATTTCTTCCTTATGGCGCTTATCTTTCTGATTTGATAATGGCTGACACATTATTTGTTCTTTTTTTTGGTTTATTCTTATATTTTTTTGCGAGATTCATCATTTTCAACAAAGACATAAAATATAGTTGGATCGTTCTGTCCTCTTTCTTGTTGGGGTTATCCGCGCTGACGAGGCCGATAACACAATTCTTTATAATTATTCCAATCTTAATTTTGTTGCTTTCTTGTTTTCTGCCGCCAAAAGCCATGCTTAAAGAATTTTTTTTTCGTCCAGCTCTTTTTTTAGCTGTTTTTTTGCTGGTTTTGAGTCCGTGGCTGGGGCGAAACTATTATCATTTTAACAAGTTCTTTTTATCTTCCATCGGCGGTTATCACTTGCTGGTAAGTTATGTTGCTCCTTGGAAGGCGCAAAAAGAAAACATAAGCAGAAACGAAGAACATGGCAAAATTAAAGATTATATCGAGAAAAAATATGGGCCAAATGCTATGTACGATATTGAAGTTTCGTCGCAAATAGGCAAAGAGGCCAAAAAAGAGATATTGAAAAACCCATTGAGTTACGGCCTTTTCCACATGGGCGTTATTCCGATTTATTTTTTAAACAATGATATCTTATTGACCTTGAGAGAGGTTTTTAGTTTCAAGGTGCCTGATTTTTATTTAGCCAGAAAAATAATGAATGGCGACTTTGGTTCAATAATGAAAGATTTTTCAGGGCAAAGCGCTCTTTGGGCGTCCGTTTTCTTGCTGAGTTACGCAGCATTGTTTTTAAAGACAGTTTTTGGAATAGGCGGAGTTTTTTTATATCTTAGAAAAAATTTCCTTGCCGGCCTTTTCTTTTTGATGGTTATTTTTTATTTTCCTCTTATTGTCGGTCCGGAAGGCCATGCTCGCTTTCGTTTGCCGGTAGAGCCAATCCTTATAATCTTTTCCGCTTTTTTGGTTATTAGCGCTCACCGATTTTTAATTAATGGCAAAAAAACAAATCAAAATGCCTCAATCTAAAATAAAAATTTTTTATGCGATCAACGCTCGCATCCCCACGGAAAAAGCCCATGGCATTCAGACAATGAAAACATGCGAGGCATTATCTGAATTTGGCGCCGATGTTACCCTTATTATCCCTAGGCGGTTTAACGAAATAAAAGAAAGCCCTTATGAATATTATGGGGTTAAAAATAATTTCAAGATAAAAAAATTGCCGGTATTGGATTTGTTTTTTTGGGATTCTTCTTTTTCGTTTTTAATAAAAACTTTCAGTTTTGCGGTGGCTTGTTTTTTTTATTTTCTGTTTAAAAGAAATTATGTTCTTTATGCGCGAGGCGAGATAATTTTACCTTTGGCAAAATTGCCAACTGGAAACATTTTTTGGGAAGCGCACATAAAAACAGAAAATTTCAGCATTTACAAAAGAGTTATAAAAAAAGTAAAAGGATTAATCGTGGTAAATAAGCATTTCAAGAATGAACTTATAAGAGACTATGATTTAATGGAGGAAAAAGTTTTGTGGGCGCCTGATGGGGTTGATTTGGATAAATTCAACATAAAAACAAGCAAAGAAGAAGCAAGAAAGCATCTTGATTTGCCAAACGCCAAAAAAATAATCCTGTCTTCCACAAGTTTTTTGCTATGGAAGGGCGCGGACATATTTTTAAAGTCTGCCCATTTATTGCCCGAAGGATGTTTTATTTTGCTGTTTAAATCGGGAGAAAAAAAACATGTGGAAGAATTTATAGCAGAAAAAGAAAAAAACGGCATAAAAAATATTTTAATTTTAGAAAAACAGCCTTATGAAAAAATACCTTTATTTCTTAAGTCTGCCGATATTTTGGTATTAAATGGCACAAATAAAAGCGACATATCAAAATACTACACTTCTCCATTAAAGATGTTTGAGTATATGGCTAGTCAAAGACCGATTTTATCGGCCGATGTCATTTCTTTTCGAGAAATCTTAAACGATGGCAGCGCTGTTTTTTACGAATCGGACAATGCCGCTGATTTTGCCGCAAAAATTCATTTTATCTTCAATAATTATCCAACATGCGAAAAAAAAGCTATAATGGCTTTTAATAATTCCCTTGAATTTACTTGGAAAAAAAGAGCGGAAGCGATAATAAAATTTATAAATAAAAAGATAAAATCCGTTAATTAAATGAAATCATACACCACATCTTTAATTAAAATTTTTTTTCGTTTCAGATACCCTGTTAGTTTGATAGAGCCGGCCTATTTCTGGATTAGCGCGCCGAAACTTTTAAAATGGATTTTGGCAATCAGGCCGTTCTCCCTCGTGGTTTTTGAAGTTCCTTTTTTGAGGAATATGTTTTTTAAAAAATCCATAAACGAGAGAATCGTGGAAAACGCTTTTGTTTTATCTCAAATAAGCAATGTGCCGTCTGATATATTGGATTTTGGAACAACAAGCTCTTGGATCAGTTTACAACTTGCTTCTCTTGGACATAAAGTAAAAGGCATAGACCTTCGTCCTTATGAGTTTTCTCATCCAAACCTTAATTTTATTCAAGGGGATGTTTTTAAAACCGTTCTGCCGGAAAATTATTTTGATTTTGTTTTAATAATATCAACGCTTGAACACGTAAGGACGGAAGACAACAGAGCAGACAAGGAAGTTGTAAAAAATCTTTCCAATTGCTTGAAGCGCGGAGGGAAGATGGTAATAACCTTACCTTATGGGAAACCAATAACTTTATCGTCGCACAGAGTTTATTCAAAAGATAGAATCAATGGAATTATTCCGGAAGGATTATTTATAAAAGAGGCGAAATATTTTAAAAAAGAGTCCGATACTGTTTGGATGCCATCTAAAGAGGAAGAGATAGCCGAGGCTGATTCGTCAAAAATTTCTAATGGTTTATGTTGTTTAATGCTTGAAAAAAAATGAAAATAGGAATAATTCTACATCCTTATGGCGAAAAAAAACCGGCCGGCTTGAGTAGATATATCCTTGATTTAACAAGTTCGCTTTTAGAAAACGACAAAAAGAACGAATATATAATTTATCTTAAAGACAAACCGGAGAAAATGCCGGTTTTTAAAGGTTCTAACTGGAAGGTGGAGGTTGTCGGCAGTGGAAAATTTTGGCTGGAAATTGGCCTGAGCAAAGCGCCGACGGCTGACATTTACGTGTTTAACACTCCCATAATGCCGTTTTTTTTCAAGCCCAAAAAATCAGTAGTCATCGCCCTTGATTTTGCATACAGACATTTCAAATCCAAAAACTTGAAGGAATTTGTTTTTAATAAATTTCTTTTCTTTTTAAACAACTTCAGTTTTAAAAGAGCCGATGCCATAGTATCCATATCTGAAGAGACAAAAAAAGATATTTTAAAATTATTCGATGTTTCAAAGCAAAAGATAAAAGTAATATACCCCGGTTTTAAAAAAATATGCTCTTTGCCTGTGCGCGAGATTAGCTTGCCGGAGTATTTCTTTCTTTATGTGGGAGTTATAAAAGAAAGAAAAAATTTGTTTAACATCGTAAAAGGCTTTCGGGAATTTAAGCGAAGCGATAAGACTGACTGCAAACTTGTGATTGCCGGCAAGAGCGGAGGGGAGTATTACGAGAAAGTTTTAGAATTTATAAAAAGCGAAAAAATCGAAAGCGACGTTGCCTTTCTTGGTTTTATAGATGATAACGAATTGGCCATTGCTTACAAGAAAGCGATTGCTTTGGTTTTTCCCAGTCTGATTGAAGGGTTTGGTTTTCCAGTTTTGGAGGCGATGAATTGCGGTTTGCCGGTTATAACCTCAAAATACGGTTCTCTTGCAGAAATTGCCGGAAGCTCCGGTATTCTAGTTGACCCGTATAATTCGGGGGAAATTTCAAGCGCTATGAAAAAAATTTATTCCGATAATTTATTAAGATATGAAATGTCGAGTAAAGGGATAATTAGAGCTGAAGAATTTTCTTGGCAAAGATCGGCGGAAAAATTTATAAATCTTTTTGAAAACTTGCAATGAATCTAAAAAAAATACTAAAAACACATATAGCGTTCATTATACTTTTTATAGTCTTGGGGGCTTACCTCGGAATAAAGTCTTTTTCCGAATCCGGTTGGAGCAGCTGGTATGACGGAATAGGAGATGCTCAGACACTCCTTAGCGCAAAGCATTGGGCAAATGACGGGTTTTTTTACAGCAAATTTTTAGCGATACCCATAGGATACTCTAAAACTGTCCGTTATCTTGATGATCCGCAAATGAGACAGCATGCGCATGGAACTGTAACGGGCGGTCTTATAGGGCAAAGACTATATTATACCCATTATCCCAGCGGCTATTCTTTGCCTTATGCCGTATTCATGAAGCTTGGAATATCGCAGCGCCATTGGTTCAGATTGTTTGCTTTGGCTCTTTCCTTGGGATCGCTTCTTTTAATGTACTTGTTCGTCAATCTTGCTTTTGGTAAAAAAACGGCTGTTTTTAGCTCTGTTTATTACAGTATTTCAACGATGTTCCTTGGGTATGCTGATTCTTTGGCAAATCAGCCTATTGACGATCTTCTGCGCTTCGCCATTTTGTCTTTAAGTTTCTGGGTCGTAAGCCGTGGCGCCGATATAAGAAATAATCATTTTTTCAACTCATTGATTTGGATTCTTTATTTTACCCTCTCTGTTTCTTCCTATGATTCCACTTTATTTATTTTTGTTTGGCTTGCCGGATTAGAAATAGTTATTTTAAAAAAAATTCCATGGAAAAAATTGTTGTTTTTTGGCAGCGCGCCTGTTTTGGGATTTGTCTTGCAAATGTTTCAAAATTGGTGGTACTTGGGCAACTGGAAAGATGTTTGGCTTGATGGTTTTGGTGCATCCACCGCAAAAATGCAGACTGGCGACGTTTTGGCTCATTTGTGGAGCGCTTTCAGGGTTCTTGATTTAGCGTCGGGTATTTCAATCGCTGGAACTGTTGTCGTTCTTGCAATAATGATGTTCTCTATTTTTTCTTTACAGAAAGAAAGAGTGAAAAATTTTGGCGGATTAGCTGGCCTTCTTTTCTTAGCCGGCTTTGCTTACCCTTTCATTTTTGTCGGTTCCGGCGGTTTTTCTTATCAAGGGAAACAGATGATGCCTTTTGTTGCCATTGTGGTTGGTGTGGCCGGTTCTCTAATGTTTGATTTTAAGGCGTGGAAAAAAGAGAAAATAATATTGGTTTTAGCCGGGGTTATTATGTGGTCAGGCCAGATATACAGAACCACTTCTTTCGTCGATGACTGGCCAAATGTCAAAACTGATGAAAGGGTAATCAAACTCAGTAAAGATCTGAGGTCTATAAAAGAAAGTGATAATGTGTTATTTTATACGGGAGGCAAGCTGAACATAAATTCCGTAACCGAGTATTATTTTGATATGCCCATTCTTAAGTTTGACAAAGCCGAAAATCTTGTAAATGATTATTTGTGGCTTAGAGAGCATTCGGCCTTTTCTTTCAATGGAATAATTATGGCGGATGGCAAAAGTTCCATAAATGAAATAAAAAATATTTTTATTGCCAGCAATATAAATCCGGAAGAAATGCTTAGTATTGACGGGTACCATATTTTAAAAATAAATTTTAAAAAAATATAGCTATAGTTAAAATGAAAATATTACTGACAAATTTACCAAAACAGTTTGAAACAAAGGATTTTACAACTCCCGATTATTTTTTGGATAACTTTATGAAATATCCCCCTTTGGGATTATTGGCTATTGCCACTGGAGTTGACCAAAAACATTCACTTGAGATACTTGACACAACTGTTAAAGAAACGTCTTTAGAGGATATCGTTGCTTATGTAAAAGAAAAAAAGCCCGATATTTTGGGATTAACCGTAGTTACTAGACGACTTTACGGCATGTATTGGATAACACAAGAAATTAAAAAAAATTTTCCAAATATAAAGATAATAGCCGGCGGACCACATGTTAATTATTTTCCGAGAGAAACAATCGGGCTTGGGTATGTTGACTATGCCATTGCCGGTTGGTGTGAAAAAAGTTTCCCTCAGCTTATTGAAATTATAAACAATGGAGCAAAAGAAGAAGATCTCAGACAAGTGCCAAATCTTTACTATAAAGCGGGCGGGAAAATTATAAATAATCCTCCCGGACCGGAATTGTTTGTTTTAGACGAACTGCCTTTTCCTAACAGAAAATTGATTAACCTTTATGATTATTATACCGCCGCTGACAAGGAGCCGATGACGACGACTTACTCTTCTAGAGGATGTCCAAATCAATGCATTTATTGCGACGTGCAGGAGAAGAAATGGCATTACAGAAGCGCCAAAAATGTTGTGGATGAGTTTGAAGAAATATCCAAAATGGGCATAAAGCTTATCCACATATTTGACGATACTTTCAATATTGACCGTCAGAGAGTCATTGATATTTGCAATGAAATCATAAAAAGAAAATTGAGGATAAAGTGGACAACCAGGGGCAGAGTGGCGCCTTTTGACGAAGAAATGGCCAGCCTTTTTAAAAAATCCGGAGGTGTGCGCTGGTATGTCGGCGTGGAGACTTTAGATCCGGAAATAATGAAATACATAAGAAAGGGCATAACCATTCCTCAAGTAGAAAAATTTTTCCAGATATGCAAAAAATATAAAATAGAAACAATGGCGTATCTGATGATAGGTTTTAATAAGGAGACGGAAGAATACAGGAAAAGTTTATATAAAAAAGCGATGAGACTGAAACCAACATATATATTTTTTAATGTTCTTTGTCCTCTTCCGAAAACGGTTTATTATAAAGAGGCGCTGGAAAGAGGAGATTTGAAAGAAGATTTTTGGGCAAAATTCGTAAGGAATCCGGTTCCTGATTTTAAGATTCCTTATCCTCGGAGCGAAAAAGAGCAGAAAGAACTCATTCGTCTTTCGGATATTTATAGCCGGAAATTTTACCTTAACCCAATTTTTATAGCTAAGGAATTCGGACGGTCTTTGTTTTATCCGAAAATATTATTTTTTAAAATAAAAGGAGGGTTTTTTATGGTTTATAAAATTTTTCTAAAAAAATTAAAATAGTTTATGAAAATCCTTTTAGTCAATCCGCCATACAGGAGGCTGATGAATACAGGCTACGCTTATTTTCCTTTGGGCCTGGGTTATATAGCCGGAGTTTTAAACGAAAACGGGAATAATTGCTTGATATACAACGGCGAGGCGCCCAGGAGCGAAGATGAAAGCAAGCCAAAGTTCAAAGGAGGTGATTTTTCCAGCATAATGTCAGCCCATCAAGAATATCTTGCCAATCTGGACGACAAAAATTTTTTTGTCTGGAACCAGTTTGAAGAAACTTTGAACGAATTCAACCCGGATATTGTTGGTATCTTGGTGCGGACTCCGCTAGTGAATTCGGCCATGATGATAAACAAGCTGGTAAAAAATTGGAAAAAGAATTGTTTGATCGTTTGGGGCGGTCCGCATCCGACTGTCGCTCCGGATGAAGTTATGTCTATGCCTGAAGTGGATTTTTTGGTCTACGGGGAAGGGGAATACACTATGGTTGAACTAGTTCAGTCTTTGAAAGATAAAAAAAATTTAGAGGGGATAAAAGGGCTTTATTATAAAGATGGCAGCGGAAAAGTTTTTAAAAATCAAAAAAGAGAATACATACAAGACCTTGATAAACTGCCTTTCCCGGCCAGGAGCATGGTGGCCAAAGGCGATATTTATGTTCCGGGGGCTTACGCTGACCTTATGGGCAGCCGCGGTTGCCCGTTCCAATGCAGTTATTGCAGCGCTTATAGCACTTGGGGCAGGAAGACGCGCTACAGATCGATACCAAGCATCATGGAAGAATTAAGGTTAATGAAGGATAAGTATAACTGCGAAATAGTCCGCTTCGTAGATGACACACTAACCATTGATCGTAATTGGGTGAAAGAATTGTGCCAAGCCTTGATTAAGGAAAACTTGGGAATAAAATGGGGCTGTCTTACTCGCATCAATCTTATTGACGACGATCTTTTAAATCTTATGGTCAAAGCGGGTTGTTATAGGATAGATGTCGGCATAGAAAGCGGGAGCCCGAGAATTTTGCAGATGATGAAGAAGGGTATAACCATAAAAGATATTTTTAGAGGCTCCAAACTGTTGGATAAATATGGTTTTGATTGGACCGCTTTTTTTCTGACCGGTTTTCCTTACGAAACTATGGAAGATTTAAAAGCGACAGCGAAGATAATGAAAAAGATTAATCCTTACAGAATGGTTTTAAGCAGTTTTACGCCATATCCCGGCACGGAAGAATATGACAGGGCCAGATCAGCCGGAGTTTTGCCGGAAAAGATAAATTGGGGCATGTATGACCACAACAGCCCGCATAATTTTTTTATGAAAAATGTCAGCAAAGAAGATTACAGGAAGTTTTTTAACGATTTGTCCGATTGGGTTTCAATGAGAAACACTCATCGCATAAGAGGCAAAGAGTTATTTTATTTGACTCATCCAGTGAGCTTTGTCCGAAAATTTTTTAAATTCGCAAAGAAAAGAATTTGATAAAAATGAATTTACATTTCGCCATAAAAAAACATTTTCTGTTTCTGGCAATACTCTTAATAGTTAGTGCTTATTTGGGATTAAAAGCGTTACCCGAAGACAGTTGGGATGATTGGGCATTTGGATCTGCCCAGACCATGATGACAATGAAGTATTGGAGAGAAAATGGTATCATTGCGAGCAAATTTTTTTTCACTCCTGTCGGCTATTCAAAAGCGGCCTTGCATATAGATGAGCCGGAAATGAGACATCATGCCAGAGGTTCGACCACGGGAGGGCTTATAGGAAATCGTTTTTACTACACTCACTATCCCAGCGGGTATCTTTTGCCTCACGGCCTATTGGAAAAAATCGGTTTGGAAAGCCGGTTTGGGCACAGAATGATGGCTCTCTTTTTTTCATTAGCCGGAATTATTTTTATGTATGCTCTTTTCAATATAATCACAACAAAAACGGTCTCGTTGATAGCAGTTATTTATTATATCGGATCCGTCATGTTTTTAGGTTTGTCCGATTCGTTGGCCAATATGCCAATGGATGACTTTTTAAGATTTTTGATAATGTTTCTAAGCGCTTATTCGGCTTTTAAAATTAGCGACGGCGGGCTTGAAAAACGCCTAAGTTTTTTAATTTGGTTTTTATATTTTATTTTGGCTTTATCCTCATATGATTCCACTTTTTTTATCTTTGTCTGGCTTATCGGACTTGATGTCATAACAAAAAAGAAATTTTTATGGAGAAAATGGTTGTTATACGCCTCTGCTCCATTTTTGGCTTTTTCATTGCAAATGCTTCAAAATGTTTGGTATTTAGGCGTTAAAGACGCATGGATGGATTTTTATGGCTCTTTTAAATTCAGAACCAGCCACGCCCCTGGGTCGATGTTTTTGGAAAAAAATATTAGAGCCGTATTTTCGCCCTTGGTATACATGACGAGCGCGCGAGCGCGCTTTGCTATTATTGTTACAGGATTTCTTTTTGCCGCCTTTGTTTTCCTTAGAAATCGCTTTTCTTATAAATGGCCTGATTTTAAAATTATAGTTTTATTGTTTTTATCGGCGGCATCTTACCCATTCATCTTGGTTTCTTCGGGTTATTTTCCTTATCAGGGCAGGCAAATGGCTCCGTTTGTGGCAATACTGCTGTCTTCTGCGACTGTATCGGTTTATTTTATTATAAAGAAAAGCATCCAAACAAAAAATTATAAAACACAAAATATCGCAGTTGTTTTTTTTCTTGTTTGTTTAACTGGTTTTTTCTGGCTTTTGCAATTTAATAGAACTTACGATTACGTTAAAAATTGGCCGAACAACAAAGTGGACCAAAAAATAATAAATTTTGCCAGTGATATAAAAAAGGCGGCTGACGGGAAAGACGCTATGGTATTTATGATGAGTTCGCTAAGCGAGCACAGATACCCCCAGCCGGAGCAGACTTTTGAATATTATGTCGGTTTGCCGATATTGTCTTTTAAAAATTCGGAAGATTTGATTAATGATTTGGAGTGGCTTAAGAATCGATCCGAAACATATTTTTTGCCCATAGTAGTTTTAGAAAACCCGGAACAAACCAAATATTTTACAAATTTGTCGGACAAAAAAGCAATCTTAATAACCCAAAATGAAAAATGATAAAATTATTAAATAAAAAATTAATATTTCCAGTCCTGATATTTGTAATAATTCTGATTAATTCAATTGTTTTTTTGCCGAAATACGGATCATGGGGAGAAGCGACGGATGTAGAGTACAAAATTATAGCTGAAAATATGTTTAACGGCCAGGGGTTTTCACTCAATGGGAAAAAAACAATGTTCCGAGAACCGGCTTATCCATTTTTTCTTTTTATGATTTATAAGATTTTTGGCGTTAATTTCAATGCGGTGCGAATTATTCAGTTCATCCTTCTTTTTGCCGTAATTTATTTTTCTTATAAATTGTCATTAAAATTATTTAGCGTTTCAGCTGCCAGAATAACGGTATTGGCTGTTTCTATTTTGCCTATATTTAGCCTTTACGCCACGGATTTAATATCAGAAATTCTTGCCGCTTTTTTGATTATTATTTTTATGTTATTTTTTATAAAAAGCATAGAAACGAAAGAAAGTAGTTCTTATTTTTCCGCAGTATCGGGCTTATTCTTGGGCTTATTAATTTTAACAAAAAGCGTTTTCACCTTGCTGCCGATTTTTATTATCCCGCTATACTTTCTGTTAAAAAAAGAAAAAAGCGCTAAAAAAGCGTTCTTTTTTGGAATTGCGCTGTTGGCAGTTGTTTCTCCTTGGGCTTATCGCAATTATTTAAATTTTGACAAATTTGCCATTGCTGACAGAGGAGGCATGCTTCTTTATTTGCATGCCGTTAAATCAAGTTCTGATTACAAGCAACTGGCAAATTACGCCATTGCGGCCACAACGGGAGAATATTTTGTGCGTCTTAATGACCCTTCTTTCAATATGGTAAAAGGAGAAGGAATAGATCTTATGAATAAAAAAATAAAGGAACTGCTTGGCAAAGGATACAATTTTCCAGAGGCCGACAAAATAATGGCCGGAGAGGCAAAAAAACTATTTTTTGAAAAACCGATTAAAAATATTTTTATCGGTTTTTTGGAAGTTGTAAAACTCAACGCGCCATTGATGCCGACCAAGCGTTCAGTCATGTTTTCTTTCAGCAACCAAATTAATAACCCGCCTTTCAAATTATTTTTAATAGGCGCGGCCATAATAATCATAAGGATTATGTGGTTGGCGATTGTTTTTATAGCAATATATGGAGCATATGTTGCTATAAAAAAGAAAAAAAATTTAACCATACCTATTATTGTTTTTATAGCTTACTTGAATGGAGTGATATTTTTCCTGCAAGGAGAACCAAGAACCATTTTCCCTTTGTATTCGTTGTGTTTTATTATTTTTTCTTTCGGATTATTAAACTTGATTGAAAAATTTGCTAGGCAAAAAAATATTTAGAAAAACTAAAAAGGTGAAAGTGAGGGGTTGCTTTTTGGCATATGTAAGTATAGTCTTTATAATTAGAAAATATTGCATTTTAAAAATTTAATAAAACTTAACTAGGAGGATTGAAAGTGAAAAGAAGGAAAGTATTGATAATTAAGTTGGGGCACTCTGAAACGCTTGACGCGGAAATTAGCAAAAAATCAAGCCTGGGGGACGTATTGCGGACAACTGTAATCTTGCACGCTTTGAGGAACGATGATGTGGCATGGCTCGTTGACGATAGCGCTTACGCGCTTCTTGAAGGAAATCCTTATATTGGCCGCATCTTAATTTACGACAATGCGACCATTCTCCAACTGCAAGAAGAAATTTTTGACACCGTTATTAATTTTGAAAAAGTGCCTGGAATTTGCGCTCTGGCGGACAAAATAGACGCCTGGAAAAAATACGGTTTTAGGTTTGATCGCCAGACAGGACGGGCTGAAGCCAATGACGGTGCGGAAGATGTCTTGTCTATGTGCCTTAACCTAGACAAGAAGAAAGGCAATGAAATTTATTGGCAGGAAGCTCTGCTTGGCATGATTGGAGAAAAATGGCAAGGGGAGGAGTACATTTTGGGCTATAAGCCGGCATCAAAAGAGATTTATGATATCGGCTTCAATTACGATGTGGGGAAAAAATGGCCCAATAAATCTTGGCCAAGTAAAAATTGGAAAGAGCTTGAGGGACTGATTGGAGGCGGGTACTCTGTTTCTTGGCAACAAGGCCTCAAGAATATTGAAGATTACATTGAGTGGATAAATTCTTGTCGGTTATTGCTCACAAATGACAGTTTGGGGTTGCATATTGCCTTGGCTCTCAAGAAGAAAGTTGTTGCTTTGTTTGGACCAACCGCATACAGAGAGGTTTATCTTTATGATAGGGGGGTAGTAATATTACCAAAAGGTGATTACAAATGTTTGCCCTGTCTAGCGCCTAAATGCACAAATAATGTTTTTTGCATGGATAATATTTCCATACAACAAGTTTTTAGCGCCATTGAAAAACTTTTAAACAAAAAGGAGGCGGAGATTGAAATCTATTATTATCCCTGAATCTTACAATTACATAGCTGTCTTTTTGACGTTTTCTTGCAATTTAAGGTGTAGTTTTTGCATCAATGATTTTGGGTCGGTAGCGAGGACGACGAAAAGGAGATTGCTTTCTGGCAAGGAGTGGGTTGAAGGATTGAACAGAATTGTTTCCCGCCCCGATTTGCCAATTACTCTGCAGGGCGGAGAACCGACATTGCATAAAGATTTTGTTTATATCATCAATAACATTAAGCCAGAACTTAACATTGACGTGCTGACCAATTTGCGGGATGAAAAAATATTTATTGGCAATATTGATCCGCGCAGGCTGAAAAGAGACGCTCCATATGCGTCTATCAGAGTTAGCTACCATCCGGAACAGATGAGCTTGAACGAACTTATAAGGAAGGTGTTGAAAATGCAAAATAACGGTTTCAGTGTCGGGATTTGGGGTATAATGCACCCAAAACAGGAAATAGAAATACTGAAAGCGGAAAAATATTGCAAATCTTTAGGTATAGATTTTCGTACCAAGGAGTTTCTTGGAACTCATAAGGGAAAAATTTATGGACAATATCGTTATCCCGGAGCAATCTCGAAAAGAGACAAAAAAAGTGTTTTTTGCAAGACAACCGAGCTGATAATCGGACCTAACGGCGATATTTATCGGTGTACCGCCGATGTTTATGAAAAACGCAAATCAATCGGACACATCCTTGATCCTGATTTTCAGATTGAAGACAAGTTTAGGTTGTGCGAATGGTTTGGACATTGCAATCCGTGCGACATAAAAGTAAAAACAAACCGTTTCCAGCAATTCGGGCATTCCTCCGTTGAAATAAAATTCCAAGACCAAGAAGTCTAATAAAACCCTATGCCAAAGCAGTGTAGTCAATCTGTTAGGCATAGGGTTGATTTTTTTTTGTTTATATGCTATGTATATGGACAGAAATTCTTTAATAATAAAATATAGTTTTTAAAATTAAACCAATAAAAAGAAAAAAAAAGGGGGGGCGGTGATGAACACTAAAAAGAATGTTTTTGTCAGGATGTTTGAAACATTGTCTTTGATAAGAGCGGTTGGAGAAAAAATTGTTGAGGAATACTCAAAACAAGAAATGAAATGTCCTGTGCATTTGTCCATAGGGCAAGAAGCATCTGCAGTAGGAGTGTGCGCAAGTCTTGAAAAAGGCGATGTTGCATTCAGTAATCATCGATGCCATGCTCATTACATTGCCAAAGGCGGGAATCTAAACAAAATGATAGCCGAACTTTATGGCAGAGAAACAGGTTGTACCGGTGGTTGGGGCGGTTCAATGCATCTTACAGACATTGAGGCGGGGCTTCTAGGCTCATCCTCTATAGTATCTGGAAGCATATCAATTGCCGTCGGTGCGGCCATGGCTCTTAAGATGCAGAAAAAAAATAATGTCTCGGTGGCATTTTTTGGCGATGGGGCGGCCGAAGAAGGAGTCTTTTACGAGAGTATGAACTTTGCGTCCATAATGAAATTGCCGGTTGTTTTTGTGTGTGAAAACAACAGACTTGCTGTTGATACGGAATTGCACATAAGACAACCTGATAATATTTATGAAAGAGGCGTCCATCTAGGCGTTCCAGGCTATAGAATTGACAGCCAAAACGCAATTCAAGTCTATGCAGTTGCAAAAAAAGCTATTGATGAATGCAGAAAAATAAAAAGACCAGTCTTGCTGGAATGCGTTGTTGAAAGATGGGCCGGCCATGTCAGTCCCAATTACACGCCGACCAGTAATTGTCCAGTGAATAATCTAAAAATGGAGTTATTAGATAAGGGGTTAATTTCTGAAGTGGAGGCCGAAGAAATCCATAGAGCCAACCGCAAAAAAATTGAAAAAGCTTTTGTCTTTGCCCAAAAAAGCAAGAATTCTTCTTTAGAAAGGAGGTTTAAATGCTGAAAAAAAATAGAGAAATAAAATATTCCCAAGCTTTAAACGAAGCCGTAAGCCAAACGATGGAAGAAGATGAAAAAGTTTTTGTAATGGGAGAAGGAGTTGATTACAAAAATGGCATTTTTGGCAGCACATCAGGTCTTGTTGAAAGATTTGGCCAAGCGAGAGTTTTTGACATCCCCCTGGCTGAAGATGCGATGACTGGTATTGGCATAGGATCCGCTTTGCTTGGAATGAAGCCGATAATGGTTCACGCTAGAATTGATTTTTTAATGCTGACTATGAATCAGCTTGTGAATCACGCCGCCAAGTGGCCATATATGTGCGGAGGGAATGTCCCTATTGTTGTCAGAGCCATTATTGGAAGAGGTTGGGGCCAAGGCCCCCAACATTCTCAAAGTTTGCAGGCATTATTCGCTCACATACCGGGTCTTAAAGTTATAATGCCGGTTACTCCGCATGATGCCAAAGGGATGCTTGTATCAGCAATCAAAGACAGTGGGCCTGTAATCTGCCTTGAACATCGTTGGCTTTACGATAAGATAGGCGAAGTTTTGGAGAATATTTATGAAGTTCCTATAGGAAAAGGGAGGCTGGAACGGGAAGGTCGGGATGTGACCATTGTAGCAGTTTCGCAGATGGTACTTGAGGCAGCGGAAGCGGCAAATTACTTGCAAGGTAGAGGAATTAGCGCCGAAGTGATTGACTTGCGTACGGTTCGGCCTATTGACGGGGGAATAGTATGTAATTCGGTGAAGAAAACAGGAAGGTTGGTAATTGCCGATACGGGGTGGAAAGCATGCGGAATTTCGGCGGAAGTCGCGGCTATTGCTGTTGAGAATGTTGCCAAACACTTGAAGGCTAATATTGTTCGCATTGCTTTGCCTGACCTTCCAACTCCGACGGCTTTTTCTATGGACAATGAATATTACCCGGGGCGAGATGATATAATTAATTCTGTTTTGAAGATGTTTGGCGCAGAGGCAGAGAAAAAAAATAAGATAAACATATCTAAACAATTTAAGGGGTCCTTTTAGTTTAATTTTTTAAAACTTCTATAAAAAAGCCACTGACATTGCCAGTGGCTTTAATTTTACAAAAAAACCCAAACATGCTATGAATTAAAGCGGAAAATTTATTTCTAGCACATTTAAAATTTAAGGGGGTTTTTATGGGAAATAAGAAGATTATTCTAGACGGGCATAAGTTGAATTGGCACAAAGAGAGAGTGGAAAAATGGCTAAAAGGAGAAAGGATAGCGCCAGTCACTATTGATTGCGCATTAACCAGAAGGTGCACCTACAAATGCGTCTATTGTTATGGCCAGCTCCAACAAAACGACGAAAAGAAAATGACTAAGGATGTCATTTTTCGTTTTCTTGATGATGCGGCCGAAATCGGAGTAAAAGCCATTAGTTTTGTCAGTGACGGAGAAAGTACTTGTTCGCCGCATTTATATGACGCAATACTAAGAGGAAAATCCAATGGTTTGGATATGGCGCTTGGCACAGTGGGGTATCTTTTGAAGGACGAACGCTTGGAAGAAATGCTTCCGGCGTTGACATATCTGCGGTTTAACATATCAGCCGCCAATCCGAAAAGATACGCCCAAATTCACGGTTGCAAAGAAAAATTCTTTGAAAAAGTGATTAACACCATCAAAGAAAGCGTCAGAATCAAACGGGAAAATAGTTTGGAAGTCACTTTGGGGTTGCAAATGGTGTTACTGCCGAGTTTTGCCGATCAAATAATTCCGTTGGCAAAAATGGGCAAGGAACTTGGCGTTGATTATTTTGTCATCAAACATTGCAGCGATGACGAATCAGGCGCGCTTGGCGTTGATTACTCGGCCTACGAAAAACTCACTGATGTTTTGATTCAAGCGGAGAGTTTTTCTGCGGATAATTATTTGGTCAAAGCCAAATGGAGCAAAATAATGAGCGGAGGAAAGCGTTGTTATTCTCAATGTTACGGACCGCCGTTTATCATGCAGTTTTCCGGTTCCGGCTTGGTGGCTCCTTGCGGGATGCTTTTTAACGAGAAGTATAAAAAGTATCACATCGGCAATATTGCCGAAAAATCTTTCAAGGAAATATGGAAAAGCGACAGGTATTGGGAGGTTATAAATCTTATCGCTTCCGACAAGTTTGATGCCATGACGATGTGCGGGAGCCTTTGTTTGCAGCACAAAGTGAATGAATTTCTGTGGGGCATTAAAGATGGCAACGCGAAAATGGAAACACCTAGCGAAAATGAACCGATGCATGTAAATTTTATATGAAAGGAGGTTTTTATGGCGAATGACTTTGGAATAGATGGTCACAAGTTATCGTTTCACCCTGAAAGAGTATCGCAATGGCTTTTGGGAAACGATAACTGGGATAAAGCCCAAAAAATTTATCCGATTTATGTGGAAATTTCACCAAGCGCATTGTGCAATCACAGCTGTTCTTTTTGCGGGTTAGACTTTACTCCACAAAATAAGGCTCTTTTTCTAAAAACCAGTGTTTTAAAAGATCGTATTTCTGAAATGGCCGATTTGGGTATCAAAAGCATAATGTTCGCCGGTGAAGGCGAGCCATTGCTTCACAAAGACATGGCGGAAATTACAGTACATACCAAAAAATCCGGCATTGATGTGGCATTTACTACTAATGGGACTTGTTTGGCCGAAAAATTTTGCGAGGCAGCCATTTCTTCAATTGAGTGGATAAAAGTAAGTATAAACGCGGGCACACCTGAAACTTACGTTAAAGTCCACAATGCTCCAGAAAGTCACTTTAGATTAGTGCTGAAAAATATTGCCAGAGCCGTAAAGATTAGAGATGAACAAAATTCATCTTGCGTTGTTGGCGTCCAGGCTATTTTGTTGCCAGAAAATAAAGGCGAGATGGAAATACTGGCAAAGTCGGTCAGGGATGTAGGATGCAATTATTTGGTGGTAAAACCATATTCTCAACATCCGCAAAGCACTACAAAGAAGTATCAAGGTGTTTCTTACCAGAAAGATGAAATGAAAAATCTTGAAGAGGCGCTTTCCATGCTAAATGGAAATAATTTTAGAATTATTTTCCGAAGCCAGACCATGGAAAGGATAAGCAAAGAGAGAACTTACTCAACATGTTGTTCTACGCCATTCTTTTGGGGCTATATTTCATCGATGGGCGATGCGTACTCTTGCTCCGTATTTCTTGGAGACGAAAGATTTTTGCTTGGTAATATTTACAAGCAAAGTTTTCAAGAAATATGGGAAGGCGATAAGAGAAGAAAAAACTGGAAGCTGATGAAAAATTTTGATGCTTCGAATTGTCGCAATGGGTGCAGAATGGACGCCTGCAACAGGTATCTTGATCTTATTAAAAACCCTCCACCTCATGCGAACTTCATCTAAACATAGGAAAAACATGAAAGTTTGTTAAAATGGCCTTCTTGAAACAGAAGGCCATTTTTATTTGCAGAATTGTAAAAAAGAAAAAAACATATATTATTTAGAAGATGAATATCTCTGTTATCGTTCCGGCTTATAACGAGGAAAAAAACATTAGACCTACGGTGGAAGGTCTGGTTTCTGTTTTTGAGAATAAAACATTAAATGATTACGAAATCTTGATATTTAATGATAAGTCAACAGATAAGACTGGAGAAATTGTCGATAAACTCGCAATGGAACATAAAGAAGTAAGAGGGATTCATAACCCGATTAATAGGGGTTTTGGGTACAATTACAAAAGAGGAGTTGAGTTGGCGCAAGGCAAGTACGTGCTTATGATACCCGGGGACGACGAGACGGATCTTGATTCCATAGACTCATTGCTTAATTCAATAGGGAAAGCTGATTTAATATTAAGCTACACCACCAATATGGAGGTAAGGAAAATATCCCGCCGTATAGTTTCAGGTATTTTTGTTAAATTTTTAAACGCAATATTTGGTTTGCGCCTTAAGTATTACAATGGTGTTTGCATTCACAGAACAGATTTGGCGAGAAAATCTATTCCAACGACATTTGGTTTTGCTTTTGCCGCAGAGATGTCAATTAAGCTTCTGAAGTCCGGTTTTAGCTTTGTCGAGGTGCCTATAAGAATAAAACCAACAAATAAGAGTTCCGCTTTTAAGATAAAAAATATTATCAGCGTTATAAAAACAATAACTTTTCTTTTTTGGAAGATAAACATAAAAAAGGAAAGATTAGAAATTTTTTAAGAAGAGCGCGATATTTTCGCCGTTATCGCGCAGTGGTCGCTTACTCCTTCAATGAGCCTGACATTTCCGGCTTGGTAATGCGGCGTGGTGAACAAACCGTCTATCATAAGCTTAAGACCTTTAGCGCGATGCAGGTTGCTGTCTAAACTAGTTTCGTATTCCAAAGGTATGTTATCTTTGTATCTTGACGAAATTTTGGAAAAAATTTCCTCGCCCCTAGGGGCATTAAAATCCCCGCACAAAATCAATTCTTCAAAGTCGTTCAATATCGTCAATAATTTTTCCAAGTCTCTTCTTTGGTTTTCATCAGCCTTTCCGTCTTCGCTTAAAGTAAAATGAGTTGTTCCCAGGGTAAAACGATTGTTATATTTTATTATAACCATGCTTAATAAGACTTTGTTAATGGTGCTCATGTCTCTTTTGTCGACAAAAGGTATCACATCGCTTTTGCCGAAATAATATAAAGGCGGCCATATTTTTTCTATGGCGAGGCTGGTTAATATGGCAATGCCGCAAGCGGTAAAATTATCTTCGGAACCGTTTGTTTTCTCAATTGTCATCGGGGCAAAATAGCCATTCATGTCTAGGTGTTTTTTAATAGCGGGAAAATCCTTTTCAAAAACTTCTTGCAAACAAATAACCTCCGGAGAGTTTTCCTGCAAAAATCTAATAACAGTATCTAAGTGTTTATCGCCCTCTATGTTTATGGAGGACATTTTTATTGTATTTTCATTATTTTTTATCATTTCAATAAAGTATTTAATTAGCAGTATATATTAAATTAAGTGGGAGTTAAATCAAAATTTGAAACTTTACTACACATAAAATTTCTTAAATCGGAAAGTTTTTCCTTGTGATGAATAAATTATGTTGAAAAACTCAACAAAATAAGGCAAAATAATAAGAATATGAAAGTTTGTTTTTTGGGCGGGGATTTGGACACCAAAGCCGGTTGGGGGCGATTGGCTAAGGAAATCATAGACGGTGTTTCCAAAAACGGAATTGATACTGAAGTTATAAATCTAGGCAATAACTTGTCAATGAGTTTTTTGAAAATGCTTTGGCTGGCCTTGAAGATTAGGAAGAAGTTGAAAAATTGCGACATCATCCATTGTTTTGACGTTTTTCCTTGGGGCGCAGTGGGGGTTTTGGCAAATATCGGCCTTAACAAAAAGATGGTAATAAACGGAGTAGGCACATGGTCGGTCCTGCCATTGTATCAGAAGAAAAACTCATGGCTTGTTTCTTGGGCTTATAAAAAGGCCGATAAGATTTTATCTATAAGCAATTTTACTTCCAATGAGATTAAGAAAAAAGTAAAGTCTGGGAATATGGAAGTCGTTACCCTTGGCGTTGATTTGGAAAAATTTAAATTATGCCCGCCCAAAAAAGAAACAAGTGGAAGAAAAAAAATCGTTTTAAGCGTGGGGGCGTTGAAATTTCGCAAAGGCTATCACGTTTCAATCCCGGCCATAGCCGAAGTAAAAAAACATTATCCTGAAATTAAATATCGCATAGTTGGCGACCAATCAGGGTTAAAATATTTTAATGAACTTAAGAAATTGGTAAAAGAAAATGATTTGGAAGACAATGTGGAATTTTTAAGCGGTTTGTCAGACCAAGATTTAAGGAACTTGTATTGCGAATGCGATTTGTTTTTGCTTCTTTCCATAAACGAAGGGCACTCATTCGAGGGTTTCGGCCTTGTGTATCTAGAAGCCAACGCTTGCGGCAGACCGGCCGTGGGAACGCTTGGTTGCGGCGCGGAAGACGCTATCAAAGACGGCTACAGTGGCTTTCTTGTTCCGCAAAATGATATTAAAGCTACCAGCGAAGCCGTTTTAAAGACACTAAACGATTCAAAATTAGCCAGCGAGATGGAACATAATTCCTACTTATGGGCCAAAGCTAACACTTGGGAAAAAACTGCGAAAAAATATGTTGATGTTTATGAGAAACTTATTAAATAGAATCAAAAATTGGCGCAATATTTCCTTCGTGAAGGATACCGCTGTTATGCAAGTTGGAACGATTTTTTCCACTCTTGTCAGTATTGCCGCTTCTATTTTGCTAGCGCGCATATTATTGCCGGATCAATACGGGACATATCGCATTGTTTTTTCTTTTGCCGGCATTATTCTTTTGTTTTTAAGTTGGGGAGTGGAAAACGCCACTCCCATAATTCTCTCTGAAGAATACTCTAAGCAAAACAAGGCGGAAATAAAAAATGTCATAACTTATTTTTTCAAAACCAATTTTTATATATTGATATTGTCGTTATTGGCAATTGTTGTCGCTCCATTTTTATCGGAATTAGTCTATGGTTTAAAAGAAATAGGGTATTTATCAAGAATAGTTATTCTTACTAGCGTTATGACTGTTTTCGTCAACTTGATAAATATTATTTTCCAGATCAAGCGAAAAGTAAGCGCGGCGGTTATTTTTGACTTTTCCAAGGAGTTATTAAGAGTTATTCTTTCTTTGGCCGCTTTGTTTTTAGGCCTTGAGGTGGCGGGCGTGTTAAAAGGGCAGTTACTAGCCGCTCTTTTGGCAGTTTTGGCGATGATTATAATTTACGCAAAATATTTTTCCAAAGACAAATTATTGCCAAAACCGAAAGAAATAATAGCTAATTTCAGGGCGGTAAAAATCAGGAAATATTTCAGTTTTGGAATGTTTATTTCTTTTGATAAAAATGTCAGCGCTCTTTATTCGTTACTGCCCATATTTTTTCTAGGCATTTTTTATCCCAGCGAACAGGTAGCCTATCTGAACATAGCATTAAAATACATAACTCTGCCATTAATATTACTGGCTCCAATTTCACGCCTCTTAGACATCAGACTGCCTCAAATGACGGCGGAATCAGATATCGGCAAATTAAAAAGAAGTTTTTATAAAGTTTCCACAATTTCCGGCATAATAGTTTTTGTTTTGGCCATATTTGCCTTATTTCTTGCCCCTTTTCTGATAAAATTATTTTACGGCGAAAATTACGCCGAGAGCGTTTCCTTGATTTATTATCTTGTCCCATTGCCTATTCTTTCCGGGTTTGCCGTTGGCATCGGCTCTCTTTTCAGAGTTTTGAATAAATTAAAGGCCGCATTAGTTATAAACGGGACTCTTGTTGTTTTGGGCGTTGCGCCTGTCTATTTGTCCATAAAAATTTTCGGAGTCGTCGGTATGATAATTGCTTACATACTATGGTTAAGCGTTTCCAATTTAGTTTCTTTTTTATACATAAAAAGGTTTTTGAAATAATATGATAATTTTTCAACCGGAAAGAATATTGCTGAAAAAACAAATAAAAAAGCATAGTCATCATATAATCGGCGATGTGCTCGATGTCGGTTGCGGTTCTTTTGACCGCTACTCGGAATTGTTTTCTTTTAAAAAATATTTGAAAATGGATATTGATGAAAATAATAATCCGGATGTAGTCGGAAGCGCAAACAACATACCGTTGCCCGACAATGCCGTTGATTCTATCGTCTGCACTCAAGTCTTGGGAGATATTTGGGATTTGAAAAAGGCTTTCTCCGAATTTTTCAGGGTCTTGAAACCCGGCGGAAAAGTTCTTGCAACAGAATCTTTAATGGCCGCCATGCACGATGAGCCGCACGACTTTTGGAGATTTACCAATTACTCTTTGGAAAGATTTTTTCAAGAAGCGGGGTTTCGGGTGTTGGAATCTGAAAGAAGAGGAGGCTTTTTCTCCAGCAATGCGCAGAATATAATAAGGTATTTGATAGACAGGTTGGATTTGTATGATAGCTTTCTTGGAAAAATTTTGAGATATCCTTTAATTTTTTTTGGAAGAATGATGATGTTTATTGATAATTTGGATAAGAGCAAAGCAGGCGGCCGCCAGACAATGGGTTGGTGTATTGTTGCTGTTAAATAAAAAATGGAAAACAACCAATTAATAATAACCACAAGCTGGGATGACGGGTCTGTCTATGACAGAAAAATTGTTGATTTGCTGAAAAAATATTCAATCAGAGGCACTTTTTATATTCCCAAGGAATTCAATTATCAGCCTAAAGACGGAGAGATAATTATCAGAGTTCCGGACGGAGAATTAAAAACACTTTATGCGGGCTTTGAGATTGGCGCCCATTCTTTAACCCATGCTTATTTCAATGACATAAGCGGCGAACAGATAAAAGAGGAAGTGCGCGGTTCAAAAAAATATCTGGAAGATTTAACGAGACGACCTGTAAATATGTTTTGTTATCCCGGCGGAAGATACAACGAAATAGCCATTGAAGAAGTGAAAAAATCGGGATTTGTCGGGGCAAGGACAACGGAAATTTTCAAGTTTAATGTTGAAAATCCATTTTTGATGCCGACAACGATAAATTGTTACCCTTTTCCTTTTGGTTCTGGCGGCGCAAAAGCCAAATCGCGAACTTTTTTAAGGAACATTAGTCTTGCTTTAAACTTAAGCCTGCCTGTTGGCTCTTTTTTGAGTTGGAAAAATTTGGCTAAATTTCTTTTTGACAAGGCTCAAAGCGAAAAAGGGGTTTTTCACCTGTGGGGTCACTCGTGGGAGATAGAAAAAAACAACATGTGGAAAGACTTGGAAGATGTTTTGGAGTATATATCAAATAAAGACGATGCGAAATATCTAATCAATTCTGAAATAATTGATTTTTTAAAGAAGAAAGATTAAAATTTAGGTAGTATGAAAAAATTAATTCAAACTAGAGATGTTGTAAAGCGTTTTGTCCCGTTATATGCAAAAGGGCATTCTTTGGATGTAGGAGCGGGCACTGCTAAATATAAAGAAATAATAGAAAAAAGCGTTTCTTCTTACAAGACAAGTGATGTTTATGACGGCCCGGGCGTTGATTATGTCGAAGATATCAAAAATCTGAGTTTCGGCGATAATATCTTTGATACTGTTTTTTGTTTTCAGGTTTTAGAACACGTTGACAATGCCGAAAAAGCCACATCTGAAATTTATAGAGTTTTAAAAAGGGGAGGTGTATGCATAGCAACTGCCCCTTTTCTTATACCGGGACATTGCGACCCTGGTGATTTTAGGCGTTTCCCCCGAGAAGGATTTAGGCATTTGTTTGAGAAAAATAATTTTAAAATATTGGAGTATGGTTCTTATGGCGAGTTTTTTACCGTAATTGGGGAGTTTGTGAAGTTCTTATTTTTAAATCCGTATAAGAAGAAAAAACACAGCAGAATAAAATCAAAGATATTTTTTCGTATCGTAAAATTATTTTATTTTTTTGATAAAATTGGGCTTCTAAAAAACCATGATTTCTACGCAAATGTTTACATTGTTGCGCAAAAGAATAATTAAGAGCTGGTTGAAAGATGTTTTAAATAATATAGAATAAGGCAAGTCAGAGATTGTCTCTATTTGCTAATGAAAATATTAGTTATAGGAAATTTTTCTTTTTCGCAATACGGCGGCGCAAAAACAGTCGCCAATTATTTGGTTGACGGATATAAACAGGCCGGCCATGAGGTGGTGACCGTTAGTTTTCCAAAAACGGATGGTATTTTTGCTAAAATTTTTTCTCAGTTTTTAGACGTCTTTAATCCGAAAGCGATTTTTTATTTAAAAAAAATTATAAAAGAAAATAATCCAGACATAATTCATTTGCACAATATACATAGAGATTTATCGGCTTACGCCGCAAAAGCCGTTTCAAACATGAAAATTCCCGTTATTGTGACCTTGCACGAATCTTGGGCGCTTTGTTCCAACTTTAACCTTGTACACGGCAAGAACGGGGGATTGAAATGCGCCGGCAAAAAAAGCCGGTTTGAAATAACTTTTCCTTTGAGGAATTTTCTTATCAAGAAATTTTTATCTTCAGCGGACTATATTTTCGTTCCATCGGAGTTTTCTAAAATGACTCTTGTAAAAATTGGCGGGTACGAAGAAAACAAGGTTATAAGCATTCATAACGGCGTAAACACAAGAATATTTATCCCTAAAAACAAAAAATTGGAGAAAAATAAACTGGGTATTATTTTTGTCGGCAGGCCGACCGCCAAGAAGGGAATAAATTGGCTGAAAGATGTTGTTGGTTCAATAAAGAAAGAATCCGATTTAGAAATAAAACTGCGGATTGTCGGAGGGGAAAATAATATTCCTTACGAAAAACTGCCTGAATGTTATGGCCAGGCTGATGTCCTCATCCAGCCTTCTTTGGTGCACGAAACTTTCGGGCTTACTATTGCGGAAGCTATGTCTTGCGGTATTCCGGTTATAATTTCAAACATGGGGGCCATGCCGGAAGTTGCCGGAGAAGCCGGTATTGTTGTCGAGCCTGGAGACAATGACGGGCTTAAAAAAGCGATTGTTGAATTGGCTGTGAACAAAGACAAAAGAATTCAATCGGGTATGCTTGGCAGAAAAAGGGCGGAAGAATTTTTTGACAGTGATATTATGTGCCGAAAATATATGAGTTACATTGAAAATCTGGCCAAAAGATATTAGAATGGCTTAATCATTATGGCGGATGTAATTTTGTTTTACCCCAAACTAGAAACCACTAAGCCAAGATTGTTGCCAATGAGTGTTTTAACTGTGGCCGCTCCGCTTGTTAAGGACGGTTTTTCTGTAAAAATCATAGACCAAAGAGCTGGCGATGACTGGAAAAGCGTTTTGGCAAGGGAGCTTAAGGATAAACCTTTGTTCGTTGGTTTTTCTTCTAAAACAGGCAAACAGATAATGAATGCTCTTGAAGCCAGCCATTTGGTCAAAGAAACAAGCGATGTTCCGACAGTCTGGGGCGGCGTTCATGCCTCTCTTTTGCCCGCGGAAACACTGAAAAATAAGTTTGTTGATTTTGTGATTGTGGGTGAAGGCGAGTCGCCTGTTTTAAAATTAGCTCAAGCTTTGAGAGAGAAGAAGTCTTATGAAGCGATAGACGGGCTTGGTTATAAGAAAGGAAATGATGTTTTTTACAACCCGCAGAAAACTTTCGTTAATTTGGATGAGGCGCCGGAAATTCCGTACAATCTTATAAACATTGAAAATTACATTGAAAATTATTCTTTTGCCACCGGCAAGCCTGGCAGGAATATAGCTTTTTACACCAGCAGAGGATGTCCGCACCGTTGCGGTTTTTGCTACAATAAGGAATTCAATAAGAGTAAATGGAGAGGAGAATCGGCCGAGCGTTTAGTTGAAAGAATGAAAAAACTTGTAAAAGATTATGGGATTACCGCCTTTGAAATAGAAGATGATGAGTTTTTTGTTGATATGAATAGGGCCAAGAAAGTTTGTGAATTTCTTATTAAAGAAAAATTAAACATAGAAATTTTTACCACTTGCCGGGTTAATTATGTGCAGCAAAGGATGGACGATGACTTGCTAAAACTTTGTTTTGAGGCGGGTTTTAAAAGTTTGGCTTTTGGCGTTGAATCCGGGTCGCCAAGGGTGCAAAAGATGATGGCCAAAGATATCACGAATGAGCAAGTTTTTGACACGGTAAGAAGATTAAAAAAGGCCGGCATAGGTTCAAAATATTATTTCATAGCCGGAGCGCCCACAGAGACGATAAAAGAATTATATGAAACCGCCGATTTGATCAGAGCGATGAAAAAAACCGATCCGGATATAATCATACCCCCATGGAGAATTTTTACACCTTATCCCGGTACGGAGCTTTATGCTTCATCCAGAGAACTTGGATTCAAACCGCCAAAAAGTTTGGAAGAGTGGTCTGACTATGATTTTAGAAAGATTAAAATGCCTTGGATATCAAAAAAAGCCAGAAGTGTTATCCAAAATGGAATTTATTCAATAAGTTTTCTTTCTTTGCAAAACAAAGGAGGCAAGAGTTTTTATTTCAGATTAAGCCGTATTTACGGGAAGACGGTGGATTTCCGATGGAAGATGCGTTGGTTTTATTTTCCTGAAAAACATTTTATTTTTCTAATTAAAAAAATAAAACACGAAATATATGGCTAAAAAAATAGTTATTGCTTGCTTGTTTTTGTTTATCTTGTCATTTTTAAGAATAGCCCCGGTTGTTTATAAAGGCTATGCTCCGACCGGTCTTCATGAAAATATAATTCTGGCGAGAAACTTGGCTATTTCCGGAAAATACAGCATAGAAAACAAAAACAATGTCATCCTTTCTTCTTCAAAGGTGGCCCAAGAAGGAGTTATTTCCACTTTTGGCAACAAACTAACCATTTACATATATTCTTTTATTTTCAAAATTTTAGGTTTTAGTCCCAACTTGCCTTTTTATGTTTCAGTTCTTATGTTTGCTTTTTCCGCAGTTCTTATTTTTCTAATAATATTTGAAATATTCGGCAATTTTTGGTTGGCGGCAACCGCTTCGTCTTTAGATTTATTTATGCCATTTGTTTGGAAAGGCAGTCTCTTTGCCGGTTCTTATGAATTTGCTACCGTTTTCTTTCTCTTGGCTTTGCTTCTTTATATAAAATGGAGAAGTAAAAATCCATACATTCTGGTTTTAAGCGGTTTGTTTTTCGGGTTAGCCATAGCTTCTCGCAACGCTTTTCTATTTTCGGTTTTAGCTGTTGTTTTTTACGAATTTTATAGAACGAGAAAATGGAAATGGGCTGTTTTTGTCGGCGCTCCGGCCTTGGCTGTTTTTCTATTGCTGGGCGCTTTAAACAACAGTTATGTTAAATCAACAGATGAATCTTTTACCAGATACGGCCACCTTTTTCCCGACCCTTATACTTATCATTTTGAAAAAGACGAGTATATAAAAGAAGTTGCCTTAAAGTCCAATGATCCAGAATTTGTGGAATTTTTGGCAAAGTACGGATACAGCGTTCCAATATCAAAAACCATTCGGGTTTACGCTTGGTCGTTTATTTTTTATATTAAAGAATCTTTTTCTCTAATTAATTTCGGCGGTCCATTGTTTGTATTTTTGGCCTTTTTTGGAGCAGCGATGTTGTATAAAGAAAAAAAAGAATGGTTTACTTTCTGCGTTTTTTGGCTTAGTTTTTTGTATTTAGGATTAATTTTATTAAAAACAAACAATTGGGATCATTTCTTGGAAATAAGGTCCATCATTATTTTATTTATTTCTTTTGCGGTTTGGAAAATAATCAGCATTTTCAAAATTTATTTTCCTCAAAAAAAAGCTGTCTTATTGAGCTTGGCGTTTATTTCATTCCTGGCTTTTCAGCTTTTTTATACGAATAAATGGTTGTTTCATCAAGATTATGAAGCCAGTTTTATGCCAAAAGCGAATCTGATAATTGATGACTTGAAAAAGCGAGGCTTAAGCAAGGAAGACATAATAGCCATTGATCACCACCAAAACACTCCAGCCATTTTAAATTATTACACTGACTTAAGTTTTATTTATTTTGCGCCTGAGACATTAAAAAAACTGGAGGAAAGAGGCAATTTGCAAGAAGTGTTAAAAAAGTTCGGAGTAACTTACTTGATTAGAAATGAAAAATAAACAAGAAGAAATAAATGTTCAAAACTTCGTGGCGGATTACTACGAACAAGTTCGCTATAAAAATGAACATTCAATGAAATATCATAATTTCTGGTTTGAGAAAATGGTTAATATGTCCGAACCCGCAGGGCTCATTCTGGACAATGGTTGCGGAACGGGCGAATTAATAGCGTATCTGAGGAATATGGGAGTGACAAATGTAATAGGCTGCGACATATCCGAGAATATGTTAAAGCATGCCAGACAAAAAACCGACAGAGTGGCGCTGGCTGATTCTGAATCTTTGCCGTTTGAAAACGACACTTTTGATGTTGTTTATGTGAGAGCGCTTTTGCATCACCTGGAAGATGTCAATAAGGCTGTAAGTGAAGTAGCCAGAGTTCTAAAAAATGGCGGAAGAGTTGTTTTTGCTGAAACTAATAAAACTATTATCAACGATCTTCCTCGAAAAATAATGAAAAGGGGGGAGCATTTTTCGGAAAGTCATAAGAATTTTGACGCCAATGAGCTTATCGCTATAATTGGAAGAAGTTTAAAAGTGGAAAAAGTTGAATATTTCGGATATCTTGGGTATTTTTTGTTAGGCTTCCCGGACATAAATAATATTTACAGGTTCTTTCCTTTTAAAAAAATACTGACCCCATTTCTCATTAAAATCGATTCAATTTTTAGCCGCATTCCTTTTGTAAAAAAACTAGCTTTCTGTATAATGATTTCAGCTAAAAAAGCAAAATATAAATTATGAAAAAAATATTGTTTGTTAATCCGCCAACTCCGGAAAAGGGGATAATGGTTATAAGAGACCTGGATAGATCGGGAAGGAAAACCAGAGAAAAGACTATTTGGCCTCAGACAAATTTGGCTTATTTGGCGGCTGTTATGAAAAACGAAGGTTTTGAAGTTGAAATAATGGACTGCATAGCCGATAAGATTTATTGGGATAAGTTTGAAAAAATAATAGAAATAAAAAAGCCGGATTATATTCTTTTTAATTCAATCAGTTCCACCATCTCAAACGACATGAAGACAGCTGCTACCGCCCAAAAAAATGGCGCTAAAAGCATAGCGGTCGGCTCTCATGTCACCGCTTTACCGAAAAAAAGCATGGAGAAATTTCCATATCTTGATTTTGTCATAATGGGCGAAGCGGAAGAAACTTTGAAAGAACTTGTAATTTCCATAGAAGAAAAAAAAGATTTTGCCGGCGTGCTCGGAATCGCTTGGCGAAAAAATGGCGAGGTTTTGGTAAACGATAAAAGGCCGCTTATCAAAAACCTTGATGATTTGCCAATACCGCTTCACGAGTTGCTGCCCATAAAAAAGTATAACTTGCCCTTTGTCGGTTCCAGATTTACTTTTGTCACGGAGTCTCGCGGTTGCCCGTATAGATGCATATTTTGCCGGTCGCCGATAGCTTGGAACAGGATTTTTAGAACCAGATCAAGCGATAGCATATTTAAAGAACTGGAATATCTTCAGAAAATCGGAGTAAAAAACATCCTTTTCCATTCAGACACCTTCACCGTCAATAAAAATGTCGTTATTGAATTGTGCAAAAAGATTATTGACGGCGGTTTAAAGATAAGATGGATGTGCAACAGCCGGGTTGATACAATAGACAAAGAAATGCTTTTTTGGATGAAAAAAGCCAGCTGTAAAATGATTATGTACGGCATAGAATCAGGCTCTCAAAAGGTTTTGGATATGTCCAAAAAAGATATTACCGTTGGTAAAATAGTGGAAACAATGAAAGCCACAAAATACGCGGGCATAAAAATTTGGGGTTATTTTATAATAGGACTTCCCGGAGAAAATTGGTCAACAGTTGAAGAAACAATAAAACTTGCCAAAAGATTGCCGTTAACATTGGCTAATTTTGCCGTGGCCGCTCCTTATCCCGGTACGGAGTTTAATGATTTAGCCGCCAATACAGGCTGGCTTTTAAGCGACAATTGGGAAGATTATGACCAAAATTATTCAGCCGTTGTCAATTATCCTGATTTTTCCAGTAAAGACATTGTCAATGCGATGAAAAAGGCGTACAAAAAGTTCTATTTCAGGCCCAAAGCAGTATTTTCTTTGATATCGGGAATTAGGCATCCTCGAGATATTATAATTTGGCTGGATGTTATTTTCTCTCATCTTAAGTGGATTGTTTTCTATAAAAACAAAAAGAAAAACTAAAAAAATATTTTTTATTTATAACCATCAATCTATGCTGCGAACCCTCGCTTTTGATATTCCGGAAATATCCAACAAATATTTTGGATGCCCCAAAATATTTAACATCCAAAATGGATTAGTTCGCATTATTGATTTAAAAATATTAAAAACAATGCCAGGGTTGGTATAAAATCTCTTTGAGGCTTCTTTGCATTTTCTTTCTACGATTTTTTGCGGCAGAGTGTAAAATTTCCCGTCTTTTTTCATCATGGATATGTCTGATCCGGGCAAAACAGAAAGAATATAAAAAGCGGCAAAGGTTGGTTTGAGCCTTAAGGCATAATCAATTGACTCTTCGATGGTTTCTTCGGTTTCACCCGGCAAGCCAAAAATAAAAGCAGTGTTGTTTAAAATACCAACTTTTTTCATCGTGCCTATTAATTTGGCCAAAGCCTCAGGTTCTGCCGGACTTCTGTTTATGTTTTGCAGTATTTTTTTAGAGGCGGATTGCAGACCGGTGGTAATAGACGTGCAACCGGCTTTTTTCATTAATGGCAATATTTCTTCGCGGCTTTTTAGAAAACTTAGCGGGTGGAGTATGCATCTCCATTTAAGTTTATACTTTCGCCTTATAAGTTCGCTGCAGACTTTCCTTGCCCAATCATCATCCATCCACGACCAAATGTCATCTTGAAAAGTAATGTACCTAACGCCTCGCTCAAGCACTAAGTAATCAATCTCTTTCATCACGTGTTCAGGCGTCCTGCGCCTATATTTATTTTTCCATATTTTGTGCGAGACGCAGTAAGCGCACCTAAAAGGACACCCCCTTGATGTCATTATGGATGTGTAAGGATGCACCATGTCAAAGACATGGTAATCATAGTATTTATCCAAATCAAATTTATCCCAAGCCGGAATGGGGAGCGTATCAAGGTTTTCTATCAGCCCTCTCGGCTGAGTGTGTATTATTCTATTGTTTTCTTTATACGCAATGCCTTTTATGCTTGCCCTGCTCGCTTTCCCCCTGCAATAAGCGAGTAATTCCACAATTGTTTTTTCTCCCTCGCCTATGCAATAAGCGTCCGCTCCGGAATCAAGATAACTTTCACAATCATAAATATCAGGCCCGCCAACTAATATTTTTAAGTCGGGGAAATTCTTTCTAAGAGCCTCTAAATATTGGATGAGTTTAGTCTTTAGGGCGGCAGCCGCATAAAAACCTACAAATATCGGCGAATTTTTGGTTACATAATCAACCAATGATTCTTGGGAATAAAAGTTAATAGTGAAGTCCAATATTTCAGATTCAACTCCGTTTTGGCGCAAAACGGCGCTTAAATACGCAAAACCTATTTGGGGCTCTCTTTTTATGCCGTAATCTCTTTTTTTGACCAAAGTATAATCCATATCAGTTTGGCCGACATAAATAAAGAAACATTTTTGAATCATATCGTTAGGCATTATTGTTTATTTGTTAGTTTTTAACACGCGCCTAAATAAATTCAGGCCGCCGATTAAACTTGTCAGATCGCTTAATTTCCTTATCTCTGATAATTTTTTAACAATGTATCGGGGTCTCAAATAAAATGAACGATAAGCCTTTTTCTTAAGAGCCACAAGCTCGCTCGGGGTTATATTCGGTATTTGCATCGGAGGCATTTGGTTGGATAGGGGAGCGAACTCTTTCCAATTTATGGGTTTTTTGATGTAATTTTTTTCCATTGCCAACCTGAAAAGTTCCGTTCCTGGATAAGGGATGGCAATAAAAAAAGCGGCAGTGTCCGGATTGATTTGTTTTGCGAATTTAATCGTCTTCATAATAGTCTTTTTTGTCTCTCCCGGATAACCGATTATAAAGGCTCCAACGACTTTAATTCCAACTTTTTTACACAAATCGGCCGATTCTTTGGCTTTTGACAAGTCATTGCTTTTTTGCATCAACTTAAGGATATTCTCATCCCCAGATTCAAATCCGAAACCTATTTTTTCACAACCGGCGCGCTTCATTATTTTAAGCATTTCTTCGTCAACCGTGCCACATCTTGCCTGGCAGAACCATTTTATATTAATCCCCCTTTTTTTAATTTCGTTGCAAAATTCTAAAACTCGGCTTCTGTTTGCGGTAAAAAACTCATCATGGAAAGTAAAATCCACAACATTGTACTTTTTAATCATGTCTTCTATTTCGTCCACAACGTTTTTGATCGATCTGAACCTTGTTTGTCTTCCCCACACAGTCTTGGCCATGCAAAAAGTGCAGTTGAACGGACACCCTCTGGAAGTAATCATGTTGGTGGAAACTCCTCCCGTTATTCTTTTTGTGGCGGGGAGATAGTAGTTATTAATAGGCAAGATGTCTTTGGCCGGAAACGGCAGAGAGTCAAGATTTTGAATAAGATCTCTCTTTTCGTTTTTTTTGATTTTTCCTGGTATATCTTTATAGGCCAAACCTTTTATTTGGTCATAGTTAGCGCCGCCCATTTCTATGTGTTCCAAGAGTTCCAATAAAGTTATTTCTCCTTCTCCCATTATCGCAAAATCAATATTTTTTTCTGCCAGTGTTTCTTCCGGTAGAGCGGTTGGATGCGGCCCTCCAACAATTATGGATATTTTTTTATTTAAACTTTTGGCTATATCAGCCACATGGATCACATGCTCATAGGCCGGCGTGGTCATTGTTATAGCCACGACATCCGGCTTAAAACCGTCAAGATATTTTTTTATTTGATCATAAGAAAGAGCAAGCGCCTCGCAGTCCAATATGTCTATTTTAAAAGATGGTTTTTTTTCTCTTATATAAGCGGCAAGATAGCCTAAATTAAGAGGAGCTACTCTGCCCCCGTGCCCTTCAACGCCGGAATATTTAGTAAAAGGCGGGTTTATAAAAACAATTCTCATTCTTTAAATGTTATCTTATCTAAGTATTCGTGTCTATCAATATATCATTAATTGTGTTAAAATAACAAAAAATTATGAAGCTTAAGTTGAAGAAGTTGAAGAAGTTTTATTATTTATTCGGTTTTTTCCTTTTAGTCGTTCTTTTGCTGAAAGTTGATTTTCGTTATTACAAAGAACTTATAAAACAAGTTAGTATTCTGAAATTCTCTCTAATTTCTTGCTTATCCTTTCCTTCTTTGTTTCTTAAGGCATATCGCTGGAAAACTCTGATGAGCGTTCAAAATATCAGGTATTCATTCTGGGATTCTTTTTTGATGTATCAAAGCAGTAATTATATTGGGACATTCACTCCGGGTAGGATTGGGGAAGTCTGGAAATCTTTTTATTTAAAAAAGGACCATTCCTTAGGTAAATCTTTGGTTAGCACCTTTCTGGATCGTTTTTTTGATATGTTTTTTTTGATATGTTTCGGCCTATTCGGCATTTTTTTATTTTCAAATTTGTTTGGAAAAACGATCTTGTTTTTAATTATTTTTCTGATATTTCTTGGAGCCGGTATAATAACGGTAAAATATTTTGGAAAAGGATTGTTTAGAAAAATATTTTATTTTTTTCTTCCGAAAAAATATCAGGAAAAATGGCATTTGAGCATCGAGGATTTTTTCAGCGACATGCGCCATTATAAAACGAGGCATTATTTATTTGGTTTTTTTATAACAGGTTTGGTTTGGTCTGTTTTTTATTTGTCAGTTTATTTGTTCAGCCTGGAAATAGGAATAAATCAAATATCTTTTCTGTTTTTTTCTTCAGTTTTAGCGGTGGGCAGCCTTGTTTCTCTGTTGCCTTTTTCCGTGCTGGGTGTCGGAACTCGCGATGCCGCGCTTGTAATTATGTTTTCTTCTTTTGGGGTAAGAAAAGAACTGATAATAGCCGTTTCGATGTTCGTCCTTTTTCTTACTCTCATAAGCAGTGTGGCTGGTTTTTTTAGTTTAATGAAAAAACCGATAATAAAAAACGAATAAAACCAGTTTTCTTGGCTAGCTTCTTCTTGTGTTGGATATTTGATCCGCCAGAAGACCATTAAAAAAAATCAAAATGGCGCTTATGATAAGCACTGCGCCGGTAGTGGGGAATCTGCCGTAATAAAAAACGCCAATTAAGGAGAAAATAATTCCGGCTGAAAATAAAAAAAGGCTGATTGGAAGAAATATTTTTAGAGGATTAAAAATCATTATCACCCTTAGTATCAATAAAATAGATTGAAAACCATGTTTTGTTTTTACCGAACTTGCGCTGGCCTTACCCCTTTTGTTTATTGTTATTGGGATATAACCAATCTTGAGTCCGTCTTTTAGAAAAGCCATTGTGCTAGTGGTGCTTAAAGAGAAAGAATTTGGCAAAATATTTTCATATCTCAATAAATCATTTTTTCTCATAATTCTAAATCCGGAATTTATATCTGGTATTTTTTGTTCAACTAAATACTGAGCCATTATTGTGAGTATTTTTTTGCCCAAACTTCTTTTAATAGTATTTTTGTGATCAACTCTCTTTCCTATAACCATATCGCATTTTTTGTTTTTCAATTCGTTTATTGCGCCTAGTATGTATTCCGGCTTATGCTGTCCGTCGGCATCAAAAAACATTAACCAGTCATTGGCCGCATTTCTCGCGCCATCTTTTAGCGAAGCTCCATAACCCCTATTGCTACTGTGGTTTATTATTTTAATTCCTTCTATTTTTTTTAAAATATCAATGGAATTATCGGTAGAGGCGTCGTTAACAACAATGATTTCCGCATCCAGTGAATTTATTGATAGATATTTTTTTAAATCGTCTATCGTTTGCTTTACTGATTCTTCCTCGTTATAACAAGGTATTATTATTGAAAATGGCATCATATTTATTTAGTAGTGACTATATCATTTTTTTTTAAAATAAACAACTTTAGATTTTGACATTGATTTTATTTTTACCAAGTGGTATTGTGTAAAAGTATTTTTTATGTCTAAAATCAAAGTTGTTGTCACTGGTGGGGCGGGATTTATCGGTTCTCATTTGACAGACGCTTTAGTGGAGCGTGGTTTTGACGTGCATGTTATAGATGATCTTTCCGGCGGCAAAATGGAAAATTTAAATAAAAAAGCTGTTTTTTTTAAAGAAGACATCAGGAATTTTGAAGCGATAAAGAAAATAATAGAAGGGTCCAAATATGTCTTTCATGTGGCAGCCAAACCGCGCGTCCAAATTTCCATTCAGAATCCCCGCGAAACTCACGACATCAATGTTAACGGGACGCTCAATGTGCTTGTCGCGTCTAAAGACACAGGAGTAAAGAGGATCATTTACTCCGCTTCCAGCTCGGCCTACGGCGAGCAAGATACGATGCCCTTGCACGAAGATATGCGCGCCCAACCTATCAGTCCGTACGGTTTACAGAAGTACATAGGAGAATTAAAATGCCGAATTTTCAACCGAGTATATGGTATTGAGACCGTTTCCTTGAGATATTTCAATGTTTACGGACCGCGCTTGGTCAGCGAGGGCGGGGCGTATGATCTTGTCATAGGACGTTTTTTAAAACAAAGAAAAGAGGATAAACCTATGACTATTGTGCCGGACGGGGAACAGACGAGAGATTTTACCCACGTGAGAGATGTGGTGATGGCTAATATTTTAGCCATGTTAAGCGATAAGGTGGGCAAGGGCGAAGTTATAAATATAGGAGCGGGAAAGAATTACAGTATCAATAAAATTGCCGATATTATAGGCGGGTCAAAAGTTTATGTTGAACCAAGGTTAGAGCCAAGGCATACCCTGGCGGACAACAGAAGGGCCAAAGAATTGTTGGATTGGGAGCCGAAAGTGACTCTTGAGGATGGGATAGAAGAGCTAAAAAAAATTTGGCTTGGTAATTAATGTTTACTAAACTAAACAAAAAAGGCGTAAAGCCGGTTATTGGCGTTGTCGGATTGGGGATGGTGGGTGGCCAAGTCCAAAAATGGTTTAAAGCCAAGAAAATGAAAACGCTTGGCTACGATAAGTTTTTAAAAATTGGCAAATTGGAAGATGTTTTGCCCGCGGATATAATTTTTCTTTGTTTGCCGACGCCGCATAAAGACGACCATCACGGCGGAGTCGACCTTTCTGATTTCATTAAAATCATTTTTTCTTTTAAAGAGCCTAAAATATTTGTCATAAAATCCACTATTCCTCCCGGCGCTACCGAAAATTTGCAACAAAAATTTAAAGAGCATTATTTTTTCCACAGCCCGGAATTTCTCACGGAAGCCACCGCCTGGAAAGATTTTTCCAAGCCGATTTTTCAAATCATAGGGTATACCGAAAAAAGTAAAAAATTAGCCGATAAAATTTTAAAAATTTTGCCTCTGGCCAAAGAAACGGTGGCAGTATATTCTACATCTTCGGAATTATTCAAGTTCGTTCGCAACGCCTTTTTCGCCGTTAAGGTTATTTTTGCCAATCAGGTTTATGATTTGTGCGAGGCGTTTTGCATTGATTACAATCAGGTCAAAAAAATGATGCTTTCCGAACCATGGATAGGCGGTCATCATCTTGAGGTAATTCACAAAGGGTACAGGGGTTTCGGAGGAAAGTGCTTACCCAAAGATCTCAAAACTCTTATTAAAATTTACAAGCTGAAAAATATTTCCTCCGAACTTTTTGATGTTGTTGATAAAATAAATCATAATTTGCTTAATAAGCAACAACTCTCTGACACTTTAAACAAGCTCTGGCTACAGAATAAAAGCTAGGAATGCAGTCATTTTATCGTGTCCGTTATGTCCATTAGAAATGTCCGTTAGAACTTGAGTTATAGGAATTAGTTTTTTGGATTTAGGAAAGTTTCTAAGATTTTAGATATTGTCAGTCGGCAGACAGGTTTGATTTTTTATATTTTAGATTGAAAAAGTTATCCACAGGGTAGATTTGTTGTTACTTATAACAGCGGGAGTATAATAAAAGTTACTAAGTGAAAACTTGGCAGTCGATTTGATTATTAACATTAAAAGATAATTTATTAGTTTAAATAATTTATGAAAAGCAATAATTTTTTTCGTGTCGCCTTGTCGGTGTTCGTGTCATTTGTTTTTGTCTTCGCGGTCACATACGCGGCGACGACAATCAGCACCAACATCAGCACGGGCGGGACATTGACGGTAAGCGACACCAGCACCCTGACGGGAGCGGTGACGATGAGCTCAACTTTAGGAGTTACAGGTAAAACTACCTTGGTCAACGCCTCTACGACAATGCTGACTGTTTCCGGCAATACTTACCTTGCGACAACGACCATGACCAGCGGCAGTCGTTTGATTCTTGGCACCTTGGCTTCGGATCCTACCGGAGACACTGAAGGGTCAGTTTATTATAATTCCGGCAGTAAGGTTATTAAACTTTACGATGGAAGCAATTGGTTTACAGTCGGCACAACCACTAGCGGTCTTACTTTAAGCGGCCAAAGATTGCAACTTGCTGACTTGAACTACTACACGACTTTTGGCACGACGACTCAATCCGGTTTGTCTGTTTTAACACTTGAAGCCACTTCCACCGCCGCTATTCCTTTGACACTAAGAGGATTTACCGGCCAAACAGCCGATTTGTTCCGAATTCACAATGTGGCCGGAACGGAGCTTTTTGCCATAGACGCCAATGGAAACGCTTCCACAAGCGTTATTTCTACGACGGGAAGTTTGTTTGTTAACGGCAACGCCACAACAACTCCAGCCGGCACCCTTACTCTGAAAGGCAGTCTTGGCGTGGCTTCTTCTTCTCCTTACGTCGCATTGGGTGTTACTGGCACCACCACGGCCAGCGCCGGCATGGTTATAGGAAATATTGGTACTCCTATTAACGTCTTCTTATTCGGCACCTGCACCGTTAATCCGGATGATGGCCTGATAGATTCAACTGGAGCCACCACTACCACTTGCGCAGCCACCGGCGTGCGAAGCGGAGATGTAATATCAATTACACCCGCCAATTTATCCGGAGGAATGTTTCTTATCAGCGCCTCAAGTACAGGCACTAACACTATTCAAGTTTCACTCGGGGCAACTTCCACTTCTCCCAGCTTTACCACTTATGCGGGCTGGTCGTGGATTGCTGTCAGATAAATCGGGTAGTTAATAAGCTAATTAAAATTATGAAAACTTATTTAACAGCCTTGCTATCCTTTCTAATTGCTCCCGTTTTGGCTTTTGGCGCGTTGGATGTGACCTTGTCCGAATCGTCCGTCGTAAGCGTGGGAGGTTATAGTCTAGTTGTCAGCGGTAGCGCAAACTTTGATTCAATCTTGGTTGAAGGTTCCAGTTTTTCCATTCAATTGTCTCCAGGCGCGAGCGTCACGGTAACTTCTTCCGACAGAAAGGCTTTTACCACTTCTCCTACCACTTACACCACTTCGCAGACTTGCAGCGCCTCTCAATCATTAGTCACTCTGGCTATGGTCTCCGGACCGGTAACCACAGTAACGGTAACTCCCAGCTCTTCCAACTGCACCCTTTCTGAAGGCGGAATTGTTGGCGGAGGAGGCGGAGGAGGCGGCGGCGGTTCCGCCCCCACGCCCGTCTACACCGTCATCCCGGGGACAAGTTCCAGCGCGGCTTCAGCCGTATCCAGTCAAGCTTCTTCCGTCAGCCAAGGCGCGACGGTAACCCAGACGACAACTGGCCCAACAACCACCAAAACCATCAGCACTCTTTCCGGCATAACAATAACCATAACTAAAGTTCTGAAAATCGGTTCGGAAAACAGCGAAGTCAGACAGTTGCAAGAATTACTGGCTAAAAACCCGGAAATCTATCCCGAAGGCAAAGTTACCGGCTACTTTGGCTCTTTAACCAGAAAAGCCGTCCAGAACTTCCAGAAGAAATACGGCATTGTTTCCAGCGGTAACGAGAATACCACTGGTTACGGTTTAGTCGGCCCGAAAACATTGGCTAAAATCAAAGAAGTGTTTGGAACAGGCGCGACCAGTTCCTCTTCGGCCCAAGCTTCATCGGCCGCTTCATCCGTAGCTTCTGCCGGAACCGCCGTAACAATAACTCCATCCACCACCAAAGCCCAGCAAATCCAGCAAATCCAAACTTTGATTAACCAGCTTTTGGAACAAATCAAAGCTTTGCAGGCCAAGAAAACGACGCAGTAAAAACTTTCCAAGGACTACCCTTGGAAAGTTCCAAGGGTAGTCCTTGTCTGCGGAATGGCTATCCACAGTTGACAGGTTTTAAGTTATGGATATAATAGGCGCTATACTATAAATACGGAAAGTTTGGTCATAAAGTCCTTAAAAGATAAAGGATTTTATCGTTTGTATGTTTAAATTTTCTAATTAATTTTTTTTCGCCGGGAATCCCTATTATAAAATAAGGGTTTTTTTAATTTTTTATTAAATAATTAAATTAATAATGAGCAAAAAATCTTTCGCCAAACTTAAAGACCCGGTATTGCCCTTGCCGAATCTGGTAAAAATGCACACGGATTCTTACCAATGGCTTATAACGGAAGGATTGGCGGAATTGTTTCAGGAATTTTCTCCCATCCACGATTATTCCCAGAAAAAATTCACTCTTGAGTTTACCGGATTTTCTTTGGACGAGCCGAAGCATAACGAGTTTTCCGCCCGGGCCAAAAATTTGACTTTGGACGCCCAGCTGAAAGTAAAGCTGAAACTTACCAACAAAGAAATCGGCCAGGTCAAGGAGCAGGAAATATTTTTCGCCGATTTTCCGGTTATGACCGGCCGGGGGACATTTATCATCAACGGCGTGGAAAGAGTGGTGGTGCCTCAATTGGCCAGGTCTTTCGGCGTGCAGTTCAACGCCAATCTGATAAAAGGCAAAAAATATTTCAGCTCAAAAATAATTCCTTCCCGGGGCATCTGGATTGAAATTGAGACGGAACCCGACGGCGTCGTTTACG
>Ga0209541_10000844_pt1 | contig 60948 bp, 54 predicted proteins | sample RifCSPlowO2_01_FD_184027 | JGI IMG/M metagenome (GOLD analysis project Ga0209541, IMG submission 184027) | Groundwater microbial communities from Rifle, Colorado - Rifle CSP2_plank lowO2_0.1 (SPAdes) (version 2) | ecosystem: Environmental > Aquatic > Deep subsurface > Groundwater | place... | reverse complement strand
TTGTGCCTAGCACAATCCATATTCTTTGAGTTACCACGACCAGAGAACGAAGCCACAGAGTTTAGAGTTACCACAGAACGCGGAGAGGAAGCGCCTCGGTCGCCGTGAGGGCGGAGAAAAAAGCAAACAAAAATGTTAAAATAACTTTATGAAAATAGGCATTATCTTACAATCAAACAAACCCGAACACGCATGGAACACATTTCGCTTTGGTATTACCGCGCTGAAAGCAGGACATCAAGCAGAAATTTTTTTGATGAATGAAGGTTCAGAATTAGACACCATTTCCGACAGCAAAGATTTTGATGTTTCGGTAAAAGTGACGGAATTCAAGGAATTGAAGGGTGAAATCTATGCTTGCGGCTCTTGTCTTAAAGTGCGTGGCAAGGAAGAAAGCAAAATTTGTCCCGTTTCCACGATGTCCGATCTATTAAAAATGGTCGAGAGTTCAGACAAAGTTTTAGTTTTTGGTTAATTCAGGGTGGCGAGGTTTCCGAGCGGCAGCAGGGCTGGCTTCCTTAGGGGGGGAATTTCGCCAGCCGAGCCCAGAGAGTTCCGTTCGGATATTTTCAAACAGACACCGTATAAAATTATTCTTTTGCTACTGTCGCAGCCCAGACTGAACGCGCGCCGTTTTGTTTTAATACGGCAGCAGCTTCTTTTAGGGTTGCGCATGTTGTGGCCACATCATCTATCAGTAAAATATTTCTTCCCTGAAGCGTTTCATTGTTAGTAACAGCAAAAGCTCCTGAAATATTTTCAAACCTTTCGTCACGCTTTAAATTAAGTTGTGGTTTAGTGTTTTTTGAGCGTATTAATATATCTTCAGATGCCATTTGAATATTAAGCAATGAAGAAATAGTTTTACTCAGTAGTGCGGATTGGTTAAAACCTCGCCAGCGCAAGCGCTCTTGAGCTAGGGGCATTGGCACGGCTAATAAATCATATTTTTGATAGTCGGGAGCAACACAGTGTATTGCGTGTGCCAAGGCGGCCGCAAGCGGATTAGCCAGTTTTCTTATAAATAAATATTTAAGATCGTGTATGGCGACTTGTCCGATAGGATGTTTGTAGGGCATGGCGTATATGAATCTTCGGAGCCCTAGTTTTATTATGCAATCGTGGCGAATTGCGCTGTCGGGAAGTCTTTTTTGGCAAATAGGACAGCGAATATTTATATATTCAAAAAGAGTATTTTTGCATTTTTCGCATAGGAAATTACGCTGCAGTTGTAGCCCGCAACCTATACATGAATAGGGGAAAATGAGTTCGGTCAGCATATAATTTATGTTATACTATATGTATGCCAGGTAGTGAAAATTCGACCGTTCGCCTACGGCGAACTTAACTTAATTACCTGGTAAATTTTTTAATAGGTTAATGATATTTTAAACTAGAAATTCGTTAATTATCAATATAAATAGTCGAATTTCTACTACCTGGTATGATTTTGAATCTATTCCAGAGAAAGCCGAAGGGATTTCTCGGTATTGATATTGGAACCTCGTCAGTGAAAGTTGTGGAGTTATCTAGCACAAAAGCCGGGGTAAAATTGGAAACTTATGGCGAACTTAAGGCCTATGGTTATTTAAAAAGACTTTCTGATCCTATTCAGAGCAGTTCTTTACAGATGTTGGACAGCGAGGTAGCCGAAATGATCAAAAGGATAATCGATGACGCAAATGTTTCAAGTACCGCAGCATCAATGTCTATTCCGGTTTTTTCTTCTTTTTTTACTTTACTGGAATTGCCGTCAATGAGCGTCAAGGAACTTGCCAGCGCGATTCCTTTTCAGGCTCGCCAGATAGTTCCGATACCAATTTCTGAAGTTGTACTTGATTGGGAAATAATCGGAAGATTTAATCCTCAGGCCGCGGGAAGTACAGTACAAGAAAAATTATTGGTTTTGTTGGTGGCTGTGCCGCGCGAAGTTGTAGATAAATACGTCCGTGTTGCTAAATTAGCCGGAGTTGAATTGCGCGGGTTGGAAGTTGAAACTTTCAGTGTGGTGCGCGCATTGTTACACGACAACCAAGAAACTAATTTATTGCTGGATATTGGCGCGCGTTCAACAAATATTACTATAGTCGATAGCGGTACTATTCGCATGAGCCACAACCTTGATATTTCAGGAAATGAATTTACCAAAACTCTAGCTCATGCGTTGGGTGTAAACATGAGACGCGCGGAAGAACATAAAATATCCCGAGGATTAGTTCAAAAAGGAGGAGAGTTGGAAGCCTCTCGGGCACTTGTTCCTTTGATCGATGCTGTAATGCAAGACGCAGAGAAAATAATGAATATTTATTATCGGAAGTACGGTAAAAAAGTAGTGCGTGTAGTTTTGGGCGGAGGAAGCTCTAATTTACCCGGACTTCGTGAATATCTTGAATCGCGTTTTGCCCGCGAAGTTGTTATAGGAGAGCCGTTTTCAGCCATTAAATATCCCAATATTTTGGCACCGGTTATACAGGAAATAGGCCCCGCGTTTGCGGTGGCAACAGGTCTTTCCTTGCGAGAAATTTTGCCGTCAAAATTAGCAGTTAAATAAAAAAATGGCAATTACTATTAGTTCAAAAGGTTATGGAGGCGATGTAAATAAATCTGTAAATTACGGATCTTCTATTCCGTTGTTTTCTGTTATAGCGGTTATAGTTTTTGTGACAACAATTATTCTGTGGTTGACGCTTTTTGCTATAAATTTTTCTTTAAAAAACCAGAAAACCGATCTTGAAGAAATAAGAACCGAATTGCAGCTGGAAAAAAGCAATCTTAAGCAGGAAGAAAGCCGTCTGCTAGACGCGCAAAGAAGGGTGTCTCAAATTAAAGAATTATTAGATAAACATCCCAACGGCCGTCTTATTTTTGACGCTTTAAATTCTAGAACACGAGGCGATGTAAACTTTACAGCCGCAGAAGCCGATCTTCAGGGAAGCACACTAGAATTAACAGGACAAGCTAAAGATTTTCAGGCTCTCGCGGCACAAATTTTGGCTTTTGAACGCGATGATCAAAATAGATTTCGTTCTGTGGCGGTAAAGAATATACGCAGGGATATTACATTGGGCGAAGTGGGAGCAGTATCATTTTCCATGTCGTTGGGTTTTGATTCAGCCATACTTGTGAATAAATAATAAATTATGCCAGGTAGTGAAAATTCGACCGTTTCGCCAAAGGCGAAACAAAGAATAACATTATCTGGTAAACAGCAAAAAATATTTTTAATTAATTAACTAGAAATTTACTAAACAAATAGTCGAATTTCTACTACCTGGTATGGATTTAAGAATTATAATTTCAATATTTCTTCTTTTGGGCAGTTTTATAGCCGGTGTTTTGGGCATGGTTCCATCATGGCAAGCAATAAATGAAAGCATTGCGAGTAAGAGAAATGTAGAAAAAACAGTTCGTGATCTTGAGATGTATTTTGCAAGTTTCGATACGTTAAAAAAAGATATTAAAAATAATATAACGCTCGAAACATGTAATCGTTTAAATAATATTGCGCCAAACGGAAATGATCTGCCCCAACTAATGCTGCAATTTAATAGTTTAGCTTTAGCGCATAACGCTCAACTTCTGGGATTATCTGTAAGGGAGCCAATAGCGATATCTGAAAATCCGGGAGCTTTGAAGAAATCGGTTTTAAATGCTGTTATACCCGTGAGCTTGGACAACTCTATGGCGTTTTTAGATAGCATTTATCATATCGAACGCTTGGTTGATGTAGGGTCTGTTAAAATAACAGCCCTTGCTAACACCAACACATCGGATACGCCCACGGCCGCGATAAATAATTTGGATGCGGTAATATATAGCGCAGGACGCCCTCTTGATTGTGCCAGTTTAACTAAATAAATTTTATGCCAGGTAGTGAAAATTCGACCGTTTCGCCAAAGGCGAAACAAAGAATAACATTATCTGGTAAACAGCAAAAAATATTTTTAATTAATTAACTAGAAATTTACTAAACAAATAGTCGAATTTCTACTACCTGGTATGAATTTACCACAAGCCCCATCAATTTCATTAAATTTAGGAATTTTATCTTTTCTAAAAAAACGTATTTTTCCTATATTTTTAATTATTTGGTTCATTGCAGTAGTTGGAATTGCGAGTTTTATTTATCTGCAAATAAAATCTAAAATTTCCGAACCGCTTCCCCCATACCAAAACGCGGAATTTAAAGTAGATAAATTAAATACAGAAGTTTTTTCCAGCAAATTATTCTTGAATTTACGCACATTAGCAGTTTCGCCCGGACAAAGCGATTATAATAAATGCCTTGGCGTGCCGGGACGTCCTCATATTTTTACTCCTTTTGTACCATGCCCGTAACACCGTCTTCATCAAATCGGCCAAAACATGTACATGCAAAATCCTCAAACGCGCAGGATTTTATAGACCATCTTATTAAAGAAGATATTATTTCGGCACAAGAGGCAAAGGATGCAATAAATGAATCTAATCGTCTTGGCCGTTCCATTGAAGCAATTTTGATAGATAGACAGTCTTTAACCGAAGAAGAAATGCTAAGCGAAAAGGGAGCATTTTTGGATATTCCTTGGCGGGCGATATCTTCTGAATATAAAATCGCTGAATCGGTCATTTCACAAATTCCTGAAGAGGCAGCTAAAATATATAAAATAGTGCCTCTGTCGCGCGACGGAAATAATGTCGAGGTTGGCATGATAAATCCGGAAGATGTTCATGCGCAGGAAGCATTGCAATTTATTGCTGCGCGAGGAAATTTTGTTCCAAAAAAAATATTGATCTCTTCAAAGAGTTACGAAAATATTATACGGCAGTATCGTAGTCTTGGTGGAGAGGTCACCGAAGCCCTTTCAGAACTTGAAGAGGAAGTTAAGATCGAAGGAGGCGCTTTGCCTGCTACGCGCGCTGCCCGGACTGTTGAGGCCATACTTGAAGAAGAGGCTCCTATAGTAAAAATGGTCTCTGTTATCATGCGCCATGCTTCCGAGGGCGGAGCTTCGGATATTCATATTGAACCTTTAGCCGATCGTTTACGCGTGCGTTTTCGTATGGACGGCATTTTGCATACATCTATTCTTCTTCCTATCAATGTACATCCGGCGATCGTTTCAAGGATTAAAATTCTTTCAAATCTTAAAATAGATGAAACGCGCTTGCCGCAAGACGGTCGTTTCCATGCGGTAATAGATGGCAGAGAATTTGATTTTCGTGTCGCTACCTTTCCAACAGCTAACGGGGAAAAAGTCACGATTCGTGTTTTGGACCCCACTACCGGTGTGAGAGCATTGCCTGAACTTGGTTTGACCGGCAGAACTCTTGAAATTATGGAACACGGCATTAAGAAGCCGTACGGAATGATTCTAATTTCCGGTCCTACCGGTTCCGGTAAATCAACAACTTTGTATGCGCTTTTGAAAATATTAAATAAGGAAATGATAAATATAGTAAGTTTGGAAGATCCTATCGAATACACGATCGATGGAGTAAATCAGTCTCAGGTGCACGAAGAAATAGGTTACACTTTTGCTTCGGGATTACGACATATTTTACGCGGCGACCCTAATGTTATAATGGTAGGCGAGATTCGCGATTCAGATACTGCTAAACTTGCGGTCCATGCGGCGTTAACCGGCCATATAGTTTTAACGACCATTCACACAAACAGCGCAACAGGCATTATCCCAAGGCTTGTGGATATGGGCGTTGAACCATTTTTAATACCTTCTTCTGTAGCTATTGGTATGGCTCAAAGACTTATTCAGAGATTATGCAATAATTGTAAACGAACGTTTGTTCCGGAACCTAAAATTGTAGCTATGCTTGAACGCGAACTTAAAAGTCTTCCGGAAAAAGAAAGAGAACGTATTCCAAAAGACGGCTATAAACTATGGATAGCGCCAGGATGCGATAAATGTGCCGGGCAAGGGAAAAAGGGGCGAATGGGTATATATGAAGCTTTTGATATGACCTCTGAAATGGAAAAAATAATAGTTACTGAGGCCACAGAAGGAAATATTTTAAAAGAAGCTAATCGGCAGGGGATGGTCAGCATGTTACAAGATGGTTTGCTCAAAGCCCTTGAAGGCCAGGTGTCTTTGGAAGAAGTTTTACGTGTTGTTGAAGAAAGAGAAACAACCGAGAGCAAAATATAATAATTATTAAAATTAAGGTAATACCTCGACTGCGCTCGGTATGCACATTTTTGCAACCGCTCGCAGGCTCGCGGGCAAAAATTGGCATGAATTACGAACAAGAACTAGAAGAATTATTATCAACCGTAGCCATGCAGTCGGCCTCAGACGTTCATATAGCAGTAGGACGTTATCCTACCATCCGTGTAGACGATGCTTTGTTGCCCTTGTCATCAAAGAAAATATTAACTCCCGAAGACACGGAAAGTTTTGCACAGGTTATAATGACCAAACCACAGTGGGAAAAATTTTCTTTAACAAATGAAATAGATTTGGGTTATTCTTTCCGAGACAAAGCACGTTTTCGTGTGAACATTTTCAGACAAAGATCTTTTGTATCAATAGTAATGAGGCTTATTCCCGCCCATGTTAAATCTATTGAAGAATTGGGTTTGCCTCCTATACTGCACGAGTTTACACGACACGCTCAAGGATTTTTCCTTATGGTGGGACCGGCGGGCCACGGCAAATCTACGACCTTAGCTGCTTTGATCGATGAAATTAATCACGAAAGGGCGGATCATATTTTGACTATAGAGGACCCGATAGAATATTTATTTCAACAGGACCGTTCAATTATAGATCAGCGCGAGGTTGGAATAGATACCAAAGATTTTATTACCGCTTTGCGTTCTGCATTCCGCCAGGATCCGGACGTAATAATGGTAGGGGAAATGAGGGACGCTGAAACGATCGGAGCAGCTTTAACCGCAGCCGAGACGGGTCACCTGATCTTCTCAACACTGCATACAAATAATGCCGCACAAACCATAGATCGTATAATTGATACTTTCCCCGCTGAACAGCAAGGGCAAGTTCGTAATCAATTAGCAATGACTTTAACGGGTGTGGTATCGGAAAGACTTATTCCACGACTTGAAGGCGGAAGAATTCCGGCTATAGAGGTCATGATCGCCACACCGGCAATACGAAATCTTATACGTGAGAAGAAAACGCATGAAGTTGATTTGGTCATTGAAACAAGTGCAGATGATGGCATGTTATCATTGAACCGATCGTTAGCCGAGTTAGCCAAGAAGCGTGAAATTTCTTTAGAAAATGCCGAACTTTATTCAAGCAATTCCGCAGAATTAAGAATGCTAATAGGACGTTAATAAATCAAATATCAAATATCAAATATTAAATATCAAAATTTAGGTATGTTGTTTCGCAAAAAAGCGAAACAACATTATAATTTCGCCGCCTCGGCCCGACTCGTACACGGGCGGGCAGGCGAATCACAACAATTTTGATTTTTGCATTTTGAATTTTGAATTAAAGTAGTGCCATCATACTCATATCAAGCCCGTACTCCCTCGGGTGAAGCGCAAAACGGAATAATTGAAGCCGGCTCGCATGACGCGGCTGTGGCAACATTGCAACGCCACGGTCTTTTTATAACTAATTTAGCCGAGATAGAAACGCATAATATTTTTAAGAGGGACATTAAAATTTTCCAGGGAGTTTCGCGTAAAGAAATAGTTAATTTTTCTCGTCAACTATCCGTTTTATTCGAGGCCCGTGTTCCTTTAGTTGAGGCCTTAAGAACGCTTTCTGACCAGACAAGAAATCGAACTTTTCATAAACAACTTCTCGCGATTGCAAATGATGTTGATTCCGGCAAACCTTTATCGGAAGCCTTATCTGAATTTTCCAAAGGTTTTTCGCCTTTTTATATTCACATGGTAAGGTCAGGCGAAGTCTCGGGTCGTTTGCAGGAAGGACTTAATTATTTGGCCGACTATTTAGATAGGGAATACGCGCTGATTTCTAAGGTTCGAGGAGCTTTTATATATCCTATTTTCGTATTAGTGGTTTTTATTGTTGTTGCCTCAGTTATGGTTGTATTCATAGTTCCTCAGCTTGAAGCTGTAATTAAAGAATCCGGTCAGCAATTTCCTTTGCCTACTCGAATATTATTAGGCGTCTCTTATTTTATCAGGCAATACGGCATTATTATAGGTTTGATTTTGGGCGTTATCGGGTTTTTCTTTTTTCGTTTTATCAAAACCAAGGAAGGTAGATTTTGGTGGGATGGCATATCGCTTAAGGTGCCGGTATTTGGCAGTCTTTTGACCAATATTTATGTTTCCCGTTTTAGTGATAATCTCGGCACTCTTATTTCGGCGGGTTTGCCTATTATTCAGGCTTTGCATATAACTCGTGAAGTTGTAGGCAATGAAATGTTTAGTTTAATGTTGTCCGATGCCGAAGAAGCCGTTAAACGTGGCGAAATGATAAATGGAGTTGTTCGCCTGCAAAAATTTATGCCACCAATGGTAGCGGAAATGATATCGGTAGGGGAGAAAACAGGTAAATTAGATGTTATTTTAGGCCACGTATCCCGTTTTTTTAGGAGAGAAGTAGATGTTTCGGTAGAAAATATAGTTTCGTTAATTGAGCCTCTGTTGATAGTTTCTTTGGGTTTGATCGTAGCTATTCTTGTGGCCGCTATTCTTTTGCCGATCTATAACTTAGCCAGTTCGTTTTGAGAACGGAAAATTGCTAAAAAGCGTATCGCGAATTATTTGGTTGCTTAAGCGATATGCGTTTTGCCGAACAGATTCGACAAAATAAGGTTTGTGGATAAGTTTGGGTTTTTCTTATTAATATATAACGTTTTTTGTGTTATATTAAAGAAAGCTCGCCCCGTTAGAAAATTGCTTAATTCAGACAAGGTTTATTAAACTTAAAAAATAAGCCATATCGCGTTATCGAAATAAGCCGGAAGCTTATTTCGAGGTTAAAGTGTCTGGCAATTTTCTAACGGGGTGCGTAGATCGCCTATATAAATCAGGCAAATAGAAGGGGGGTGACAATTATGACTAAAGTTTTAAACCGTTTTAGCGCTTTAAATCCTATGCGTAGGCAAGGCGGTTTCACCTTAATAGAGCTTTTGGTGGTTATTGCAATAATCGCGGTTTTGGCCGCCGTCGTATTGGTCGCCCTCGGAAATGCCCGCACAAGAGCTCGTGATGCCAGGAGAGTTTCTGACCTAAACAACGTGGCATTGGCATTGGAGGTTTACCTCGACACAACGAACGTAGCAACATATCCTACAGCTGGAGTTGCCGTGCCAAGCAATGCTCAATGGGGCACAATGATAGCATCTTTGCGTGGTGCCAATGTTATCCAAGGAGCAATTCAAGATCCTATTACTAACGCTGGTGCCGGAGAATGGGAGTACAAAGCTATGACCAATATTAATAACGCTAACGGTACTGGTGCCGCACCTGATACCTCGTACATTATCGGTGCCGACCTTGAAACAGTTAGTACAGCTTCCTGCGCCAGTGATTATGATGGCCCGAATATCGGTACAGTTGTAGCAGGCACTACTGATTGTGCAGAGACTCCTACTGCAAATGATTGTAGTGGCGATGATACTGGTGTGGTTGATATAGATTATTGCATTTGTAACGGTCCAGCTTGCGAGTAAAAAACCTTACAGTGTTTTTGCCCGGACTTGTCTTGATTTTACGTTTTAAACCGTAAAATTATATAGACAAGTCCGGATTGTTTTTAACTAGATATTTATATTATCGATATGTTTGCTTTGTCGGCTGTTTTTAGTTTTATTTTTGGTACTATAGCGGGCAGCTTTATAGATGCCGCCTCAGAGCGCTGGGGACAAGACAAGTCTATAATGGGACGTTCGCATTGTGTTTCATGCGGTTATGTTTTGAAATGGAAAGACCTGTTTCCGGTTTTTAGTTTTTTGGCACTACGTGGCCGATGTGCAAGTTGCGGGGTTAATATTCCGCGTAGGCATTTAATTATAGAAATTATTACGGGGTTTATTTTTTTTGTTATTTTTTTAAGTTTGCCTCTTTCAAAGTATATTTTTGTTGCGGGCACAGAGACAGATCTAATTTTATTCGCCAATCTTTTATTTTTGTGGGTAGTAACCTCAGCTATTTTGATACTTATTTTGAGCGACGCAAGATTTTATATAATACCGGATATAGTTTCGATGCCGGGAGCCCTTACGGTTTTAATTCTTGCGGCCTTGTTGGATTATGTTTTTCCTAACATAGACTCGATATCTTTTCTTGCTCAGGAAGGAGTCAACAATATTTTTTCACGCGTAATTCCTTCTTTTCCCGAAAGTTTATTGGGAGCGACAATCGGTTCGCTTTTCTTTTTTTCCATATCCTTTATTTCAAGAGGGAAGTGGATGGGATGGGGAGACGGTAAAATGGCCATGTTTTTGGGGGCGCTTTTCGGATGGCCGTTTGTGGTCTCGGTAGCATTCGCTTCTTTTGTATTAGGTTCATTTGTAGGGCTCTTTTTAATGCTTAAAAAAGAGGCAACAATGAAAAGCTTGTTGCCATTCGGAGTTTTCCTGGGCATTTCGGCTATTTTCTTTTTGATATTTCAGAATACATCTGACGGTCAAATGTTCAGATTTTTCTCTTCAAGCTTCTTTGCGCTTTAGAGATATGGTACAATAAACCCAAGGTTAATTAATTAGAAATAAACAAAAATATGTTTACAAATTTTTTAAATAAACTAATGAATCGCCCTTCAGCCGAAGACAAAAAATTCTGGAAAGCGATAGGCGTTCTCATTGCTTTTGCCGCAATCGGAGCGGTGTGGTTCCTTTTTGAATCATTACAATAATAGGTTTTGAGTCAAATATCGGGATAAGGTCTAATTTATTTTTAGATATTCTTTTCCTTCACATAAATATTTTTATTTTTAAGCATGCTTCGTCGTCTACCCAAAATTTTATTGCATCGCGTGCCTTTTTTGCATAAAAAAGCGGCTGATCCAACCTACGGCCAGGTTTTGGGAATTTTATCTCTTTTTATTACTATAGGCGCGATATGGTTCATGTTCGCGACGTTGCGGTATTCCGGGGTTTTTTATGGTCTTACTTCTAATTCATCGCAGAATGATCCATATCCTCCGATAAGAGGAGAGGCTTTTGTTCAGTTTGATTTTGGCGTTAAGCCATCAAGAGCTTTTCGTGGTTCAGTTATAGACGGAATGACGCTTAGTGAAACGATTCAGCAAGCTGCAATGGTTGGTAATTTTGATATAGTTTGGCAGCCATTTATAACTATTGACGGTTTATCTGACGGCATGGAAGGCAAACAATGGGTTTTTTATAAGAACGAAAACAGAATAAATGAAACGCCAGATGTTGTGTCCGTAAAGCCGCAAGACGAAATATTTGCAAGATTTGAATAAACAACTCTAGCGTTTAGCGTTTAGCGTTTAGGGTATAGGGTTACGCGGCTAACCGCTATACGCTAAACGCTTTTTAAATAGAAATTTTATTTACATGGTGCTTAGGGATATTACAATTAAGAATAATACGCCCTTATCTTTGTTAAGAGGTGGTTATACTTTAATTGAGCTCACGGTTGTAGTATCAATTGTTGTTTTTGTTTCGATCGTTATATTGGTAAATACCAAGGGTAGCGATAGAGCATTAGCAGTTAAGCGTCAGTCTAATGATATTGCTTTGTCTCTGGCAAAAGCCAGGGATAGCGCCGCAAGTTCAACGCCTTATTTGGGACAAATAGTTTATGGTTATGGCGTGCGTTTTAATCTTCAAAGCGATAAACAGAGCTATATTATATTTGCGGACACAAATAATAACGCAAAATGTGACGACGTTGCTTGCGGGTGCACTTTTGGCTGCAAACAAGAATTGGTGGAAAAACGTATTTTAGATTCTAAGACAACTTTAGATAATTTGGGCATGAACAGTGCTGATTCTTTATCTTATTGCAGCACAACCACATGCTCTTCTTTGACCGTATATTTTTGTCCACCCAACCCGAATACATTTATTTTTGGTCAGGGAGCCGCTGTTACCGCTCCATTTAATTGTTCTGCTTCAAATTTGAACCCAAATAATATAGCCCGAGGAGATATTATAGTAGCCGGCTTGGGCGGGGGAACAAATCTTCAGTCTAAGGGTATAATTACCGTTAGAAAAACTTCAGCTATTCAGGTTGGATATAGTATTATGACGACCCCGGTGCCTCCTCCGCCTTCCCCGCCTGCATTGCCCTCAGAAAATCTTACACAGATCCGTTATCATTGGAGAAATGATGTCGGAGGTGAGACGACCGCAAATTCCGCGACAGGTGGAACAGAAAATACTATTTTGAAGAATGTTTTGAAAAATGAAACCAAGCGCTTGCGTATAGAAATAGCAAACAAAGGAAGCGCTGATTCCGCATCAATCTCGTATCGTATTGAGTTTAGAGCCAAAGGTTCTTCTTGCGGCGATGATACCGTGGGAACGTGGCGTGACGTACAGACCGGCCCTGAATGGAATATGGTAAATAATTCCGGAGGAATAATTAATGCTTCCGCAACTTCCGACGTTAATCCTATAGCAAGCGGGGGCGTTAATAATGAAAATCCAAGTTTTAAAGCAGGTTATTTTATGGATACGAGTAGCATAACTCCATCGATGACTTTAACTGCTTCTGAATTTACAGAGCTTGAATATTCAATTCGTGCCGGCGGTCCGGCACCAGATGGAGAAACATATTGTTTTCGTGTCACTAATGCAGCTTATGCCGCAGGCACTTCCAGCGCAACAAACAAATTTACATATCAAATTTATCCTGAACTTACTTTAGCCGGTCCAAGTTTAGCTCAAATTCACTATCGTTGGCGTGCTGATGATGGGGATGAGCCAGCGCCTCCGCCTATCGCTGGCGCAAGTTGGGCTACTGCTGAAGATACCAAGTTGGAAAATTTAATAGAAGGAAATCAGCGTAGACTTCGTATAGAGATTTCTAACCGGGGAGAAGATTCTTCTTTGGGAGCGCAGTATCAACTTGAATATAGATTAAAGAGCGGTTCTTCCTGTGGAGGTACGGGATGGGGCAAGGTGCCAGCGTCAATAGACATTGGATATTCCACTTCGCCATGGCAAATAGTTAATTCTGCGATTGTTGGTGTAACTGACGGCGAAGCTACAACTAATTTTTCAGGAAGTCTTACTGACGACCCGGGAAAAACTTTCGCTCCAGGAAGGTTGCAGGAGGCAACAAATCTTACTGCCTCAATAACGCTTAGTAAAACCCAGTTTACAGAATTGGAATTTTTAATACGACCCACTGCGTTCGCACAAGACGGCACAACTACTTGTTTTCGTTTAACTAATGCCGGTTCAACCGCGGCATTCGATTATATTTTATATCCTGAAGTTGGCACGGCTCCAGCACCGGAAATTTCGGTAAGCGATATTTCTAAATACGCATGGAATCCAAGCGCGGGATGGATATCTTTTAGGGATGACAGCGAAAACCGGGTGGTAAAAGTCGGTATAGTTGATTTTATTGGCAACGGAAAGATTTTAAGCACAGGTAATTTTGTAAGTTTTAATTGTGCCTCAGCTCCTAAAGCCGGCGGAGATTGTACACCAGCGGGTTCATCTGATTATAAAGTTACGAGGGACTCCAGTGGCAATGTTTTTGGATGGGCATGGAGCGATGACTATGGTTGGATAAGCTTGAATTGCGCAAACGATTTTAATCCTTCACTTGCCGGAGTCCAAGCCCAATGCTTAGCGCAAGGAGGCTACGACTATAAAGTAACAATCAATGTAAACGACGGCGCTTTTCATGGCTGGGCATGGAACGATATTTTGGGTTGGATAAGTTTTAACTGCGCGGAAAATTCAGATGGAGTTTGTGTTTCTTCTAATTATGAAGTGCGTCTTGAAAGTCCACTTCCGCAAGGTTCCAATGTGCCACCTGACACTAAATGTAATGTTGATCCTTTAACGGGTTCTCCCGGTACAACAACATTTAATTATGATGCTTTAGGTACAAGTGATTTTGAAAATAATTATCCGATAACTTATTCTTGGGATCTAGACGGTAATGGGGTATTTGGTGATGCTACCGAAGTGGGGCCTGTTACTAAAGTTTACGAGATTGATGGAAGATATACCGCTCAGGTTCGAGGAACAGATAATGTCGGGAATTCAAAAGTTGTTTCTTGTGCAGAAGTTACTGTAAGCAATCCGCCAGTTATGACTTCTTGTGTTAGGGTTAGCTCCATTCCTCCTTCCGGTTACTTTTTGACTACTGATCAGATAAGATACAGAATTAGTGCTTCTGATCCCGATAATAATCAGATTTACTACACTATAAATTGGGGAGATTTGAGCGCTTCTCGTGTTCCTTCGACTGGAATGGTTTTTGATGATATTGCCCAAGACGCGTATAAAATTTATTCTGCGCAGGGAACTTTTATTCCCAATGTTACGGTTACAGATTCTTTCGGGGTTAGCAGTTCTCCTGCGTATAATTGTCCCTCGGTTATAGTAAAAGCTGTTCCAACTACCCCGACTTTAAGCGCGGTTCGTGGCAACCAACAAGTCGCGCTTAGTTGGTTAGCGCCTTCTGATGATGGCGGCTCGCCAATAACTAATTACAAGATTTATCGCGGCACAACGTCAGGAAATCTTTCCCTGTTGACTACCGTAGGAAATGTTCTTTCTTATAACAATATAGAGCTTACTAATGGAACTACTTATTATTATCAAGTTGCCGCAGTTACAGTAGTTGGAGAAGGATTCAAAAGTAATGAAGTAAGCGCTAAGCCGGCAACAGTTCCAAGCGCGCCAGGTGGCTTACTTGCAATTTCAGGAGACGCTCAAATAACTTTGAATTGGAACGCGCCAAGTTCAGACGGAGGAGATTCTATAACTACATATTCTATATATAGGGGACTTTCGTCTGGAAACGAGACTTTCTTCCAAGATACAGGCAGTGCCGGGCTTTTATTTATTGATACCGGTTTGAATAATGGAACGACATACTATTATAAAGTTTCCGCGAAAAACCCGGTTGGCGAAAGTTTAGCTCAAAGTAATGAAGCAAGCTCCACGCCGGTTGGTTTACCTGGCGCGCCGCAGAATCTTGCGGTATGTTCGCCGGACGCAAGTCCATGCGACGATCAATTAATTCTTACTTGGAATCCTCCGCTTTCAGACGGTGGCTCGTCGATAACCGGTTATACTATTTATCGGCAAGATCGTATTCTCCCGATAGCCCAAGGAGCAACTTCTCCTTATACAGATACTGACGGAATCACAAATGGAGCCCAGTATTGTTATACCGTGAAAGCGGTTAATGTTCGCGGTGTTGGTCCTGAAAGTTCACTGGTATGTTTTACTCCTGCCGCGGCGCCATTTATCACGGCACAGAACGTGACTTCAGTCGCCGCGTTTTCCGCCACATTACAGAGTTTTATTAATCCTGGAGGAGCGGCAACCACCGTATGGTATAGATATGGTACGTCAAACGGCACATGCAGTGATACTTTTGGAAGTTTTCAGACTTCAAATATTCCTATTTCATCAGGTACGATTGCTGTTGCAGCACCCCAGTCTGTTTCTAATTTACTTGCCGGTACGACATATTATTTCTGCGCGATAGCTGAAAACTGGCAGGGGAGAAGATATGGCGCGGTCTTGAGTTTTAAAACAACGATTGGTTTGCGTAATGTTGCAACAAATGGAACAAGTGCCGCCGACCCTGACCTTCCTATCAATAAACCCGCAGGAGTTGTTGCCGGAGATATTATGGTGGCTGCGATATTTACTAATTCAACTGTTACTATTACTCCGCCTGATGCTAGTTGGAGCACGGTTCTAAATACCGTTAACTCAACTCTCGCACGACAGATTATATTTATGAAAACCGCAACTGCCAGTGAGCCTGCTTCGTATACGTTTACGTTTTCTTCATCTATACGTGCAGCTGGTGGAATTGCTGCTTATGCGGGCGTTAATACCGCCACACCTCTTAACGGTACCCCGGCAGGAAACATTTGTTCGTCTTCATGTGGTGCTACTATTAATGTTCCTTCGGTTACCACAAGTGTCCAGAAAACTATGGTATTGGCGTTCTTAGGCAAAACCAATAACAATCCCGCTTTGGGTCAGGTGAGTAATATGACTGAACATTGGGATGTTTTTTCAACGGGTCCAAATCCTCGTATTGAATCTTCACAGGATGATTTATTATTGGGAACCAGCGGCGCGACCGGAACGCAGACAGCAAGCGGGGCTTCTGTCCCATGGATCGCGCAAATTATGGCGTTGAATCCTCAATAGCAAATAATTTTTAATTTAGAATTGAGAATTTAAAATTTGTGCAGATAATTGTGCATAACTTCTTTGTATATAAATGTTTTTGAAGTGGTATACTTTAAAGTAAGATAAAAATAGAATGATTAAACTGTTTTCAGAATTCAATAAAAAAACAGCTCTACGTGCTGTAGTTTTTGGTTTTATTGCCATTGGTGGCGGAATTTTTGCTGTGCGAATAGTTTCCGCGGCCTGGACCGGACCTACTGCAAATCCGCCCAATAACAATCCATCTTTTTGGATTTCGACCGTACCTCCTACCTCACCGGTTGTATATTACGGAACCGGCGGAGGGAAGGTAGGTATTGGAACAAGTACCCCCAGTGCCTCGTTGGTAGATAAATCTTTAGATGTTGTAGGAGATATAAATGCCGCGCGAATTTGTATAGGCGGTGTCTGTAAAAATGATTGGGGAGCGGTAAGTGGTTTAACTGATGCTTTTAACAAAGTTGCGAATAACGCGAATGTCACGCAATTTTCTGCAGTTGGCGGGGACAGAATTCAGTTTGATGCCGGAAGCGGTTTGGGTGTAAGTTTTCTTTCTGCAAGTAACAGAGTTACATATAATTTAGTAGATTGTCCGACCACAGGACAAATTTTAAAAGATAATGGAAGTGGTTGGATATGCGGTACTGATAACGGAGGAAATATTTCAAGCGGAACAATAACAGGTCAGACGTTATGGTGGGACAATATTTTAAGTCAATGGACAGCCGGAAATAATATCATGGTCAATAGCAGTTCAACCGGCGCCCCAACAGGTTTTGATCCAAATTACAGAACAACTATTGGCAACAGCGCGGCCGGAAGTAGTCTTGGTGGAATAAAAGCAGAAGTTAACGGACTTACTGCTCCGGCAATATATTTAAATAATGCGGCTTCAGGTGGCCTGTCTCTTGATACGGGTTCTTTTCAATTACGGGGAGTTGCCGCGGGTTCCGTTTCTGTTCCCGGGGCGGGGAACGGAAGAATCTATTATGATTCAACTAATAATAAATTTAAATGTTGGGAAGGCGGAGTATTAAAAGATTGTATTACTGCAACGGGTGGTGCTGCAACTTTAGTTCAAAATAATTCTGCTGTGTTGAATACCGTAACGCCTATTGTTCAAATTCAGGTAGCAGGAGATGCCGCATATCGTCTCAATTTAGGTTTAGATTCTACTTCGCGTCCGCAAATTCAATTTGGTGGAGGCAGCAGTCAGGATTTACGTTTTTATCGTTCTGCGCCTGCAACGTTAACTCTCGATAATAATGCGGGTGGCGCGGCCAATCTTAACGTTACCGGCTCTTATCAGCAAAACGGTATTTCGGGTACTACTGCTGCTGCTTGTACCGGTGGACAATTTTTGACCGGTACTCTTTCCGGTGGAATTATAATTTCCGGAGGTTGCAGCACGCCATCGGTGTCTACAGCTCTACGTGCGGATAATGGTAGTGGTGCTGCGAATGATTATGTTGCACGCATTAAACTTAGTGCGGATACTATCGGTTATCGTGCGAGATTAGGTCTCGACGCTTCAAGTAACGGCACATTGCAATTTGGTCCTGGAGTCGCATCAGCTATTGATACATCTATATTTCGCATAGGTACAGGCCAACTTCGTTTGGATAACTATATGGGTATCGCCGGAGGAGTTGATACAAATTACGGGCTTACTCTTTCAACCCGAGGCGTTAAAGCCGAATCTTCAAGCGCAACTCAGCCCGCAGGATATTTTGACAACACAAGTACCGGTCCTGATTTAATTATTAATGGCGCGGCGCAAAACTGGCCAAGCATTAATTCTTCAGGAATTCTCACAAATAATGGTTCAGGACTTCTTACGTGGGTAGCAGCAGGCGCGAGTATTACATGCAGTCCCACCTGCACTACAAATTATATTCCTAAATTCAATAGTGCTAGTACTGTAGGAAATTCTCAAATTTTTGATAATGGAACAAATGTTGGCATCGGGACAACAAGTCCTGACCAAAAACTACACGTACAAGGTACGCTTCAAGTAGGAGACGATCTGTTCCCGGGAAGTTTCATAAATATAATAGGCGCAGGGATAAGTACTGATTTTGGAATACAAGCAGGAGGTGAGCTTAATCCAGATGCAAAGTGGAGAATTTATGGCAATACAAACGAACTAAGGTTGATGTTTGATGTTGGTGAGAGCGTGGTGATGAGTTTAGTGAGTGGCAACGTCGGCATCGGAGATACATCACCAACCTCTTTGTTAACGGTAGGAGCCACAGATCAATTCCAAGTAAACTTATCTGGCAATATCGTTAAAATCAATAATATAACTTACAGTTGGCCTTCAGTTCAAGGCGGCTCTAGCCAAGTTCTTACCAATAACGGTAGCGGCACTCTTACATGGGCTCCGGTTTCGGCAACCGCAACACAAGTCAGTCGTGAAGCTGTTAGTTTAAGTTCTGATTACGTTGCCCGCATACGTGTTGGAGCAGAAGCGAATTACCGCGCAGTTTTGGGTTTGACTTCAACCGATGTTCCTCAATTGCAATTTGGAGGGGGAGGCGCATCGGCACCGGATCTTACTTTGTATCGCGGTTCTTCTCCAAGAGCTTCTTTTAAAACAGGTAACCCAATTTTTATTGATAACAGTTATTTGGGTGTAGGTATTACTGGAGCCGAAGATGTTGATACAAATTTTCGCATTACCACCATCAGAGGCGGCATCAAAGCCGAATCTTCAAGCGCAACTCAGCCCGCAGGATATTTTAATAATACAAGCACTGGACCTGATATTAATATTAACGGCGCATCGTACAATTGGCCTAGCGCTAACGCATCAGGAGCTCTTACTAATAATGGTTCGGGTTTACTTACGTGGACTCCTGTAGGCGCTTCAGGAGGAGGTTGGACCGATGATGGAACTGCCGTTCGTTTAACTACAAGTACTGATAATGTAGGTATTGGTACCTCTACTCCTCAGATGGCCTATGCGTTAACCGTGCGCGCTCAGCCAGGAGGGATGATTTTCAGAGGTGAAGATTCAGCCGGCACTTCAAGGTTTGAAATAAATAGCGGAGGAGCTGTAAATATTGATGCATTAGGAAGCGCATCGGGGTCAATATTTAGTGTTCTTAACGGCAGTGCTACTAATTACGCTTTGTTTAATGCGGCTGCCGGAACCACTAATTTGTTTAATTTGCAATTAGCTGGCGCTTCCAAATTTATCGTAACTGCCAGCGGTCAGACAATTCTGAATAGTCGTACATATACTTGGCCCGCCACAGAAATAAACGGTTACTATTTACAAACAAATGGTTCAGGCACTTTGACATGGGCTCCGGTTTCGGCAACCGCAACAACTGTTAGCCAGGATAGTGGTGATGCTGTCACTAACAATTATGTTTCTCGTATTAAACTTGCTTCACCCACTGATACTACCGGCTATCGTGCGTGGTTAGGATTAGATGGTTCTAGTCGTGGAGCGTTACGATTTGGTCCCGGAGGCGCAGGAACTTTTGATACGGCTCTTTATCGCAATTCAGCAAACATCCTTCAATTTGATTACGCGTTGACCACAGAAGGAAACGCGGATCCTGCTTATCATATTACACTTAACTCAAATCTATTTGCTAATAACCCAAGAGGAGGTATTAAAGCGGATATTAATGAAAGCGATACGGTTCAATCAAATATTGCCGCGTATTTTTCTGCGGCTAATTCAGCGATAGGGAATTATGCATTATTAACCGGCAGCGGCAACGTCGGTATCGGTGATACCACTCCTCTTTCATTGTTAACAGTAGGTAATGGTGATCTGTTTCAAGTAAATTCTTCAGGTAATATCGTTAAAATCAACAACATAACTTATAGCTGGCCCTCACTTCAAGGTGGAGCAAACCAGGTTCTTACCAATAATGGTTCAGGTGGTTTAACGTGGGTCGCGGCAGGAGCGTGCACTACCTGTTTCCATAACAACGGTGATTCATTTACCGGTTTGGCTACGCTTGGCACTAATGATGCGTATGAGTTGGCATTTGAGACAGGCGGTACCGAAAAGATGCGCATAGCATTCGGCAACGTCGGCATCGGTGATACCACTCCTCTTTCATTGTTAACAGTAGGTAATGGTGATTTGTTCCAAGTAAATTCTTCAGGTAATATCGTTAAAATCAACAACATAACCTATAGCTGGCCTTCTTCTGCTCCCACCGCGGTCAATCAAGTGCTTTCTGTGCAAACCGTTGCAGGTGGCATACTTCAATGGGCATCCGCAACTCAAGTTAGCAATGATAGCGGAGCAGCAGGTAGTTATGTCGCGCGTATTAAAGCAACCGCAGACGGAGTTGGGTCTTATCGTGCCGTTCTGGGTCTTAACGGCGCTTTGAATGGAGCGCTTGACTTTGGTCCTGGCAGTGCGGGCGTTATCGATACAAGTATATATCGCGCTGGTGTGGGAGAAGTCCGCATAAATAATTATTTGGGTGTAAATGCAGGCGTTGATACTAACTATCGCATCACTACCTCAGGAGGTGGCATCAAAGCCGAAACTTCGACCGCAACTCAATCTGCCGGATATTTCCGAAATATTTCCGGAACTACTGATGGTAAACAAGGCGTTTGGATTGAAAGCAGTCTTTTGACAATGACCGGACTCGCTACTCAAACAGCTACGGCAGCAGCTGGGCAAGGACGTATTTATTTTGATGCCACTTTAAATAGATTTAGAGTTTCAGAATCTAATGGCGTATGGAAGGATTTAATTCCAAGTGGAGGTTCTGTGACCAGCTCCGGTAGTGCAAATTATATTCCAAAATTTACCACAGCAAGCAATATAGGGAATTCATTAATGTATGATAGTGGAACAGGCATTGGTATCGGCACTACTGCGCCGAGCGTAAATACTGAGTTTGAAATTGTGGGCGGCACCGGGGACGGAGATATTGTTGTTAGGCATTCTGCCGGAGCAACCTTGAAATTATCAGGACAGTCAGCAGTCGGAGCTGTTTATACCACGACTAACCATCCGTTATATCTTGGAGCTAACGGTACAAATTCATATGTAACCATAGCTACTACCGGCAATGTCGGCATTGGTCTTACCAATCCTGCAACAAAACTTGAGGTTTTGGGAACGCTAACCGTGAGTACGGTCGCCGGTAACGGAGCCGGAAAAATTAACGCAGGAACCATTGACCCACCATATACAATCGGCGGCAAAAAATATGCCACCTATCTTCCTGCCATGATCGGCCAGAAAGAAGAAACAACAGGAAATATTTCAGTCACCGAATCCGTGCAAGGCGTCGGTTATAGATACGTTATTAATTTTGCCAACACGACCGAAGCATCGGATCTCTGGCTTTTTGCCAAAACCACAAATCTGAAAAACAATATGGATAAAATGGTCGTATTGTTAACGCCGGATAAAGACGTGCGAACGTGGTATAACGTTGACGCTTCAAACTTTAGTCTAACTATATATAGTTCCGCGCCGGCCAAAGTTTCTTATCGCTTGACCGCGCCGCGTTTTGACGCCGGAAGCTGGCTCAATACGCGCTTTGACGGCCCTGAAGGATTCATAATTCAATAAAGCCCGAGGAGGGTTCGTCCCCACTAAACGGGGACGGACCCCGCTTTCATTTAAAACCAGACGAACGGTTAATTTAATTTAGAATGTAAGTATGGTTGAGGTAAAGAAAGACAAAAAAATAAATAAGCGCTACCCCAACTCCGAACATTATACCCAAGCGTTACTTGAGGATTTAAACTCGAAATTCGACGTATTTGGAGAAGGTTTGGACTTTGTGAAAAGCGGCATCGAAACGATGGATGGGAAGATTGATATTGTAGACAAAAGAGTTGATGCTCTGGATAGAAAAGTCGAAGGGCTTACCGAGATGGTCGTAAAAAATACAGAAGATATTGGAATTATAAAAGCTGATCTGCATATCATTAAAGACGATCTGAAGGAAAAAGTGGGCCGGGATGAATTTAGGGTGCTTGAGCAGCGTGTCGCAATGCTGGAGCAAAGAAGGTGATATTTTATCTGTGGAAGTCCGACTTCCATATATTTACATGAAAACATTTTTGTCGCGCATAGTTTCTCGTATGCCGCATCGCCGCCGCGCTATCAGTGCGGATTGGCGAGCTTTTGCGTTAAGCGGAAGCGCGGTGTTGGTTTTTGTGGTTCTTTTGCTTGGCGTCTCCTCAATGCGGAATGCCCCCGCAGCCGTTCCGTTTCAAGAGGTGCAACCAGGGCAGGTTTCTTCCGCGTCGCATACAAAAAATCCTATCCCCCAAGGTCGCCAAGTCTATCAGATTACGATGGCTTCGCATTCGCCAAATATCACCGAAGCCGTCGTGGATCCGGTTGACGTGCATCCCGGAGATACGCAATTTATGAGCGTTGCGGTTTCGGATACTGATAGCAAAAATAAAATTGTTTCCGTGGTCGCCGCCGTTCGCACGGATACCGGCATAAAGGAATATCCGTTATCGCTTTCTTCGGGTAGCGCAGAAAGCGGCGTGTGGAGCGGCTCTTGGATGGTTCACGACACTCATTCGGAAACCTATCGCACTACCTTTGTCGCAACGAATGATATTGGCGAGATCGCTTCTACAACGTTAACGTGGACCGATCCATGCGCTCCTCCTCCGGGAGGCAATTGGACACTGGACGCCAACTGCACCATTGCGCCTTCGGTCGTGGATGGCGTAGACAACGGCAATTTTATACTCAATAACGCTGCCTATACGCTTACCGTGAACGGCACGTTCGCGTGGAGTAACAGTATTCAGCTCACGGCCGGTGCCATCGCCATCGCCTTTGGCTCGGGCGGAACAGGCTGTACCTCAACTGCTTGGACATGCACAATAGTTGATGATCCGGCAAACAGTGTTGGAGCATATACTTCAATTGCCTTTGATCCTTCAGGCAATGCCTGGGTGAGTTATCAGGACAATACAGCATTCTCGCTTAAAGTAGCCAAATATGTCGGTTCGGGCGGAACAGGCTGTACCTCAACTGCCTGGACATGCACAATAGTTGATGATTCGGCAAATAATGTTGGTTACTACACATCCATTGCCTTTGATCCTTCAGGCAATGCCTGGGTGAGTTATCAGGACAATACAGCGCTCTCGCTTAAAGTAACCAAATATGTAGGTTCGGGCGGAACAGGCTGTACCTCAACTGCCTGGACATGCACAATAGTTGATGATCCGGCAAACAGTGTTGGAGTACAGAATTCAATTGCCTTTGATCCTTCAGGCAATGCCTGGGTGAGTTATTATGACTCTACAGCGCGCTCGCTTAAAGTAACCAAATATGTCGGTTCGGGCGGAACAGGCTGTACCTCAACTGCCTGGACATGCACAATAGTTGATGATCCGGCAAACATTGTTGGAGTATTTACTTCAATTGCCTTTGATCCTTCAGGCAATGCCTGGGTGAGTTATCGGGATTTCACCGCTGACAGTCTTAAAGTAACCAAATATGTAGGTTCGGGCGGAACAGGCTGTACCTCAACTGCCTGGACATGCACAATAGTTGATGATCCGGCAAATGCTGTTGGTTGGGATACCTCCATTGCCTTTGATCCTTCAGGCAATGCCTGGGTGAGTTATTCTGACTATACAGCGCTCGCGCTTAAAGTAGCCAAATATGTCGGTTCGGGCGGAACAGGCTGTACCTCAACTGCCTGGACATGCACAATAGTTGATGATCCGGCAAACAGTGTTGGAGTATTTACTTCAATTGCCTTTGATCCTTCAGGCAATGCCTGGGTGAGTTATCGGGATTTCACCGCTAACAGTCTTAAAGTAACCAAATATGTAGGTTCGGGCGGAACAGGCTGTACCTCAACTGCCTGGACATGCACAATAGTTGATGATTCGGCAAATAATGTTGGTCACTACACATCCATTGCCTTTGATCCTTCAGGCAATGCCTGGGTGAGTTACTATGACTCTACAGCGCTCTCGCTTAAAGTAACCAAATATGTCGGTTCGGGCGGAACAGGCGGCGTATTGCTGAACACTAATCTTTGGGTTATGAATCAAGATGCTGATGGTTATCCTGCGGTAGCAAATCCCGCCCAGGTTGCGCAAGATACTTCGCCCGGCGCAACATATTCGCGCCGCTATGTTTTAAACACTATTTCTAGTGCGGACTGTTACGATTCGAACGCTAGTGCATATCCGGGCCAAACCGCTTGGTTTACTGGTAATCGCGGCGACGGAAGTTTTGATTACAATTGTGACGGAGTTACAAATTCAATCGCATCAGGAGCTTGGCTCGGATATGACACGGCTTGTGTTGTTCAACCCGTAGTTAACTCACATCCCTATACGAGCTTGGCTGTTGCGGGTTGTCCTGTTGGGTTGACATCCGTTAGCACTTCTCTTGGCAAAAATGTGGCAGACACCGTGTTCTGTGATGGTAACACTTGGTATGAATGGTTATCTAGTCTCACGAATGTAACAGTCTATATGTGCAGGAATCAAACTGGGTCGACATTATACAGGTAATGCACGTCTAAACCTTACCACTTTTCGGGCTTCGGCCGTGAGTCCTTTGACGATGAGTGAGCTCAGGATAATCGAACCGCTCAGCTGAACGGTGAAATAGATACGGTATATTTATAGAAATTACGGAAGTCCGACTTCATACAAAAAATTGAAGTCAGACATTAATTTAAAGCGCCTTGTGGCGCATGTGGCGGTGCGGTATAGTATATTTATGGAATTAGAAGAACAAAAACTCAAAAGTATTTTGGTAGAACAACGCGAAGAATATCAGCGGAATACAGAGGTCATGATTGAAGATTTTAAGTCAGATTTCCGCGTTTTTGGAGAACAACTTACCGGTGTACAGGAGGATGTGGCTACGTTGAAAGATGACGTTTCGATTTTGAAAGATGACGTTTCGATTTTGAAAGATGACGTTGCGACACTAAAAGATATGGTCGTTAAAAACACTGAAGATATTGAAATTATAAAAGCTGATCTACATATCATTAAAGATGATCTGAAAGAAAAAGTGAGTCGTGAAGAATTTAAAGTGCTTGAACGGCGCCTCGAAATTTTAGAGAAAAAAGTTTAAGTTGCTAGTATTAAATTTGATTTTTATTAAATTAGCCACAACGCCCTGCTTTAGCAGGGTGTTGTGCGTTGTTTAACGGGTTATTGAGGGACTAAATTTAAAGAATCTTTCGCTGTACAGAGTTTTTGCTTTTTATGGCCGTTCCGCTATAATAAAATGGACTGAAAAATAATTAATATATAATGTTTTATGACAAAAAGTATACTTGATCGTTTACCAATAGGACTTATTATTGCTACAGTGTTTTTGACGCCGCTGTTCTTTTTGCCGGGAACCCCGGAAACACTAGAATTTAATAAGCAGATTTTAATAATTTGCGGAAGTTTTATTGCGTTGCTTGCTATCCTAGCTTTTTCTTTGTCCAGAGGCCATATTTCTTTGCCGCGTTCTTTTGCGCATATAGCTGTTTTTTTGGTGCTTTTCTCGAGTTTTATTAGCGCGATATTTTCGCAAAACAGCAATTTAAGTTTTCTGGGTTTCGGCTCAGGCTCTCAAGAAGCTTTTTTGAGCGTTTTGGCTTTTGTATTATTGTATTTTTCGATATTGATTTATTTTACTCGACGATGGTCGTTATGGCTTCTTCGGACGCTGGTTTTTAGCGGTGTTCTGGTTGGATTAACGGAAATTATTGCGATTTCAGGTATTTTAAAAAATATATTATCCGTAGATTTTTCTACCGTAGGAGCTCCGGGCTCTACGGGTCTTTTTATGGCAGCTACCCTGGCTATAAGTATTGGAGGCGCTATGTTTTGGATAGGGAAATGGCAAAAAATAGCAACCGTTTCGTCAATTTTTATTTTTGTTGCCGCCATCTTAATTTTTCAGGATTTGATTTGGGTGATTTTTTCTTTTTCGGCAACCTTTATGCTCCTATTGCATCTTTTGCATTTGCGTAAGGCTAGCTCGAGTGTTTTAAGTACAGTGTTTTTAGGAACTTTTATTGGTTTATCGCTGGGTTTTTTCTTGTTTGCTCCTTTGGCCGGTTTGGTTTTTTCTTCTGTTGAGGTTTTACCTTCACTGTCTTTGAGCCTGGATATTGCCCGAAGAAGTCTTTTAGAAAGTCCATTATTCGGCATTGGACAAGGTAATTGGGTCAACGCTTATAATTTATATTTTCCGGAGGAACTTAACCAGGGGAGCTTTTGGAATGTAAGCTTTATACAATCCGGATCAAAATTTCTTACTTTGGTTGTAACCGGTGGGATTTTAAGTTTTTTGAGTTGGGCAATGTTTGTTATTTTGGTTGGAGTAGGTGGATTTAAGAACGGATACTTTGCATATCAAGGATTTACCAAAAACCTTTTTAGTTTAAGATCGTTCGCGTTTTTTTTGAGAAAAAAACAAATAAGCGAAAGCAATCAAGGTTTAAATATTTCCGTCTCACCCAATACTGATATATTTTTTCCGGTATTTTTTGCGTGGTTCCTGCTTGTTTTGGGCCAGTTTTTTATGGGCTCTAATATTACACTTGAAGTTTTGTTTTGGATATTGAGTGCGATATTATTATTGCCCTTAAAAAAGGAAAATTTTAATGTTGATTCCGGTGATGTTCAAGATAAAGACGAATCAAGTTTTTTTAAATTTACCAAAGATTCGTTGGCCTTTCAGATTATAGCCTTAACCGTAGCTATTTTAATTATTGCGAGCGTGAGCGTTGGATTGATATTTGCTAAGCGTTATGCGGGAGCGATAGCTTATAATAATGCGTCAAAAGAGTTTAGCAAAAATAATAGAAAAGGAGTTTTAGATAGCTTAAAATTTGCAGTACGCATGGAGCCGGTTAATAATTTTTATTTAATATCTCTTAGTGACGTGGCCCTTCAAGCCTTTATTGAGGAATCTTCTTCGCAGGAAGAATTAAATCAAGAAAAATTGGATCGTGTTAATGAGTATAGCGCTTTGGCTCTTGCTTCAGCTCAAACTTTAACAATAAAAGAACCTCAAAAAGCAGATAATTGGTATTTATTGGCAAAAATTTACGTCACCATGAATCAATCGGGCGTTATAGAAGCCAGCGAAAAGGCTTTTGAAGCTTTTGCCAAAGCGATAGAATTGTCGCCCAAAAACCCTCTTTTTGTAACAGAGCTTGGCAATGCACAGTTTTATTCTTGGAATAGTGCTGACGTAAATGATATTTCCGATAAAGAAAAAGATAAATTATTTTCTGAGGCAGAAAAGTCATTTAAAAAAGCTATAGAGTTAAAGAAAGATTATGCTCCGGCCCATTTTGGTTTGGGTGTGTTATATTATCGTGAGCAAAATTATATTGACGCGGAAAAAGAATTCAGAGCAATAATTTCTTATGTACCGGCTTCTTCCGACGCGCATTATCTTTTGGGATTAACGCTTGACGCAAAAGGTAATAAGCCGGAAGCTATTTACGAATTTGAGATAGTTGCTCAATTAAACCCGGATAACGCGGAAGTTAAAAAAATTATTGAAAATCTTAAGGCCGGCAAAGCGGCATTGGATGGAATTGGATCGGATATTCCGCAGCCGAATGTAAGCGAATAAAAATTAAAATGGTTAACAGGCACATAAAAATTTTATTTCTGGATAGTGCTCTATCCAGAAATTTAAAATACGGCACTAAGGGATTTTCTATTACCGAAGTGATGGTAGCAATGGGAATTATTGCGTTGGTGTCTGTAGCCGTACTTACTTTATTGGCTTCTGCGTTTCGTGCTAACGCACTTTTGAGAAATACGGTCATTGCTTCCGGTCTTGCCGAAGAGGGCGTCGAACTCATACGTGCTATAAGAGACGGGAATTGGCTTGAGGGCAAAACAATTGACGGGGTTACATGCGGGCTTGGAACAGATGAATGGCGAGAAGGTTTATGTTCAGGAGTATATGTCATAGATTACAGCGACGACTTGAGCACCGAGTTGAATAATTTTTATGCGTCAGGGAACGATTTTTTATGCAGGAACGCTAATGGTTATTATATCCGCAATAACGGCGTTTCTTGTCCTCCGGGATCTTCAGCGACACAGTTTCGCCGGCAAATAATCATAAGCAACGATACTGTTTATGAGTTTGTGGCTGATGTTTATATATATTGGTGTAGAACAGGAGTTCAGCCTTGCCCGCAAGATTATGAAAGTGTTTTGCGCGTGGAGCAGAGATTTAGTAATTGGCTAGGAAGTTAAAAGGATTATGCTCAATAGGTATTTTTTTATTAAAATAAAAGATTATATTAGGTATAATGAATCGCCGTTTTTTAACAAGAAAAATGAGCAGATCCATTCGATGGGCTCCCCTCGACAGAGCTCGGGACAGGCAGGACAGGCCGGATTTTCTTTGCCGGAGCTAATAGTTGGAATTTATGTTTTTTCTATTGTTATGGTAATGGGTTCAGGAGCGATTATGGCAGTTTTACGTAGCCAGCGTATTGTTTTGAAGGAACAGGAACTTTTGGATAATACCCGCGGTTCTCTGGAAGTTATGAGTAAAGCTTTAAGATTAAGTTATGATTATCAGGTTCCTGCTCCCGGGAATACAGGTATAACCAGTATTCTTGTTAATCATCCTGCAAAAACCGGCCTTGCTGATTGCCCAACAACTTCTCCTTGTCCTGTTAAATATTATCGCAGTACCGTTGGAAACATAGGTGTAATTTATGAACAAAATTGTCCAAGTGGTTGTGTGGGGGTGAATGGTGGACTTCCCGGCGCAGCCATACCTCTAACCTCAGATCAAGTTAACATCAGGAAGTTAGAATTTGTTGTGACCGGCTATGGTACGGTTGATGATAACCAAGCTCGTGTTACGATTTATATGGAATTTTCTCCTGTGACGTTTATAGCAGGCAACCGCATAATTCCAATTCAGACCACATTAACACAACGTCTTTTTGATGTACCATAATATGTCCCGTTAGAAAATTGCGATATTTTATGAATTATTTTCTCTATAAAATTATTAGTCTTTTTAGTAATCGCCAAAAAAGGCAGCGGTCTTTTTTGGCTGTTAACTTGCGGGCAATTTTCTAACGGGATATGTTAAATTCTAAATTTTCCGCCATTGTTAATTTATCTAAGCAAATTTTACAATGGCGTGAATCCGCCTTTGGCGGACAACAAATTCTAAATTCTAAAAAAAGTGGATTTTCTCTGATTATTGCGATGATGTTGATGACATTAACCGTAAGTACGGTTTTGGGTATTGTGAGTCTGTTCCTTAGGGAATTTAAACTGAATACCGATCTTAAGTATTCAACTCAGGCTTTTTATGCCGCCGAGACGGGAATCGAAAAATATTTGTGGGAATTTCGTAGAAATGGATTGGGGAATAGAGGAACCTTTTCTTGTGCTACTGATTGTTTGGGAAATGGCGCTACCTATAGTTTAGAGTACGATTTTACCGGTGAGGTGCCGTTTTATATACTTTCAACTGGTGATTTTCGGGGTATAAAGAGAGCTATCAGAACAAACTTCTGATTTGTTTATAGATAAGTCAGTTAAGTTGTAATATGGATAGAACCCAAAATAAAAATTTAAAAGAACGCATAAAAATAGAAGACAGGATAAACAAATTGCGTAAAGAGATAGAAAAACATAGATATTTATATCATGTATTAGATAGTCCTGAGATTTCCGATTCTGCCCTGGATTCTCTGAAGCACGAACTTGAACAACTGGAAAACCAATATCCGGAACTTATAACTTTAGACTCGCCAACTCAGCGCATAGGAGGAGAAGCCAAGAAAGAATTTGCAAAAGTGGTACATTCCTCACCAATGCTTTCTTTTACCGACGTGTTTTCGGAAGAAGAATTTGGAGCCTGGGGAAGACGCAATGAAGACTTTATTGATAAAACCATTTCTGATGGTTTTTATTGCGAATTAAAAATAGACGGACTGGCTGTTTCATTGATATATAAGAACGGTGTTTTTACGACCGGTTCCACAAGAGGGAACGGGGCTATCGGGGAAGAAGTGACCATGAATTTAAAGACCATAGAAGCTATTCCTTTAAAGTTGCGTGAGCCGGAAATTATATATAGCGAATTGAAAAAAGCGGGATTTGAAAAAGCAGCAAACTTTTTCCGCAATGGGTGGCCGAAAGAACTTGAGGTCAGAGGAGAGGTTTTTATGAATACGAAAGATTTTTTGACATTAAATAAGATCCAGACAAAAAACAATAAACCCTTGTTTGCAAACCCCCGGAACGTTGCCGCAGGCTCCATAAGGCAGCTTGATCCAAAGATAACTTCATCGCGCCGGTTAGATTCTTTTGCGTATGATCTGGTGACCGACATGGGACAGGTTACGCATGAAGAAATTCATAAAATACTTAAAATATTGGGATTTAAAACCAATAGTCACAATAAATTTTGTGCCGATGTGAACGAGGTTATGGCTTTCCACAAAAAATGGGGCATCGACAGAGATAAATTAGCTTATGAGATCGATGGCGTGGTGGTTATTGTTAACGATATTGGTACATTTAAATCTTTTAGTGTTGTGGGCAAGGCTCCTCGCGGGGCAGTAGCATTTAAATTTGCTTTGAAAGAAGCAGAAACAATAGTTGAAGATATAAAAATTCAAGTTGGACGTACCGGCGCTTTAACTCCTGTTGCTGTATTAAAACCGGTTCAAATAGGTGGCGTAACGGTTCAGCATGCAAGTTTGCATAATGCAGATGAAATTGAACGTTTGGGTCTTTATATCGGGGATACCGTTATAATCGGCAGAGCGGGGGATGTGATCCCAAAAGTTTTGCGTGTTTTGCCCGCAATGAGGCCACGCAATGCACGTAAATTTAAAATGCCAAGTTTATGTCCCTCTTGCGGCAAGAAAGTCGAGCGGATAAATGCTGAGGATGTTATTATCAGATGTATAAATAAAGATTGTCCGGCCAAGCATCGGGAGTGGCTTTATCACTTCACATCGCGCGCGGCATTTGATATCGTGGGTCTCGGGCCCAAAATATTGGACCGATTACTTGAAGAAGGTCTAATTGAAGACGGAGCCGACATTTTCACTATAGATCCTAAAGTTATTGCGACCCTTTCTCAGTTTGGTGAAAGATCCGCGCAAAAACTATATACATCAATTGAAAAAAGTAAGACCATTCCGTTGGAAAGATTTATATATGCTTTGGGAATTCCCAACGTGGGGGAGGAAACCTCTTTGGTTTTAGCGCAACATTTTGGGACTTTAGACCGGATGGTTAAAGCTACCGCTGAGGAATTGAACAATATAGAAGATATAGGTGATTTAACAGCAAAGAGTATTGCAGATTGGTTTAAAAACCTGCAGAATCGGAAACTTATTCAAAAATTTCTGAAAGTTGGATTAAAGATATTGCTGGTCAAAAAGCAAACTACTCCCGGCAAATTAACAAATAAGAGTTTTGTATTAACCGGAATCATGGATAGTATGAGCAGAGACAAGGCAAAACAGAGAATAAGAGAGGCGGGTGGAAAGATTTCAGAAAGCGTGAGCAAAAATACAGATTTTGTGGTCGTGGGTAGTGAGCCTGGAGATAAATATAAAAAAGCTAAACAAATCGGTATAAAGACAATAAATGAAAAAGAACTATTAGAATTATTAAAATAATAAAATAAAGAAATAATCCTTCGACTTGGTTCGACGGGCTCACCACAGGGCGCTCTTCTTTGAGAGCTCATCCGTAAGGATGACCCTGAGCTTGTCGAATGGGTCAGGAGCAACAACGGCATGATCTCAAAAGAAGAAATATTAAAGGCGGCGGCTTTGGCAAAGCTCAAATTAACCGTCAAGGAAGAAGATAAATTTGCAGCGGAACTTGCAAATATTGTTGCCTATGTTGATGAATTAAAAAGCGTGGATACAGAGAACATTGAAGCGGTTTCGCATATTACAGGGTTAGAAAATTCATTCCGTGAAGACAGTCTTGAGATCCTGGAGGAAGATAAACTGCCTCACGGTCAGGATTTGATCGGACAAACTCCAAAAGTTAAAAATGGTTACGTTGTTGTTCCAAGAATTTTAACCGATCTGTAATATAAACCACCGGTTATGGATTTATCAAAAATAACAATTAAAAAAGCTCGCGACCTGATGGATAATAATGAACTTAAGTCTTCTACGTTGGTTGATTATTATTTGGACAACATCTCAAAAGAAAATAAGGACCTTAATGCGTATTTGTCTGTGTTTAGCGATGAGGCGCGTAGAGAGGCTTTGGAGACAGATGAGCGTTTAAGCCAGGGAGAAAACCCCGGAGTTTTAGCCGGAATACCAATAGCAGTAAAAGATAATATTTTAGTACGGGGATATAATGCCACCGCGGGTTCAAAGATTTTAGAGAATTATGTTGCATCATACGACGCTACGGTTGTGCGCAAGCTGAAAGATGCCGGTGCGATTATTTTGGGTAAAACAAATCTGGACGAATTCGCTATGGGGTCTTCCTGTGAGCAATCTGCTTTCGGTCCCACTAAGAATCCTCGCAATAGAGAATATGTGCCTGGCGGCTCTTCCGGCGGCTCAGCATGCGCTGTAGCAGGGGAGCTTGCTTTAGCTGCTTTGGGTTCGGATACAGGAGGCTCAATAAGACAGCCGGCATCTTTATGCGGAATAGTGGGATTAAAACCCACATACGGACGGGTATCAAGAGAGGGTCTTATTGCGCTTGCGTCATCTTTGGATCAAATTGGTCCAATGACCAAAAGTGTATATGATGCCGCCTTGTTGTTGTCGGTTATTTCGGGTCATGACGTTAACGATGCTACTACTTTGCCCGGTGAAAAATTTGAATTGACCGAAGATATGTTTTCCGGGAATATTGAAGGATTAAAAATTGGATTACCGCAGGAATATTTTATTGAGGGTATAGACAGCAGAGTTGGCCAAATAATCGAAAAAGCCTCAAAAGATCTGGAAGCGCGTGGCGCCAAACTTTATCCCGTCAGTCTTCCTCATACTAAATATGGTTTGGCAACTTACTATATAATTTTACCGTCTGAAGCATCAGCTAATTTAGCCCGTTTTGACGGGATAAGATACGGCTATTCTGTTGCCCGTACTGAACAGGGCCGAAGTATAAATAATTCTTCCGATAAAAATATGTGGGACATATTTATAGACAGCCGCTCTCACGGATTTGGGGATGAAGTGCGCCGCAGAATAATTTTGGGAACCTTTGCTTTGTCTTCCGGATATTACGATGCCTATTACAATAAAGCTCAGTTGGTACGTGCATTGATACGGAGAGATTTTATTGAAGCGTTTAAAAAAGTTGATGTTTTGTTAACGCCTACATCTCCGACCCCACCCTTTAAATTCGGAGAAAAAACCGATGATCCTTTGGTTATGTATCTTGCCGACGTGTATACTGTATCTGCTAATCTTGCGGGGATCCCGGGAATATCACTTAATGCCGGAGAAGTTGACGGTTTGCCAGTAGGTTTACAGTTGCTCGCCGCAAATAAAAACGAAGATATTCTTGTGAAAGTGGCCAATGCGTATGAACAGATCTATAATCAATAATTTTAAATTATGCCGGGTAGTGAAAATTAGACTGTTCCGCGAAGCGGAACAAAAAGAAACATTGTCTGGTATAATAAATTAGTTAAATTAAATATTTAAGTTAAAGTAGAATTTGATGAAAATAATTTAGTCAAATTTCTACTACCTGGTATGAGTGACGCAATATATAATATTTTTAACGGAGAAGACCCGGCGTTATTTATGGGTCAAATATTTTCTTTTATTCCTGTTCCGGAATGGTTAAATGGTTTCATTTCGGTTTATAAAATTTTTGCCGCTATATTTTCAATCGCAGCTTTTCTTGCAATTGTGTGGGTTATTATACGGCTTAACCGTTTAATTTTTTCAACGTATGTGCAGAATATTAAGGCTTCATTCAGCGCCGAAACTCTTCCTGCTGATAAAATATCTAAGCAATGGGCTAAGATAAAATACAGAATCGATCGCAATACGGAAGCGGAATGGAAATTGGCGGTTATTGAGGCAGATAAATTAGTTGATGATACCCTTAAAAAGATGGGCTATCCTGGTGAGGATATAGCTGAAAGGCTAAAAACAGCTACTCCTGAGCAAATCCAATCTTTAAACCTATTGCGCGAAGCGCATAAATTACGGGATACGGTTGTACATGACCCTGAATTTTATGCCTCAGAACTTGAAATAAAGAACGCAATTGACTATTACGAAACTTTTTTGAGAGAAGTTCAGGTGATTGACTAACTTGAAAATATGCAATATCATGGTGTAGCGGTTAATTAAGTTTATTAAGGTAGGGTTTAATCTTGATTTTTAGCGTAAAAGTTAAAGTGAAAAGTGCAAAATAACGATATTAAAGTAGGTTTAATTTTGTTGTTTTACGCTTTTATTTTTACGCTTTTTTCGTCGCGGGGTGGAGGAACGGTACCTCAGCGGTCTCATAAGCCGCGGAAGCGAGTTCGACTCTCGCCCCCGCAACACTTCGACTCGCTTCGCTCGCTCAGTGCAAGCAATTAAAAATATACGGGCGAGGCGAAGTGCCCTGAGCCTGCCGAAGGGCAAAATAGTATGTGGTACGTTTATATTGTTAAATGTGAAGATGGAAGTTTTTATACGGGAATAACCACTGACACAAGAAGAAGATTTGGGGAACATAAGACCGGAAAAGGTGGTCACTATACAAAATCACATAAAATAACCAAATTATTGTATACTGAAAAATATACCAACCAAAAAGACGCATTAAGACGAGAATTTCAAATAAAAGGTTGGCGAAAAGATAAAAAAATAAAATTAATTAAATTTGGGAAACCTAATATATAAATAATTAAATATATGAACAAAAAAAATATTATTTTAGTAATTGCAATAGGAGGCATTTTAATAGGAGGTATTGCTGCCTATATGTATTTTAATTCACAAAACGAAGCAAAAATTAAAGCGGAACAGGAAGAAGAGGTCATAGAAGCTCAAACGAAAGCGGCTGTTTTTGAGGAAGATCGCTCTGAGCAAATAGCTTACGCCAAAAAATTATATGACCAATACAAGGCCGCGGGGGGAAGTTTTGCAAGCGGTCCTTGTTTAGCTAATGGCACAGAATGGGCAATTGATGTTGTTCACAATCCTCGTCAGCCGACAGATGACGATCCAAGCTATCAATGTTCATCTTATGTTTCAGGTCAAGCTAAATATTTTGTGGAACTTGATACAGAAGGAAACGTTTTGAGAGCAGAATAAAATTTTGACTGGGACAGTCCCGAAGGCATCCCTTCGGGACTTTGTTTGCCAGGATAGCTCAACGGCAGAGCGGGCGTCTCATAAGCGCCATACAAGGGTTCGACTCCCTTTCCTGGCACATCCAATTTGCTTAGTTCGTAGCAGCGAACTGTAGCAAATTGTGATGCCCGCCTTTGGCGGGCTTTAGCAAGGAAAGTCTCCAAAGGCGACCGCTTATTCTGACAACAACTCGATTTGCTCATTGGTCAGAATGGCGAATTGAGATGCCCGTCTCTGTGGCGGGCATTCATAGTTTAAATTATGCGAACGGATAATAAATTATTAAGGAAGCAAAAAGAAGAAAAATTGCTTTTCTTTGCACGTAAACATTTAGGTAAGCCATATAAATATGGCGCGCGCCCATGGCAGGCTCCTCTAATTTTTGATTGTTCCAGTTTTGTTCAATATTTATATAAGCGCGTAGGAGTTATTTTGCCGCGAGTCAGCATTGAACAAGCAAGACACGGTAAGAAAACCGCAAAAAATAAATTACAATCGGGAGACCTTATTTTTATAAAAGGGGGGATGGGACGTTATAATAAATATTTTCCCGAGGGCATAGGGCATGTTGCAATGTATGTCGGAAATGGTAAAGTTATTCATGCGGAAGGAGTAAAATATGGAAAAGTGACCGAAGAACCCTTGGATGCCTTCCTTAAAAGATCTAAAATTACTGTTATCAAAAGATACTTATAAATAATAATGGACCCATGGTGTAGCCTGGTTTAACACGCCTCCCTGCCCCAAAATTTTTATTTTTGACAAAATATATTATAGTTTTATTTCTTATTTATTTTATTACTTTCCACAGCGGACCCATGGTGTAGCCTGGTTTAACACGCCTCCCTGTCACGGAGGAGATCAGGGGTTCAAATCCCCTTGGGTCCGCTGTGGATGGTATATCTAAACGAAATTTTGGAGCGGGGTCATGAGAGGAGGACCTGCCTGCCGGTAGGCAGGGATTAGGGGTTCTCCACCACTTTTTTGTATGGTCGCTTGCGACCAAATAAAAGGCGGATCCGCCTTTGGCGGAAAATCCACTTGGGTCCGCAATGAAATTTTTATCCGACTTCACGTCGGATAAAATTTTATTTGAGTACCAAGGGGTTTGAAGGGCGCCTAAATAACACTTGGGATCCATAAATACCTTGAAAGACGGTAAAACCTTTATTGTACAAGTTTAAAATAAGTTTTGTTTCTTTCTGTGAGGGTTAACGCGAGTGGTAAGTTTTAATGTGTTGGTTATCAATGTTTTTTCTTTTTTGTGCGATAATATATGCATGCCCGAAATGTTTATAGAGACACTTATTTTTTACAGTCGTTCCATTATTCCATGGTTAGTTTTTGGTTCTGTGGCGGCATATATTGTCGAGCGGCGGTTTTCTGCTGATGCGGTTTATAAATACTTTGGTGTCATGACGGTTAGAAAATTATTTTTTCTCCAAGCGCTTGGTATGGTTTCGCCTTTAAGTATTATGTCACAGTTACCCGTTGCAGGGTCCCTGGTGCGTCTCGGCGCGCATCCGGGCTTGCTCTTAAGTTTTTTCGTTGCTGAACGAGCATATGATTTTCAATCGTTTCCGATCATAGCCGGACTTTTTGGTATAAAAATAGCATTTTTGAATGCGATCGCAATTTTTTTATCGTTGAGTGTTGCTGCATTTGCGACAAGAAATTTACCGCTGAAGATTAAGCCAAGCGCTTCAATTGACGGAGGAAGTTTCTGGATGAGACAAGGAAAGATTTTTGGTGTTGTCATGACGGGGATTTTCATCGGAGCAGCACTTCGTACGTTCATTCCGGCAGAGGAATTTCGTAGTTTTTCGAGTAATTATGTAGGCGGAATTGTGATCTCGCTTGTTGTGGGGATTATTCTGTATTTCGGAACCATACTTGGTAATTATCCAATCGCTAAGGCGTTTGCCGACTTGGGTATGTCATCTGCGGGCATTTTTGCTTTTCTTACCGTATCTCCGGTTCTCAATCTGGTAGTTGCATTTCTTTTTGCTTCCATCGTTCCTATTCGATATGTTGTGCGGCAGTTTGGTATTTATGCAATCGTTGCGCTCATTTTGACGATTTTTATCTCGACAGCGTTATAATTTTATTTAATTTGTATCAACGTGTTTGGAATGATATTATTTAAAACATGGATGCGATAGAGATTAAGGAGGTTGTAAAGTCTTATTTTAACCGCGGGGGTAGCTCTACGGTTGTGGATAAACTCTCACTTAGCGTAAAGCAAGGGGAGGTTTTTGGGTTTTTGGGACCAAATGGAGCAGGCAAGACAACAACGATGAAAATGCTTGTTGGTTTAACCAGACCAACCAGCGGCGCGCTTAAGATATTGGGAGAAAAACCAGATGCGCCGGAAGTCAGAAAAAAAATCGGATTTATGCCAGAAAGTTCATCTTTTTATCTTTATCTTTCAGGTAAAGAGTTTTTAAGTTTTATAGCCGATATCTTCGGTTTATCCAAAGATAAAAAGGAAGAAAAAATAAATAAGCTTTTGCAAGAAGTTGATCTTTACGAAGCCAGAGATGTTCAGATAAGGAAATATTCCAAAGGCATGGGGCAACGTTTGGGTTTGGCGCAGGCTTTGATAAACGATCCTGAAGTATTGTTTTTAGATGAACCTTTGGATGGACTAGATCCTATGGGTCGTGCCGAGGCAAAAGAATTACTTATTAAGCTGAAAAAAGCAGAGAAAACAATCTTTTTTAATTCTCATATCCTTTCTGATGTTGAAGATATATGTGACCGAGTCGGAATAATCGATAAAGGACATCTGATAGCGGTGGGAACGGTAAAAGAAATTAAAGGCGATTTTTTAACTTTAGAAGAAGCGTTTGTTAATATAATTAAAAAAGAAAGAATTAAGAACAGTTAATATGTTTAACCGAGTTTTAGCTATAGCTTTGAATACATTTAGAGAGTCTATCCGAGACAGGATATTATTTGTTGTTGCGGTTTTCGCTTTGTTTATTATAGGCTCTTCATTGTTTTTGGGTTCTATATCTTTGGATCAGGACATTAAAATAATTAAGGACTTTGGCCTGACCGCAATATTTCTACTGCAGATTTTTATTATAATTTTTGTTGGCGCAAATCTTATCTATAAAGAAGTTGAGCGTAAAACCTTTTTCTTGATATTGTCAAAACCAATTAAAAAATCAGAAGTAATTATGGGTAAATGTCTGGGTCTTTCCTTGACCATATTTTTGATGACCGCACTCACATCTTTAATGTTTTTTGGTGTTTTGTTCATTAAAACCGGTACCTTGAGCGGAATTCCTTATCTTATTTTGGCAATTTTATTGGGTTTTATCGAAGCAACGCTGATAATTATGATAAGCATACTTTTTTCCGGTTTTACTTCACCCATACTTTCTTCGGTTTATACCGTTTCACTTTTTCTTATAGGCCATTCGTCTTCTGTTGTTTTGGGGATAATAGATAGGCAGGACAATGTCATAATAAAATATATATTTTCCGTTCTATATTATATTTTTCCGAATTTAGAAAAATTCAATATACGAAACGATGTTTTATACAATTCAATACCCGTTTTCCAGACATTGGCTCTAACGGTAGTTTATGCTCTGGCCTACGGTGCGGCTCTATTCCTTATCGCCAAATTTATTTTTGATCGCAGAGAATATTAGACCAAATAATTTAGATTATGAGGATTTTTTTCAGATTAAGCAGCGTTTTTCAAATAACCGCCCTGGCAGTTTTATTTTTGGTCGTGTTTTGGTCTCAGACGGGCTACAATCATTTTTTTAAAGACAGGAGATCACATTATCCTGCGCAGGTTTTTTTAGCGCCGGCAACGCTGGTTGAGAGTTCTTCGTTTGGTTTCCGCAATTTTTTGGCCGATGTTTTTTGGATCCAATCTGTTCAATATTTGATCATAGAGGGACTTTTGAAAAATAGTTTTATGTTTCAATATCTGGATATTGTTACGACTTTAGATCCGCGTTTTGAATATCCATATCTTTTTGCTAATTTGATCTTGCCTCGTAAAGGTTCTATAGATGAAGCGCGTTTTCTTACGGACAGGGGAATTGAAGCCATACCTTCAAGCTGGCAAATACCTTTTTATTTAGGAGTTCAGTATAAAGTTTTTTCGAAAGATTATGAGCAGGCGCTGAAATATATGAATATTGCCGCATCAAAACCGGGAAAACCCGATTATGTTGATAGCTTGATCGCTTCTTATACTTTGAGATCAGGAGATCAAACAAGCGCCAGAGAACTTTTTGACGCAATATATAAGACAACCACCAATGAATTTATTAAGCAATCCGCAAAAGCCTGGATACAAGAGATCGACCATATAGGGTTAATTCAAAGTTTGGTTTTTGGCTATAAACGTCTATATGGGGTTTATCCGCAAACAATCGATGATCTTATTACAAAAAAATTGATCGGAAAGATTCCTGACGACATAAAAAGTTTTCGTTTCATTATTAATCAGGAAACCGGAATGCTTACAATAGAATAATCTCTGCATTGTTGGTATTATTAAAGTATGAATTCTAATATAAATATATTATTGGTTGAAGACGAGGAAGCTTTGGGTAAAATAATGACTGCTCGTTTGAAAGAAGAGGGGTTCGGCGTAGATTTATTTTTGACAGGAGAAGGTATTATTCCAATAGTTAAAAAAGTTAAGCCGGATCTTGTGCTTTTAGATATTTTATTGCCCGGGAAAGACGGGATAGAAATACTTAAAGAACTTAAAAGCGACTCCGAATTGAAACAAATTCCTGTTGTTATGTTAACAATGTTGAATGATGAAACTCGCATTGCCGAAGCAATGGAATTGGGTAGCAGGGGATATTTAGTTAAAGGCGATTATAATTTGGATATGTTGGCTAAAACCGTTAAAGATATATTGATCAAGCCATAGGGAGTTTTTAGCATTCTTTGAGACGGCCTAAAAATAAGGGCCGTCTTTGATTTTTCCTTGTAAACACAGGTTTTTTTTGCTAAAATGCTAAAAGCATGAAGAAAAATAACGATGAAAATACGAATATTTTAAGCATCAAAAAAGATGTTTTGCAGGCGATTCACGGCGCCAATAGCGCATCCGAACTAAACAAGATTTACAACGCGTATTTAGGCAAAAATGGCGTATTACGTAATCTTTTGCGTTCTATTGGAGATATTCCTGCAGAAAAGAGACCCGGATACGCAAAAGAAATTCATAACGTAATTGCTGCGATAGAAAATAGTTTAAGAGATAAAGAAGGCGTTTTTTTGGAGAACAATATTCAAACGACCGATAAGGGTTTGGATATAACGATGCCCGGAATAAAAATAAAAAGCGGACATTTGCATCCGCTTACTTTGATTGAACGAAGAATAGAACACATTTTTTCAAGTCTGGGTTTTGGTGTGGTTGAGGGTCCTGAAGTTGAAGATGAGTGGCATAATTTTGATGCATTAAATATTCCCAAAAATCATCCGGCCAGAGATATGTGGGACACGTTTTGGCTTGCCCCGAATAAAATTGAGGGGTTAAAACCCTTAAGCGATAAACAAACACCCCGGATGCTTTTAAGGACACACACCAGTCCCGTTCAAATAAGATACATGGAAACGCATGAACCTCCATTTCGCATTATAGTTCCCGGTAAAGTATATCGCTTTGAGGCTACAGACGCATCACACGAATTGCAATTCAATCAAGTAGAAGGTCTTATGGTCGGCAAAGATATTAGCGTGGCCAATTTTAAATATATAATAGGCGTAGTTTTCGAAAGATTTTTTGGAACCAAAATTAATGTTCGTTTGCGTGCGTCGTATTTTCCATTTACGGAACCGAGTTTTGAAGTAGACATAAACTGCCTTTTTTGTTCGGGGAAAGGTTGTTCTACGTGCGGGCATTCAGGCTGGCTTGAAATGGGCGGGGCAGGAATGGTTCACTCGGAGGTTTTTAATGCCGTAAAGTATAATTCCAAGTTAGTTCAGGGTTTTGCTTTTGGTTTCGGATTAGAACGTTTTGCGATGATGAAATACAGGATTCCGGATATAAGACTATTTAACTCAGGAGATATCCGCTTATCTCAGCAGTTTTAAATTATGAAACCCCGTTAGAAAATTGCTATATTTTATGAATGATTCGTTAAATAAAAGTAATTGTTTGTTGGTTAGACGCCAAAAAAGCCTTTTGACTTTTTTGGCGATTAGGGCAACAGCAATTTTCTAACGGGGTGAAATACTCTTATCTTTGGTTAAAAGATTTTTTGCCTAACATTCCTCAACCCAAAAAGTTGGCGGATATTTTAACAATGCGTTCTTGGGAAGTGGAGGACCTTAAAAGATCCGGAGATGATTGGATTTTAGATATTTCAATTTTGCCCAACAGAATGAGCGATGCCTCGGGTCACATGGGAGTCGCAAGAGAAATAAGCGCAATTTTAAATGTCGGAGGCTCTAAAAGTAAGTTCATTTTGTCTGATACGGCGTTTAAAGAAAACAAATCCAAAATCTTAAGTAAATATCTGACCATAAGAGTTTTAGATAAGAAATCCTGTCCGCGATATATGGCCCGTGCGGTTTTTAATATAAAGGTTGCCCCGTCGCCCAAATGGCTTTTAGATAGGCTTATTAAATTAGGGGTAGCGCCTATAAACAATATTGTTGATGTGACAAATTATGTATTGTTAGAGACTGGTCAGCCGTTGCATGCTTTTGATTATGATAAATTAACTAAAAATTCTAAAGGTAAAGTAGAGATTTTAGTTAGAAAAGCTTCGGATAAAGAGAAAATAGCGACTTTAGACGATCAAAACAGAATATTGTCGTCATCGGATTTGGTTATTGCCGATAAAGGCGGACCTTTGGCGATAGCGGGTATCAAGGGCGGTGTTAGAGGAGGAATTTCTGAGGAAACTAAGAATATAATTATTGAAGCTGCTAATTTTGATCCGATAACCGTTTATAAAACATCTAAAAAATTAAATATTGAAACGGATGCCGCAAAACGCTTTGCCGCGGGCTTGCCCAAAACGCAGATACCCGGAGCGTTAAATCGAGCTGTTTATTTGATAAATAAGATAGCTCAAGGCGCGCCTGTTAGCGGAGCCATTGATACTGGCGCAAATAAGCAAAGCAATATAGCTATACCCTTTTCATTGGGCAGAACAAATTCAATGTTGGGAACACGATTGTCAGAAAAACAAGCGCGTTCTATTTTATCGGCTATAGGTTGTACCATTAAGTTAATTTCTAAAGATTTATTTAGAGTTACTCCGCCGTCTCACCGCTTAGATTTAGTTCGCGATCAAGATCTGATCGAAGAAATCGGAAGGTTATACGGTTATGAAAATATAAAAACAGAGGCGCCGAAGATTTTGGCCTATGCACCCGAGACAAATAGCGCGCGCATAACCAGAAATAAAACTAAAGATTTTTTGGTTAAAGCCGGCTTTATTGAACTAAGAACTTATTCGTTTGTCGGTGAAGCTTTGGCCGCTGCCTTTGGTTTAAGGAAGGAAGAGCTTATTGAATTGGATAATCCAATGTCTGAGGACAAAAAATTTTTACAACCAATGATAACCCCACGACTGCTTGCTGAGGCAATGAATAATTTTAAATATAGTGACGAGCTTAATATTTTTGAGATCAGTAATGTTTTTGAATATTCAGACAATAAAATTAACGAAAGAGAACATTTGACGGCTATCAGGGCAATAAAAAATAATGATGATACGTTAAATAATTTCAGAATAGTTAAAGGCGTCTTAAGTGATATGCTGGCGGCACTTGGTTTGTCTGATGTTATATGGCGTCCGGCAGATACCGTTTTCAAAGGAAATAAGAATAAATATATGTTTTGGTCCACTTCTTCTTCGGCAGTACTTGAAGTTGACGGCAAAAGCATTGGCGTTGTAGGCATGTTACGCCCAGATATTTCCTCGGGATTTTCTTGGCCGCATAATATAGTTGTTGCAGAGATAAATTTTTCTAAATTGGTTCAGGAAAGCAATGAAGAACATGAATATAGACTGCCTTCAAGGTATCCGGAAGCCGTACGTGATATAGCTGTTTTAGTTGACGGCAATACTTTGGTAGATGAGGTGGGCAGTGAAATAGCCAGGATAGGTAAAAGTCTAATACGCGATATAGAACTTTTTGATTATTACGAGGGTGAAAATTTGCCGGAAGGCAAGAAAAGTTTAGCTTTCCGCGTTATATACCAATCTCAAACCCGCACTTTGAGCGGTAAAGAAATAGATGATATGCACAAAAATATAATTACCGCACTAAGCGCGCGGGGATGGGAGGTAAGGTAATATGAAATGGGAACGTTTTTCTAAAGAAGCGCCGTCGTGGCAGGAAGCAGAAAGTAAAGATAAATTGGAGCTTGAACAGATAAGAATGTTTCAGAGATTAATAGAGCCTATGATGGACAGTTTGGTTGCTCAAGTTAAGCCTGATGTTGAGAGCGGTAGATGGGGGGTTGTCCTTGGAGACGATCGTGGCGCTCGCCTGCCGGCCCTAGCTATGCGTGAAATTCTGGCGAACGCAGCAAGAGACAATAACACAAAAACTCCGGATACCTTTTTTGTTGCTGCGGGCGTTTCGCGTCAAGGAGCAGAATATGAAAATAATCTTAAGCAGCGTATTGCAGTTTTAAAAGAATTAATAGGCAATGAAAGAGTTCTTTTGGTGACAGACCATATAGATAGCGGTAAAACAATACAGCGTCTATCTGATCTTCTACAGGAAAATGAAATACAATTCGATGTGGTGTCGTTGAGCAGAAAAATAACAAAAGGCGACCATCCCACAGAAGAAGACGTCGTAGATGTAGATCCTTTGTTACCACCCGGTTCAAAATTTTTTGTCGGCAAAGATAAAAGTGATGATGGCATGATTTTTTGGATAAGGATGCAAGAATATTTTATGGAGGACTACAAGAAAAGAGATGACGTTGGTCTTAACGTTTCCGGGAATTCTGCTATTGCCTCGCGCGATACAGAGGCAGATCCGGCCTTTTTGGCTACAGCGCGCGAACTTAACAAGGAAATGGCAGATAGGTTGTATGAAAAACACTTTAAAAATGGTACAAATAATTAAGTAATATGCCAGGTAGTGAAAATTCGACCGTTTCGCCAAAGCGAAACAAAATTACCCGGCATAGTCAAACTTTAAATGAAAGCGTAATTTTAACAGGAAATTCTATATATTTTAATTAAAAGTCGAATTTCTACTACTTGGTATGGCCAAAGCAAAAGAGAAAAAAGCTTCCGTTAAGGAGCCAAATAAGTCCGAGAATAATTATACCGCCAAAGATATCTATGTTTTGGAGGGTCTTGAGCCCGTTCGTAAGCGTCCGGGTATGTATATCGGCTCAACCGGCGTAGATGGTTTGCATCACTTAATTTGGGAAGTGGTTGATAATTCAATAGATGAGGCAATGGCAGGGTACGCCACGGATATAGAAGTACGTATTTTTGAGGACGGTAAAAAGATCCGCGTTATAGATAACGGGCGCGGTATTCCCGTTGAGATTCATGCGCAGACAAAAAAATCAGCACTTGAAACCGTGCTTACTACTTTACACGCCGGAGGAAAATTTGGCGGCCAATCCTATAAAGTTGCCGGGGGATTGCACGGTGTGGGCGTTTCAGTAGTTAATGCTCTTTCAGCAAATTTGCGTGCTGAGGTGTGCCGTGACGGAAAACTTTGGATGCAGGAATATGTGCGCGGCAAGCCCAAAGCAACAGTTAAGAAAATTGATACTTGTAGCGGAACCGGAACAGCTATTACTTTTGAACCTGATCCGGAAGTATTTAAGGATATAAAATTTGATTTAAATCGCATTTTGGAACATTTAAGACAACAGGCATATTTAACACGTAAAGTACGCATTAAAGTATTTGATGAGCGGTCCGATTTTTCTTATACTTTTTATTTCGAAGGAGGTATCGGCACTTTTATAAAATATATTTCCGGAGATAAATTGAAATTGCAACAGGAAATTTGTTATGTTTCCGGTGAAAAAGAAAACGTTTCTGTTGAGGTGGCTTTTGAATATGTTGACGATATTGCCGGCATAGAAATGGGTTTTGCCAATAATATCCATACAAGTGATGGTGGAGTGCATATAACCGGATTTCGCGTAGCTTTAACCCGCGCCTTGAATGATTACGCGCGCAAAAACAGTTTTGTTAAGGAGTCTGATGAAAATTTAAGCGGCGAGGACGTGCGTGAAGGCTTGGTTGCTGTCGTATCTGTTAAATTAAGAGAACCTCAGTTTGAAGGTCAAACCAAAGCACGTCTGGGAAGTCCTGAGGCCCGTACGGCAGTTGAAGCTGTTCTTGGAGAAGGCATACAAACTTATTTAGATAAAAATCCGCAAGATGCCAGGGCCATAATGGGCAAGTCGGTTTTAGCCGCAAAGGCTCGTCTTGCGGCAAAAGCAGCCCGTGAAACAGTTTTGCGTAAAGGAGTTTTGGATGGATTAACCCTGCCCGGAAAATTAGCTGATTGTTCTTCCCGCGATCCGGAGGAATCGGAACTGTTTATTGTTGAGGGGGACTCTGCAGGAGGTTCTGCGAAACAGGGAAGAGACCGTAAGTTTCAAGCAATTTTACCCTTACGCGGTAAAATTTTGAACGTAGAAAAGAGTCGTCTGGATCACGCGCTTGAATCAAAAGAAATTAAAGCTTTAATTATTGCGTTGGGAACGGCTATCGCGACAGATTTTAACCTGGAAAAATTACGGTATAAGAGAATTATCATAATGACCGATGCGGATGTTGATGGCGCGCATATTAGAACGCTTTTATTGACCTTATTCTTCAGATATTTGCCCAAAATAATTGAAAGCGGATATTTATATATTGCGCAACCTCCTTTGTATCGTGTTCAGAAAGGGAAAGAATTTCGTTATGCTTATTCAGAAGAAGAAAAATTAAAAATTGTTAAAGAGTTTGAAAATTTGAAAGCTGCCGCCAAAGAGAAGAAAGGCAAAAAAGTTGCGGCAAAAAAAGTTATTGAGGAAATTTCAACAGAAGACGCAACAGAAAGCGCCGTTGCTCAAGTGGCTTCTCCGGGCGGCATATTAATTCAGCGTTATAAAGGTCTTGGAGAAATGAACCCCGGTCAGTTATGGGAAACGACTATGGATCCTGCCTCTAGGGTATTAAAAAGGGTTGCAATTGACGACGTCAAAGGGGCCGATAAAATGTTTGATATTTTGATGGGCTCTGAAGTGGCACCACGCAAAAAATTCATTCAAACGCACGCAAAGACTGTGCAAAATCTCGATATTTAAATGATTTGATCAGCCATGCAAACAGACTTAAAAAATGTAAAGCTTATAAACGACCCTCTTTGGGGGCTTATCGATATTACCGATTATCTGCCAATGATAGATGTGCCACAATTTCAAGCTTTGGGTTTTAAGTATCAACTCGGAGTGACCAGCATGCTGTTTCCTTCGGCAACGCACACAAGAAAACAGCATTGTTTAGGAGCTTTCCGCAGAACGCAGCAGCTTACAGACAGATGGTTGCGCCGAGGTTTCATAAATAATAAAGAAGCGCGCTTGTTGGAAGGCTTTGCCTTATGGCACGACATCGGCCATGGGCCTTTTTCGCATGTAGCAGAAGAGGTTACCAAAGAGTTTTATGGTTCAGATCATGATGAGCACGGTGCGCAAATAATAGATAATTTAAGATATGCGGCTGAAGCGGCAAACCTTAATTTTGACGAATTAAAAAAATTATTTACTCACGAGAATCAGCTTTATTTAGCTGTTCATGATAAAAATCTCGGTACAGAAAAATTAGATTATCTTTCACGTGATGCATATTACACGTTGGGGGAGACTCCGGGGGTTGAGTATTTAGCCAACCACACTTATTTTATTGAAAATAAAATTGTAATCGATGAAAAGGCAATAGACCAGGCTAAAGCGATACAAGAATTTTACGTTAAAATGTATAAAAATGTTTATTTACGTAAAAATTCCACTATTGCCCAGCGTCTTGTTCAAAAAATGATGTTTAAATTAGTGAAAGAAATGTCTATGGCCGAAAATGATTTCTGGGCGCTTACAGATTTTGGTTTGTTGGGTCTGTTTGAGACTTCAAAAAACGAACTTATAAGCGGATACTACCAGCGTTTTATGGGAAGAGATTTGCCAAAGAGCGCGATTTCCATACGTTCAGAAAAATTTGCAAGCTTTGAAGAGGTTACTCATAAAGCACAAAATGTTTTTGGAGTTTCAGAAGAAGTAATGCATAAGCTTGTATCTTCTGAAAATTTTTCTTCTCAAAGTAAGCTTGAAGCTTTAGAAGCGGAAATAGAGAAACTTGCCGGTTTGCCCGAGCATTCTGTTATAATTGTGCCTCCAAGTTCAGTTGAACGTTTTGTGCCAAAAGATATAAATATTTATACTTCCGGAGGTAAAATTAATACTTTAAGGCAGTATTTCGAAGAACATTTTAAGGCATTGGAAGAGGAGGGGCGTTCCTATATTGTTATGCGTATATGCGCCTTTGAAGAACATAGGCGTAAGTTAAGCGAGCATGTTGTGGCCGAAAAAATAAAGGATTATATATTGTCTCTGGTTTAGGGTTGACCCCGCACCGATTTTTTGCAGAATTAGTTATTAGTTTTGAGGCGTTGCAACGCCTCAAAACTTTTGCAATATCGATAAGGGTTAAGCGCCGACATCTGAAGGGCATCTTTGCCGCAAAAATGGTGCGGGGTTGACTTTAGTCTTTAGAGAATATATATTAAGCAAGAAGGCCCCGCGCGGGCGTTTTTTTGAACCATATAATTTTTAAATTTCATTATATATGCCGATTATTTCCCCTTTAACCAATTATTTCAGAGAAGTTATTCAGGAGCTCCGAAAAGTAACATGGCTTAATCGAAAGCAATTATTTGCCTATACTTTTGTGGTTATCGCCGGTTCTGTATTGGTTGGTATACTTTTGGGCGGTTTGGATTTTGTTTTTCAACGAGTGATAACTCTTTTTATCAATTTAAGTAACAGATAGTTTATTTAATTTTTAGTTTTAATTTTAGTTTTGTCATGCCCAAACAAACAATAACACAAGAGAAACATTGGTATGCGTTGCATACTTATTCCGGCTATGAAGATGCTGTCGCACGAAATTTAAAGCAACGTATCGAATCTTTGGGTATGGAAGACAAAATTTTTCAAGTTATAGTTCCAAAGGAGAAAAGGATCCAAATAAAAAACAGTAAGCGCAAGATGGTTGAAGAAAGAATTTATCCCGGCTACGTGCTTGTAGAAATGATAGTAACAGACGATTCTTGGTACGTTGCACGTAATACACCACGTGTTACGGGTTTTGTCGGCTCAGGCACTACTCCGACCCCGCTTTCTCAGGAAGAAGTTGATACTTTGATGAAAAGAATGGGCGTTGAAGAACCAAAATATAAAGTTGATGTTAATGTTGGTGACGCGGTACGTATAAACGACGGTCCATTTAAAGATTTTGACGGTAAGGTGGATGAAGTAGATGAAGCTCGAGGTAAGGTTAAGGTGTTAGTTTCAATGTTCGGTCGTGAAACCCCAGTGGAACTTGATTATTTACAAATTAAAAGAATATAAACTGAGGGAATAGGTTAGAGGGTTTAGGGTTATAGTACTAAACCCTAAACCCTAAACCCTAAACCCTAAATTTATGGCCAAACCAATTAAGATAATTATTAAATTGCAAATACCCGCAGGGCAGGCTACTCCAGCGCCTCCTGTTGGCACCGCTTTGGGTCCTCACGGATTAAATATCCAAGATTTTGTATCTAAATTCAACGAAGGGACAAGGGATAAAATGGGCTCAATAATACCTGTTGAAGTAACTGTTTTCGAAGATAGAACTTTTGAAATGAAATTAAAGACCCCTCCGGCTTCGGATCTTTTGCGTAAAGCGGCTGGAGTTGAGAAGGGTTCCGGCGTACCCAATAAGAATAAAGTTGGTAAAGTTAGCAAGGCACAGATAAGAAAAATAGCCGAAGATAAGATGCCCGATCTCAATACCAATAATGTCGATGCCGCCTCTAAAATAATAGAAGGAACCGCAAGAAGCATGGGTATTACTGTTGAATAGAATTTTGTATAAAACGCCCCGAATTCACTATCCGTCAGCCGGCGGAGACGGACTTCGGGGCTGTTTTGTTATATGATGAAATATATGATTAATTCTTATCCAGGAATTTTTATCGTTTTAGAAGGAATAGACCGCTCAGGTAAACATACCCAAGGAGAATTTATACAATCCTATGTTAATGGGTTGGGTTTTAAGGCGTATTTTACACAAGAACCATGGTGGGGTGAAATGAACGCCGATGACGATCTCTTGAAGAAGGTTATTAAACGCGAGGAATCAGCCGATTATGCTGAGATACAAAAACTTTTTATAGATAACCGCGCAAGACATCTTGAACACGAGATAATTCCTTATTTGAAAAATGGTTCTGAGAATGTTGTTATATGTGAAAGATATTTTTTATCTACTTTGGCATATGGACCCGCAACCGGAGGCGGAAATTTTGAAGAATTATGGAAAGCGCATGAACTTACTCCTAATTTTATTTTTCCCGACCTCACTTTAATAATAGACATATCTGCAGAAGAGGCAGTAAGACGTTTGGATAAGAAAGCAGATGTTTTTGAGGAGAGCATTATTTTAGAAAAAGTCAGGCAAAGTTATCTTTCTCTTGCAATAATGTTTGATAATGTTAAAACAGTAATAATTGATGGCGCCAAGAGCCCTGAAGAGGTTTTTGCGTCACTAAAACCGCATATTGAAAAAATAATAAAAGAGAAAAAGGAGGCCTTTGGGTATGAAACAGTATCTTGATCTGCTTCAAGACATAAAAGATAACGGTGTTATTAAAGACGATCGCACCGGTACCGGCACTAAAAGCGTATTTGGACGTCAATTGCGTTTTGATCTTTCCGAAGGATTTCCTCTTCTGACTACGAAGAAAATGCACCTTAAATCTATCATTTACGAATTGCTTTGGTTTTTGGAAGGTAAAACAGATAACCAATGGTTAAAGGAGCGGGGCGTTAGTATTTGGAACGAATGGGCGACTCAAGAAGCGTGTGCTAAATTTGGTCGTTCCGAGGGAGATTTGGGTCCGGTATACGGTCATCAATGGCGTAATTTTGGCGCTACACTTTTGCCTGACGGCACTTATGCCAAGGACGGTTTTGATCAGATTAGCTGGCTGATAAATGCAATCAAGCAACACCCAAATAGCCGTAGGTTGATTTTAACCGGCTGGAATCCAAAGGAAGCGGATCAAGTTGCGCTTCCGCCGTGCCATACTTTATTTCAGTTTTACGTAGTGAACGGTAAACTTAGTTGTCAGTTGTACCAGCGGAGTGCGGATGTATTTTTGGGCGTTCCATTTAATATCGCAAGTTACGCTCTTTTAATGCTGATGATAGCTCAAGTAACTGATCTTAAGCCGGGTGAATTTGTTCATACATTTGGCGATGTTCATATATATCTTAACCATACGGATCAGGTTGATCTGCAACTTTCAAGAGAGCCGCGACCATTACCTCTTGTGGAATTTAATCCGACAATTAGATCTATTTTTGATTTCAAATACGAAGATTTTAAACTCGTCGGTTATGATTCTCACCCGACCATTAAAGCGCCGATAGCCATATGATTTATCATGAGCAAAGTCGAATGATTTATGGTGAGCAACGTCGAATCATTATTTCACTTATAGTCGCGATGGATAAAAATAGGGTTATAGGAAAGAATAATAGTTTGCCGTGGAAATTGCCACAGGATCTTGCGCGCTTTAAATCGCTTACCTTAGGACACGCTGTTATTATGGGGCGCAAGACGTACGAATCTATAGGAAAAGCGTTGCCTGGACGAGTGAATATTATTGTAACCACAAGCGAATCTTACAGCGCTTTGGGTTGTACCGTAGTAGGTTCTTTGGAAAGCGCAATTGATATCTCAAAAAATGAAGAAGAAATATTTATTATCGGCGGAGAAAGCATTTTCAAACAAGCGCTTCGATTTGCCGATAGGTTATATCTGACCGTAATTGATAACGTATTTGAAGGTGATACTTTTTTCCCGGAATTTGATATCACTAAATGGCAGGAAGTAAGCCGTATGGATTTTCCAATTAGCCCGGAAGCTTCATGGCCTTTTTCTTTCTTGTTGTATGAGAAGATCAGCCAGAATTCTTGATCGCTACAGTAAAAAGTAAATAATTTTTATTACCATCCGTAAGGATGGTTTTTAATTGACTGGAAATAATTTTGGTGATACTTTTAGGTTAAAGCTTTATAGCAATTTAAAAAAAGAATAGGAGAATCTTAATGCAGCCCAATCCCTATACAGGACTTTTTATTGCTTTAGAGGGTATGGATGGCGCAGGAAAAGAAACACAAGCGATAAATATATGTTTATGGTTAAAAGAACGTGGTTTTACTGTTATAAAAACGCAAGAACCCTGGAATGGATTAGGTAGTCAAACCTACGAACGACTGGACAGAATTGTCTATAGAAAGGCTGAAGAAAGATCCCCTGAAGAGATCCAGTATCTTTTTATAGATAACCGTAGAGAACATCTAGAACAGGAAATTGAACCCAATCTTGCGGCGGGTATAGCAGAAATTACAGAACGATACGCTTTTTCTACCGTTGCCTATGGCGCCGCAACCTCAAAGGTTCCAATAAAAACATTTTTGGATAAGCAAGACGGTTTCTTGTTCCCTGATTTAACAATTATTCTTGATCTTCCGGTTGAGATCTCAATAAGTCGTTTGCCTATAGAGCGGCATCTTTTTGAGAAACAGGATATCTTACGAAAAGTTAGATCTAATTATTTTGTTTTGGCAAACATATTCAGTACTTCGGGTGTGCGTATTGTTGACGGTAACAAATCTCCCGAAGAAGTCTTTGGTCAGATCATTCAATATCTTGAATTGATAATTGCTATTAAACATCAGAGATTTTTGCGCGAGCTTTGATATGTCAAAAACGGTCTGTGATCATACCAGTGTTGGAATAATTGTTACCAGAGAAGAAGCGTTGCGTTCTCAGATCCTGCTCATTAAGAGTACAAAGCCTCCTTATGAATGGACGCTTCCCTCGGGTCATGCCGATTTAGTCAAATTGAATCCAACAGAAAAAGAATTTAAGTCGGCTGCGCGCAGAGAATTAAAAGAGAAAACCGGCTTAAGAGCAATTCAATTATATATGATACACCAGGAAAGAACGGTCCGATCTTGCGGTCGTATGAACGACAATTATCATGTCTGGCGGATATATGCATCTGTATATTTGGGCAAAATAGACAGAAATAAGGAAGAGGCACAAGATGTTGCCTGGTTTACCCGTGCAGAATTGGAAGAACATGTTTGGTTTACAACAAGACATCAAGAAGGCGAGGTATCAGAAGAAGAGTGGTTAGATAATCCGGGGCTAGAACCAATATGGTGTAACGAACTTGATATTTTTAAATTATTTGATGATGCGGAAAAAATATTTCCATTAAGACCTTAACTAAAATGAAACGGTTTGTATTAGGCAAACCGTTTTTTGTATGATAATATAAAAATAGATTAGAAAGGGGGTGAGGGCTTAAGAAATAAGCATTATATGAATAAATTTTTACGTTTTATACCATTGGGTTTGACTTTTGCTCCAGTTTCGACCGTTTTAGCTGTTACGGTTCAATCTCCGCCTGCTATAGCTACCGATCTTGATGATTTTTTCAATTTGATTTGTACGGCCACTAATTTATTGTTCACAGTCATAATGATTCTTGCCGTCATAATATTATTGTACGCGGCATTTTTGTTTTTGACCGGAGGAGGCAGTGAAGATAAGACAAAGCAGGCTAGACAGTATATACTTTACGGCATAATAGGTATTATTGTGGCTTTGCTTGCTAAAGGATTGGTTTTGGTAGTTGTAAACATTGTAAGCAGCGGAGGGTTTACAGCAACGTCTTGTTAAAGAAAGTTTTTGGATTAACAATAAAAAACGGTTTGCAATTGCAGGCCGTTTTTGCATAATAGATAGTAACTATGAATATCGCCTACGAAGCTGTTATAGGTCTGGAAATACATTCTGAGCTTAAAACAGATACAAAGATGTTTTGTGCCTCACATAACGATCCGGACGAAAAACATCCTAATGTAAATGTTTGTCCGGTGTGTTTAGCGCACCCCGGAACTCTTCCTGTTATAAATAAGAAGGCAGTGGAATTGGTGCAATCAGTGGGCGCGGCTTTAAAATGCAGACTCGCTGAGTTTTCTAAATTTGATCGTAAGAATTATTTTTATCCCGATTTGCCCAAAGGCTATCAGATATCCCAATACGATCTTCCTCTATGCGGAGAGGGACATTTGGAAATTATTCCAGAAGACACCAAAGAAAAGAAACAGATAAGGATAGAACGGATACATCTTGAAGAAGATACCGGAAGATTATTGCATCCGGATGCGGCAAAAGAAAGTTATGTGGATTTTAATCGCGCCGGGGTTCCGTTGATGGAATTGGTTACTAAGCCCGATATCCGTTCAGCTAAAGAAGCCCGTGCTTTTGCCGAAGAGTTGCAATTGATACTTAAATATTTAGGAGCTTCGGATGCAAATATGGAAAAAGGACAGATGCGCGTCGAAGTTAATTTATCTTTGCGTAAGCGCGGAACGGAAAAATTCGGCACAAAGGTTGAAGTAAAAAATTTGAATTCACTGCGTTCTGTTGAAAAAGCTGTTGCTTACGAGATAGAAAGGCAGGCCGCGGTTTTGGATGACGGCAGAAAAGTAATTCAGGAGACGCGCGGCTGGCACGACACTAAGCAGATAACTTTTTCGCAAAGAGAAAAAGAAGAAGCGCATGATTATAGATATTTTCCCGAACCCGATCTGCCTCCTATGCGTTTTTCAGCCGAATATTTTGATAACGTGCGGGCTATGTTGCCTGAATTGCCGGCTAAGCGCAGGAACAGGTTAATCTCAGAGTATGATCTGTCGCCGCAAGACGCAGAAGTTTTTGTAATAGACAGAGAGATGGGCGACTATTTTGAGCAAGTTATAAGCGAACTTAGGGCCTGGTACGAAGCAGATGATAAAGAATTTGATGCGTCGCGCTTAATTAAGCTTACTACGAATTACATGCTTAGTGATCTGCGAGGTATTATAGTCGCTAAATCATCTTCAATTGGGGATTTACTTATAAAACAAGAGGACTTTGCTGAATTAATTAAGCTTATAGCTCAGGATAAGCTTTCTTCGCGTGCGGCAAAAGATGTTCTTTCCGAAATGTTCGGCACAGGTGCGGACCCCCACGAAATAATAAAGGAGAAGAATATAGGACAAACTAGTGATGAAGGAGAAATCGGTACAATTATAGATCAAATACTGATAGAAAACCCCAAAGTTGTAGAGGATATTAAAAGCGGCAAACCTAACGCGACTCAATTTTTGATCGGTAAAGTTATGGCAGTAACTCGCGGCAAAGCTAACCCGAAAGTTGTAAAAGAGTTACTTGATAAGAAGACCGGGTAAGGAGGATAATAGAGTTGACAGTATTTTTTAAAATGATATAATAACTATGTTATGCCAGGTAGTGAAAATTAGACCGTTCCGCAAAGCGGAACAAAAATACCTGGTTAAGTTAATAAAATTTTAATAATCAATTTTAACTAGAAATCAGCTAATTTATTTATAGAATAGTCTAATTTCTACTACCTGGTATGAAAATTATAGAAGACATTATCATGATCATCTTTATGCCTTTCATAATGCTTATCGATTTATTTACAGGCGGGGGAGGCAAAAAGAACGAATAAAAAATAAATTTCTAAATAATCTGTTATTTAGAGTTTTTCATTTTCAAAAATTTACGGACATATTTGACGGCCTGGTTCTCTAGGCGCCTGCCCCGCACCGAGTTTACTCTGGTGCGGGGTTTTTTGTTTGCTGTATCTAGCCACACAATTTGGTTCATTTTATTGAACCAAGTCATCTGCCGTTTGCTATATCGTATTGTGTCTTTAAGAATTGCCTTGAAAACGTCTTTATCATTTAATGAGTTGTTATGCGAACGGCTTTTCCATTGCGAATAACCCAAAGTGTTCATTGAAGGTAAATTCCAATTATATTTTTTTGAAAGAATAAGCACCTCTTTTTTTAATCCTTTTTTAAATTGCTTTTTAAGTCGCAGAGCTATTTTTCGTTCAATATCATTTTTGGGTAAAGTAAGACCCACAATAAGCGTGTTGTATTTTGGTTGCGTGGATCTTTTTCTGATTTGAGAAAATTTTTTACCTGTAGCCTCCATTACTTCCCAGGCGCGTATCAGCCTGCGCGGGTTTTTTGTATCCAGGAAAATTGCGGCTTGAGGGTCTTTTAGGAGTATTTTTTTGGCCAGGCGTTTGGTGCCGTATTTTTTTATTTCTGCTTCAAGTTTTTTGCGAAGTTTCGGATTTGGCGGAACGACAGGAATTTCAAATCCATAAAGCAACGCCGATATATAAAGTCCCGTTCCGCCGGCAATTATTGGTATGTGATTTCTCTGTTCAATTTCTGTAATTGCTTTTTTGGCAAGTTCAAGCCAATGTCCAAGCGTAAATTCTTCATTCGGCTCAACAATATCAATTAAATGATGGGGTATTCCACGAATTATGATGGTATCTTCTATTTTTTTGGGTTTACCCTGAGCCGGCCTGTCCTGAGCGAAATCGAAGGAGTCGAAGGGTTTATCTGTTCCAATATCCATACCGCGATAAACTTGTCTTGAATCTGCAGAAATAATCTCGCCTTTGAATTTTTTAGCGAGACGGATTGCAAGAGCAGTTTTGCCGGAAGCGGTGGGACCAACTATACAAATTATCTTGGATTTATCCATGATTTCTATAATAAAGATACAAGGCACAAGAAACAAGACACAAACGAATTCCAAATTGTTTCTGGTTATTGTATCTTGGGATTTAGAATTTGCTTTTGCCGGGGGGGGGCGGTATGATGGAGATAGGATTTGCGAGTTTGCCGTTTTTCTCGCTCATTCTCGTCCCGCCAGCGCGGGACTCTGAGGTTTCGGCCATTTTGATTCGATTTACATCGAACACCATGCCAAAATGACCTCAAAAACCGCTCAAAAAAGGCAAACGCGCAAATCCTAAACTATAAAAATTAAAAGTTTTTAAAATTATGCCAAACCCAGAACAACCAATGTCGCCTGAAGAAATGAGGGCGAGGGGAATAACACCCGAACAAATGCAGACGCCTGAGCGAAGAGAACCATCTTCTGAAACTGATGAATCAGAAACTGGAAAGATGGTCGAATCCTTAACCGCTAATTTAAAAGATATGGTGCGGGCATCAGAACAAGAAAATGATTCTGCCGCTGGAAATCAGCATAGAAGTTTAGAATTAAGAGCAAAATTGGCGGACAGAATTAGGGATTTTGCTGATAGGCTTGAGGAAGGAGGACAGCGACTTGAAGATTGGTCTCAGAAAAAAAGGGAAGAGGCTCGTTTGAAACGAGAAGAGGACAAAAAATAGAAATATTATCAAAAAACTCTGCCTTCAAAAGCGTAGTTTTGTTTCATTTGACTATACGGTTCGGGGGGTATTATATGAATAATGCAAAGCTCAAGATGCAAAACGCGAAATAAACTATTTAGAAATTAACCTAAGGCGAAAAACGTTAAAATAAGCTTTTACACTTTTCGCTTTAAGCTTTACACTTTTATATGCCAAATCCAGAAAAAGGCGGCCCATCGCCTGAAGAGATGGGTTTAAAGCCTGAACAATTACAAACATCTGAACAGCAACCACCACAGGAACCAGAAACTCCTGAGCAGAAGTTAGCAGCAAAATATAGAGAAGAGGCTTTAAGAACAGCAGAAAAAAGAGGACACTCACCAGAATCTTTAGCTAATGCCGATGTGAGATTGATACAATCCGATGGTCGAGTAAGAAATGTTATTGAAGGAACAATAGATGGGCATCGCATTGCGGTAAGAGAGATACATAGTGGCGGCAAGAATTATTCTATATGGTTTGAAGGTACTGTTGATGACCTTCCTGTTGAAGGAAAAGATGCAAAAAAACTTTTTGAGAAATATTTACCCGCAGCAGAATTACAAGGAGATTATCTTTTAAATAAAGCGAAACAAGAGCTGGAAGAGCAACAGAGAAGAGAAACAAAAGAGCAACAAGCTAAAGCGAATAAAGGAAGGGTAAAAGAAATTCTAGGGAAATTGCTTGGATAAATTATAGATAATTTGTGAACAAAAACTCCACCCTTCGACTTCGCTCAGGACGGAGTTTTTTAGTCTAAACGCTATACGCTAATTGCTAAACGCTATCGTAACTCTTGCGGTATCGCGTTTTTTATCATTTCTATGAATTCTTCCGGAGTCATGGCACCCTTGTCTCCCTTGCCGCGCTCTCGCACGCTTACCATTTTACTGGTTACTTCACGGTCTCCGATTATTAGCAAGAAAGGAGTTTTAGCAATTTCCGCTTCGCGTATATTTTTGCCGAGAGTCTGGTTGGGTTCGGCCATATCAGCCCTTAAACCTTTTTCTCGAAGTATTTTGATTATGCTTGAGCCGTATGATGCATGTCTTTCAGCTACAGGAAGTATGCGTACCTGATTTGGAGACAACCAGACCGGAAGATTTCCGGCGGTATGTTCAAGTAATACGCCGATAAATCTTTCAAATGAACCAAATATAGCCCGGTGTATCACCATCGGGCGCACTTTTTTTCCTTTTGTATCTATATAGTGAAGGTCAAATTGTTCCGGGAGCATCACGAGGTCAAGTTGTATGGTTGCAAGCTGCCAATCCCGTCCTAATGCATCCGAAATATGGATATCTATCTTGGGCCCGTAGAAAGCGCCGTCTTTGGCTTTGATTTCAAATTGACGTTTTTGGGATTTTAATCCTGCGGCCAGGGCGCGTTCAGCGTTTTTCCATTGTTTGGGCGTACCTAGTGCCTTATCGGGTTTTGTGGATAAAAAGAATCGAGGAGTGAGATTAAACAGTGAATAGAATTTTTCAACTAGAGCGATTATTTTTTCAATTTCTTCCTGTACCTGGTCTTCGCGAAGAAAGGTATGGTCGTCATCCATAGTGAGCTGTCTTACGCGGAAAAGACCGCCCAACGTTCCGGACAATTCGTTTCGATGCAGGCGACCTATTTCTGAAAGCCGTAAAGGAAGGTCCCGGAACGAGCGGATATTTGAGTTATATACATAAGTTGATTCCGGGCAGTTCATTGGTTTTAAGGCAAAAACTTCATTTTCTACATCAAAGTAGAACATGTTTTCTTTGTAATATTTCCAATGCCCTGACTTTTCAAAAACTTTGGTTTTTACCATGATAGGTGTAGATATTTCCTGATAGCCCGCATTATCATGTATTGCCCGCCAGTATTTCTCAAGTTCTTTAACTACGATCATGCCTCTGGGATGCCAAAATGCCGCTCCGGGAGCAACATCGTGGAAAGAAAAAAGATCCAAAGCTGTTCCCAGTTTCCTATGATCCCTTTTTTCCATTTCTTTCATTAATTCCAGATGGGCTTGCAGTTCTTTTCTTGTTTTAAACGCTAAACCGTAAATTCTTGTCAGTTGAGCATTTTTTTCGTCGCCTCTCCAGTAAGCACGGGTAACTTGTGTTAAAGAAAATCCATCAATTGGGACATTTTTTGTGTTCTCAACGTGTGGGCCCGTGCATAGATCAACAAAATCTTTGCCGGTCGAATAAAGACTGACCTTCTTTTCTTTTTGCTTTGCCAGATCTTTTATTAGGTCTACCTTATAAGTTTCACTTTTTTTCTGGAAAAATTTTATTGCTTCTTTGGTTGTCATCCAGGATTTTTTGAACGAAAGGTTTTGTTTGATTATACGCCGCATTTCTTCCTCAAGTTTCGGGAGATCATTATCGGTGACCGGGGACTTGGTTTCAATATCGTAATAAAAGCCGTTTTCAATGACCGGTCCGATGCCCAATTTTGTACCCGGCCATATATTTTTAGCCGCGTGAGCCAAAATATGCGCTGTTGAATGGCGCATTATATCAATATCGTTGTGCTTTTCTATTTTTTTAGCTCGGGGCATACGTTATTTATATTGAGATTAGATTATAAATTTAAGATACAAGAAACAAGATACAATAACCAAAGCGGGTTTGAAATTTTGAAAATTGATTATTGGAACTTGTCTGTCTTTTGTATCTTGGTGATTGTTTCTTAGGTCGTGTTCTCTGGCAGCAATTCTTCCGCTCTATCACATATAAGCTTCAATTCTCCGTCCCGTTCATTAAGTTTTCCCTCAATAGCCACTATAGCATTTTCGTGGAAGACAACGCCATATTGCTCAAGAGTGCTTGGAAAAACAACTACTTCTATATTATGCGTTTCATCTTCCAAATTTACAAATATCATGGGATCGCCTTTTTTTGTGATAATTTTTTGTATTTTACTGATTATTCCACCGACTTTTATGCGCTTGCCGGTGCCAAAAGAAGCAATATTTTTTATAGGTAAAGATATTTTTGCCAAAGCTTTGCTGTAGTCGCTTAGAGGATGGTCGGAGATCCAAAGTCCCAATAATTCTTTTTCCCAGCGTAGGCGGATATCTTTTGTTGCGGGAGCGGAATCTTTAAGTTTAAGTGCCGGCAGTAAAGAAGTTCCGGCAAAAAGAGATTCCTGTCCAAATTTTTTGTTGGTTTCTATATTGTGAGACCACGCCAGAATTTCTTCAGTATTTGCCAGTAATTTTGCGCGTTCGTCCAGATCGTCTAAGGCGCCTGAGCGTATCATGCTTTCCAAAGATTTTTTATTAAGATAACGGGAGGATAATCTTTCTGTAAAATTTTCTATAGATGTGAATGGTCCGTTTTTGTCTCTTTTTTGGATAATATATTCAACAACATTTTCGCCCACATTTTTTATCGCGCTCAAACCAAAGCGTATAGCTAAAGCCTGAATTGAATCGTCTAAGTCCTCATATTCCACCGTGAAAGTTGTGCCGCTTATATTTATATTTGGAGGAAGTATTTTTATTCCTTTCAGGCGGCATTCTCCAACGAGCACCGCTATTCTTTCCATATTTTTTTCTTCTGCCGTAAAAAGCGCGGCCATGAATTCATGCGGGAAATATGCTTTGAGGTAAGCTGTTTGATACGCAATTTGCGCATAACCCGTAGCATGCGAGCGATTAAACCCATATCGGGCAAAGGGTTCTATCCATTCCCAAATTGCCTGAGCGGTATGACCGGGAAGGCCCTGGCGCAACATGCCGTTGATAAGTTTTTCTCTTTG
>Ga0209541_10000842_pt1 | contig 60979 bp, 74 predicted proteins | sample RifCSPlowO2_01_FD_184027 | JGI IMG/M metagenome (GOLD analysis project Ga0209541, IMG submission 184027) | Groundwater microbial communities from Rifle, Colorado - Rifle CSP2_plank lowO2_0.1 (SPAdes) (version 2) | ecosystem: Environmental > Aquatic > Deep subsurface > Groundwater | place... | reverse complement strand
TTAGCATGGATCATCCGATAGAATGGATCAAAATGAACATTGTTTTTTAAAGCCCAGCCTTTCATTTCTGCAAGACAGCACTCCACCGTTAAAAAAATCTTGTCCTCATCTAGGAAGAGCTTTTTCAGCACTTCTCCTTTCTTAGTACCCTTGAAATATTCTATCCAGGCATAACTATCGATGAGATACATGATTTCACCACAAGTCAGAATGAGGATCCTTTTCTTCTTCAAAAGAAGGCAAGCCTTTCGCTATCCCAAAACCATCAATTCTTTTCTTCTTCACAATGTTGATGTTAATCTTATCTCCGAGAGCCAAGCCTAAGCCTTTAATCTCTTCAAGAGGTAAAATAACCCCTATTGAATTTCCCCATTTCTTGAGTTCTACTTCAACCATGTTTAAACATAAAGTATAACTATTATTTAAATATTTCTGTGATAAAAATGATCTACCTACTTCACTCTTGCTCCATCCTTAACCCCAGCAGCAACAAGATCCTCAACGGCAGTCGATAGTTTTTTGCCCTCAAACCACACTTTGCCATCCTTTGCGGTCATCACAAGTTGGGTGAACTGTTCAAAAGTTATCGGTGATCTGCCGGCAGACAAGCCTTGGAAAGTTGCTTCAGCGCCCAATTTACTTTTCTCCGCATCGATAAGTGTCACCTGAATACTATCATCAGGAGCTAAGACCATCACTTCGCTTACTTCTCCACGAATCTTCGCCGGCTTGATGTTCGTGCAAAAAACAGCTTTCCGGTCAAGCAGCTGGCCTTTATCCAAATGCTTCTTTAATCCAGCAACCACTTGCTTCTTCCCTAGTTCCGGACCAAGGTCAACTTTCAAAAGGTATAGTGAATCTGCTTGAGGATGGTCCTTTACCTCGATGATCTTTCCAACACGCAATTGAAGAGGAAATTTGGGAAAATCAAGTCCTATCAATCGGTATGATCCACCATTGAATTTTATGATGAGCTCACAAGCCTCTTTAACTGCCTTGTCCATCTTTTCATCAGAGACTTCGCTATTGCCAAAAGCTACCAACACTAATTCTGTGGAATCATCGGTAGTGATAGTCTGCTTACATTGTTTTGAAAATCTTCCAATAACCTTCCCTTTATTTGAATAGATCACTTCACCACCATTTAATTTTTCAGTCTTCCCATCCAATGAAAAAAACTGTTCGCCATCCGCCGAAAGACGAATTTCAATAGGGCCATCCAGCTTGTGAAGATCATGTGTAGCCATAGAGATTAACCATTTCACAGAAACGAGATTATAGATGTCTACAACCGTATTGATCTGGGGAAGTTTCCCTTTTTCTTTAATTAATTTTAACAGATGTATGACGGAGTTAGGATGGTGATGAGAATCCACGCCTGTTTCTTTATCGATAAGAGAATATCTTTCTAAAACTTTTTTGTCTTCATAATTTACAAGATTAATCTGCACTTCCTTTTTCAGCCTTTCAATGCCTTCATGCTTCTTTTTAATCCGCAAGCCAGAGAACTGAGTTAACCTTACCTTCACCCCTAATTTTTCTACTTCCGGAGAAATAGAATATTCAAGATTACGGAGAGGTAAAGAATTAGGACGAGAATCATCGCGTTCTGGAACATCTTCGATTTTCTTCACCAGATGCTCGATCGGCTTGAGCTTTCCTTTCCATGGTTTTGTCAAGCTCTCCAGAGATAGCTCTTTCTCCCCGAAAGCTTTTGCTATTTTTGAACTGAATTCCGGCAAGATAGGACTGCAAAGAACAGCAAGTATTCTTGCCACATTCACGCACCACCCTACTTTTGCCCGGCTCTTTACGCTGTCTTTGTCCTTCCATACTTCTGAATTCTGAAAATAACTATTCCCAATATCTGCTATCTGCAAGATCTTTTTCACCGCTTCCTTAAAATTCAAATTCTGATAAGCATCCTGAACAGCCTGCTGCAATTTTATGATTTCTGCAGTCATCTCTTTCTCACTAGCCACATCAAGAACAGAGCCGTAATTCTTTTCTGCAAACGTTAATACACGATAACAATAATTTCCTAAGCTCCCCATCAGCACATTATTGTTTACGGCCTTGAAATTCTGCACATCTACATCCACGTCAATCACTTTACGGTCAAGATGAGAAGCATAGAAGAAACGCAATGCTTCGGCAGGATAAAGCTTCAAGAAATCTTTTGCCGTGAAAAAAGTTCCCCGACTCTTGGACATCTTCTGCCCGTTGACGGTGATGAAACCATGCGTCGTGATCTTTGGCAGAGGGATATCCATCGCCATAAGCATGGCTGGCCAGAATAAGTAATGGAAATAGACGATATCTTTGCCGATAAAATGATGAACATTCCCTTTCTTCCAATAATCTTCCCAGGACAATTTTCCAAGTAATTTTTTCTGGCAGTAATTTTCTGTTGAAGAGATATACCCTATCGGCGCATCGAGCCAGACATAGAAATATTTTTTCTCTCCCGTCTCTTTCTTGCTGTCAGGAATCTCAAAACCAAAATAAGGCTCATCTCGGGAGATACACCAGTCCTCTAAGCCTTTGGTCAGCCATTCCTGCAAGAGATGATTGATCTCCGGCTGGATATCTGCTGAAGAAAGCCATTTTTTTAGCTGTGCCGTAAATTTTCCCAACGAAAAGAAATAATGTTCTGATTCTTTTTCTATCGGCGTCCGACCGCAGAGAGAACATTTTGGATTGATCAGGTCAACCGCTTTCAGCACGGAACTGCAGCTCTCACATATATCACCATACTGCCCTTCCGCTCCACAATTGGGACAAGTTCCTTTCACATATCTGTCAGGGAGATAACGCTGATCTTGTTCGCAATAAATGGTGTTCATGCTCTTGATCTGGATGAAACCTTTCTTTCTCAGCGTAGCAAAAAATAATTCTGACAATTCTTTATTTTCCGCAGAATGCGTCTTGTAATAGTTATCAAACTTGATCTGAAAAGCAGCAAAATCTTTTTGATGTTCCTTCCAGAACTCATTGGCAAATTCCTGCGGCTTTTTTCCCGCTTTTTTAGCGTTCACTTCTACGGGAGTGCCGTGCATGTCTGAAGCACAGATGTACAGGACGTCTTTCCCCATCAATCTCAAAAATCTAGCATAGATGTCTGCCTGGATGTACTCTAAAAGATGACCTATATGGATATCGCCATTGGCATAGGGTAGAGCTGCGGTAATGACGATCTTCTCCTTCTTCGTGGGCATTTTTCTGAAGGTACTATCTGATTATTTAAACATTGCTGTCAAGGTTATGAAGAAGAGAATATTAGGTTTCCTTTTTGAGCAAATCTATTATTTTCCATTATACTTCATCCATAATCCCTTAAACCAAGCCAAGGAAAGTGTAGACAGAATAAATCCGGCTGTTGGGATAAGAGAATTGACAAAGGGTTTTGGCAAGCCAGCAACAATGAAAAATAAGACGATAACAATATAGGTTAAAACGGCAATGATGATTCTTCGCAGCCAAGAAACCTCCCAGGCTTTATCCATCTCTACTTTTCTATTTCGCTCTTTTACTGCAGCAAGTTCTTTCTCTAATTCTGAAAGTGATGCCATTTTCTCAGGAACGATTAAGAATCATCTCCATAATAGATATCAACGTCTTTCTGTTTTCCCTTGCCTTTCTTCTTCAGCTCTTTCAGTTTCTTCGTGATAGGTATTTTTGCATTACAATGTTGGCATTCAACCACATAAGCTTGCGCGCCAAGATAGCTCTTTCTTTTGTATTCTGTTGTCCCTTCACCATCTTTGCCGCATTCCGGGCAAGTGTATTGCGCTTCCAGCATAAGAGATTCTTCATGTGGTATCTTCTCCTCTTGATATGTACAGGCAGGACATTCGTAGATAACAGCTCTGGTCTTAACCTTACCTTTCACGACCGGCTTGCCCATCTTCGCTTTCTTGCATTTGGGACAGGTCTTGCGGTAGACCCAAGCAGTAACATTCCCTTCACCTACGCTTCTGTTGCTGAAGTATAAGCATTCATCCATCGAATCCGGCATTTTTAAGCTCATTGTTGCAACCTCTTGATCTCTATCGAAATTGCCGGCTGATTGACCCTGATGCTTCTCGGGCAGATCGTATACGGCAAATTTTTACTGGCACAGTAATCTACAAGCTCTTGTTTTTCTTTCTCATTCTTAAATGTTACGATAACGACAAAAGCAATGGCATCCTTGTTAAGAATCCTTGACCCTTGAGAATCATTTAATATTTGTTGAAGCTCAGCAATAACATCATTTTTTTTATCTAATAGAAACTGAATGCGCTCGGGCAATTCCGAGAGCTTCTGCCGTATTTTTGAAAGTGAAGTTTCATCAGCAAGTTCTAAGCAGGATATTTTTTCAAACACCTTTCGCTGCTGGCAGGAGATAAAGCCGCCAACTTTTGCTTCCACCAATTTCCATTCCCCAAAACTTCCGACGAGGATATCGGCATACTTACCATCACATAACGTTGTTCCGATAGCGCCGGAAACATCGATGATGACTAAACAATTCTTTTTTTTGCATAAAGTATAAATCTCTTCCATCGGCTGCTCTGCAAAATAGCCGCCAGGATTCTGATAGATAAAAGCGTCATAATACCTTGTAGTCAAGTGTTTCTGTAGATCAGCAAGATCAATAATAGCATTTTTGCAATGAACTTCTTCAATGATGATCCCTTTCTTTTCTGCTCCTTGGTGATAATGGAGCCAGGCCCCTTCTTCAGGGATCAGTAGTTTTTTTCCAAGTGGAAGGAGAGAAAGCGCCGCATCGATGGCAGTATTTCCTCTAGTTGTTATTTTGATATGCTTATGTTTCGTCAGCTGTTGTAACGTTGCTGTAATCTCTTGAAGATGATTCATAAAAGAATAAAAAAGAAGGCTATTTAAAAATGTATATTTGATATTTTAGGTGATATTTGGTTTAAGGGTGGTTTTTGTTAGGAAGAGGAGAAGAGGAAGGTGTTGTCTACAATCCAACCCCAGTTATTCAGAATGAGCGTCAGCGCATAATTCGTTAAGGAAAGTGTGGAAAAGTATTTAATGATAGTTGGAATTGATCTAATACAAATTATAAAAATGGCAGGAAAACATTTGGATGGAACTGGAAAAGGAGAATTTTTGTATGATTTTAGTAATGATATTTTAATGTTTAAAGTTAAAGATAGGGATTACAAGATTTCAGCAGAATTTCAAAATTTTGTGGCTGATATTGATACGGAAGGATTCGTTACGGGCATTCGTATTTTTGATGCCTCTAAAGTTTTTGGAATTGATAAATACACCTTAAAGCATATTATAAAATGGGGATTTAGAACTACCGTTGAGAGTGGAATGATTACGGTTAGACTAACATTTGTTGGACAGGTGAGAAATAAGGAAGTTCCTGTTGAAAACTTTACTCAGCAATTAACTACGGCACTTAATGGATATAATTTGATTGATTCTTCGGTGGAATGTGCGGTTGCTTAAAACTGAAAAACATCCTAATTCTATACCAGCACCGCTACAAATGCCCCTACTGCCAGCAAGACATAGATCAGAGCAACTAACCATATCCTATAGCGGTCTTTCAGGATGTCTGTGGTCAATTCTTGCGCTTCTTTAGGATACTGCACGAACATCAAGCCAATCAGCAGATGGCTGAGGAACATGACCGCTACAACCACTTCTATGATGACATTCGTTAAGATAAAGTATCCTACGACAAGAGTCAATCCTAACAGCAATGCAAGAAAAAGATTCTTTTTCTCTAAAAACTGGTCAACAACACCGCTCAGAGCTTTTGGCATAAAGAAAAAGACAGCCATCTTGACAATAATACCTACGGAAAAAACCAGCGCCAATATTTCCACTGCATTCATTTTTTGTACCTCTCGTTTGTATTGAAAACAATTTTATTGAACAACTACATTCATCACTGCCGTGACAAAAATCCCATCGACAAATGGACAACTGATTGCTGCATCAAACGTCCAGGAAAATTGTTCGCCAGGAGCTAATATCTCGCTCTTGATGAATTTACATGATTGTGAACCCAACAGCAAGGCGCTATCTTTCACGCGCTCATTTTTCCAGATGATGGTATCTCCTACCTTGATGGTCAATTTTGTCGGCTCAAAGCCTTTCGAGGTAAATGAGACATAATGGGTGGCAGCGGTGGAAGGAGGTACATCCTGCACTGCTGCTTCCTGCTGCATTTCACTGCTGGGCATCTCGACAACGGGAGGAACTTCCTCATCGTCCAGAACCGTATCTTCCAGAACAAGAGTAGTATCGGCATCTTTGACGAGATAAGACTGACAGCTGAATAAGAATAAGGTGAATACCATCACTAGCACAATTAAGGACAATGCTTTCTTCATCTGATAACCTCAGAGAAAATGAATGTTGAGAACTATTTAAACCTTACCCCTTTACATTGCCAATCGGCTTCAGAGCAACAACTTTCTTCGTGATTCCCGTAAGTGCTAAACTTTCCACCACTTCATCAACGTCCTTATATGCCCGGCCGGCTTCTTCCGCCAACCCAGACATCGTTACACCATGAACATAAATGCCTCTCTGTTCCATGTCCTTCTGAAGCTCCTCACCACGCACATCCCGTTTTGCCTGAGCTCTACTCATCGTTCTTCCTGCGCCATGAGCTGTTGATCCAAACGTAGCATCAGCACCATCTGTTCCCAGCAATAACCAAGAGCCCGTTTCCATAGAGCCGCCTAAAATGACCGGCTGGCCTATTTTCCTGTACTCTTTAGGCAGGTCTGCACTCCTCGCTGGACCAAATGCCCGCGTAGAGCCTTTCCGATGCACTAACAATTCTCTTTCCTCGCCATCAATAACATATTTCTCTAATTTTGCGATGTTATGAGCAACATCATAGATTAATTTGACTTCTACATTCTGGGCAAACACTTTATTGAAGACCTCCCTGATCCTATGAGTGATCACCTGCCTGTTGGCAAAAGCCATATTGGCAGCACAAGCCATCGCTTTATAATAATCCTGCCCTTCCGGAGAATTAAAGGGAGCGCAAGCCAGTTCCGGATCAAGGATTTCAATGCCATACTTGGGCATGACTTCTAAAAATGTCCTTAAATAATCTGTACCTACCTGATGGCCCATCCCTCTGCTGCCGCAATGCACCATGACGACAATCTGGTTAGCCTTGATGCCCATGATCTTTGCCGCTTCTGGATCATAGATATTTTCTTTCTTCACTTCTTGGATCTCTAAATAATGATTACCGCTGCCTAACGTACCTATCTGGTCAAAGCCACGCTTGACAGCTTTATCCGATACTTTGCTGGTATCAGCCTGCTTAATCTTCCCTTGATCTTCAATATGCTTGATATCATCTTCCGTGGCATAACCATTCTTGAGACACCATTGCGCTCCATCAGTCATCACTTTCTTAAATTCATCCTTAGAAATTTTAACAAACCCGGTGCAGCCGACTCCAGCAGGAACGGCTTTGTAGAGCGCATCGACGAGCTCTTTGATCTTGGGCTTGACTTCATCGATCGTGAGACTTGTCGTCATAAGCCTCATACCACAATTGATATCGAATCCTATTCCCCCTGGAGAGATAACACCGCCATTCTTTACATCGAAAGCAGCAACTCCACCTATGGGGAATCCGTACCCCCAATGGCCGTCACTCATGCAGAAGGCAGATTTCACTATACCAGGAAGAGTAGCTACATTAGAAATCTGATTATATACTCCTTCATCCATAGAATCGATCAAGCCTTTCGTGGCAATGATCCTAGCAGGAACTCTCATCCCTTTTTTATAAGTGATAGGCAATTCCCAAATGGTCGGTGAGATTTGTACTAAATGATCTTTAGCGCTCTTTTCTGCCATAAAAAGATGATTGGGTGCTGTTTTTTAAAGCTTTCCACGGATAAATTGCTAAATAAAATATCACTTGTGAATTGATGCTACTTTTTTCACAACCATCTCATTTTCCACAATCCTTTTAAAAGAGCCTTCTCCAACCATAGAAATATGCTGACAAAACAAGAAACTGCCCGACAACTAATGCACATGGCCATAGGTTTGGGTATGACCGCCATGTTTTATTATGGCTTGATGAGCCCGTTTGCTGTTTTTTTAGGGCTGATCGTAGGCATCCTCGCCAGCTTGATCAGCAAGAGGGCAGATCTGCCGATCTTTAGTTTCTTCATCAACCATATCGAGCGGGAAGAGCAGAAGAAAAAGTTTCCGGGAAAGGGGCTGATCTTTTTTTTCATCGGCTTCTTGTTAGTGATGCAGCTCTTTCCAAAAGACATCGCCTTAGCAGCGATGATGGTACTTACCTTTGGAGATTCCATCAGTCATCTGTTTGGTGCTCAATTCGGGCAGACAAAAAATATTTTTAACGGCAATTCCAAGAAACTGCTGGAGGGAACGTTTGCCGGAACGGTAGCTGGCTTTATGGGAGCTGTCTTTTTTGTGCCCATCCCTGAAGCATTCTTCGGCTCAGCTGTTGCCATGATTGCAGAAGTTATCACTATAGACTTAAATGACCATACGCTTGATGACAATCTCGTCGTTCCACTAATTGCCGGGACGATAATGTTATTAGTGAGAATGTATTTGTGATTTTTTGATACTTGGTTATTTCTTGATACCGCAATCCTTTTAAACTTTCTAAGTATATCTAAAGACAATCAAATAAAGGAGGATAGAGGTTATTGTCTCATGGCAAGACTGAGCGAAGTGAAACGAGCGAATGTCTGCCTTTTGGGTGATAGCCTTTTCTAAAGGCTATATGGTGAAACAAACAAAAAAAGAGCAAGACAAGCATCGAAAAGCGCATCATGAAGATGATATGACTGCGGAAGAGCTGGCTGAGGGGATGGAAGCGGGAGAACGTGATGAAGATTTAGATATTTCTTTAGGAAGAGAGAAGCAAGTAGAAGAAGACGAAGTAGAGCCCTGGGAAGCAGGATTTGCGGAAGGAGCAAGTGAAGAAGGGCAATTAGCAAAAGATGCCTTAACAGGAGAGCCTCTGCTGAAGGCAAAAAAAGTGGTTGAGCTCAAGATCAAAGGAAAAATCTATCGCTTTGCCAACGAGAAGAACGCCCAGAAATTTAAGGAAAAAAAGAAATAAAATACTTTTCAGGATTTTGCTGACACTTTTACTTTCTTCTCTACGCTGCTTTTAGCGTTACTAAATACTTTTCGCAGAGGAACTTCTATATCCCAATCATGCTCTGAAGAGGAGATCAGCTGTCCTGCCGTTTCCAGTCGGAGGGTAACACTATACTTATGCCGCTCCCCATCCTTTTCATGGGCCTTGAGGTGCAGAATAACCTTAAACTCCTGGCCTATATATTTTTGCAGCTTGACTGCTTCCTGATGAGCGACATCCCTTATCTTGACTTCTTCCAATTCATCGATGTCTAATTCTTTCAGCCCGATGAAGGAAATATCAAAATCATCATACTTCTGAAGATTAGCAATATTTCGAAGGATGTTTTTCACCGTAAGCATCCCCACAACTTCATTCTTCTCCATGACGGGCAAGGATGTCAGGTTCTTCTCCAGCATCAATGATACTGCTTGAGCGATACCTGCCGTAGAAACGACACTGAGCAGGTTGTCCGTGGTGGCAAATGATTCTGCCGGCAAACTGGAAAGGTGAGGATTGTCTCCCTCCCCGCTTCTGGAGCTGGCCATCTTGTTAAATTTGGCGGATATATCTCTTTTAGGATTCCAATTCAGGTATTTTCGCAGAATATCCTTATAGCTTATGACACCATACAATTTCCCAGATTCGTATAATGGAATAACATCAATTCCCGTGTCATGCATCAGTGTAATGACCGTAGCGATAGGATCATCTTTATTGAGTTTCTTGACTTTGGTGTATTTGATATCATTTACTTTCCATTTTTTAGTCGCATCGATATTCATGGCCAAGCCTGCTAAATCTAAAGAGCTTATCACACCGATAACTTCCTTATTTTTTTCAACCGGCAAAAAGTCAAAATCGCTGTCTGCAATAAGCCGAACGGTATCCATGACATCTGCCGTATCTTTGACGATAGGAGTCACCTGCAGGTAATGCTTGAGCTTTGTTTCAGAAGTATCGATCCTAAGGCGTAAGAGCTTTTTCTTTTCCACTAATCCTTGATATTTCTTGTTTCGGAAGACCAATGCTGATCTTTTCTCAAACTGACGCAATTGGCCAATCATTTCGCTGACAGGAGCATCCTCATCCAAGACAATAAAATCTTCTTTCACTAATTTTCGTATATCCATAGTCACCACCTCTTTAGAATAGTTGATAGTAATTGGTTGTTATTATTGTGGTTGTTATTATTAATTATGAAAGCAACCTGATTCAAAGCAACCAGATAGCTAAGATAAGATAGCATCCTGGCAGTAGCGCATCCCCATCTTTTTTGCATGGTTTTGAGAAGAGCCTAAACTATATAAAGGTTATTAATGAGTGGTTGAGGGACGCTAAAAGTTGCAGAAAATTATATAAATCCAAGGAAACTATAACAGGTATGACACCACAAGTGCAAGAGATACTTAAAAAATTGAATCACATCCAATCTGATTTAGATTTTATCAAAGGCCATATTACTGATATTGATGCGGTTCTTACGGATGAAGACGTTAATGCCCTTCATGAAGCAGAAGAAGATTTAAAGAAGGGGAAGGCCAAGAGTTTATGACCGTTGATGATTGCTGGAGATGATTCCATAGCTTCTATTATTGTTCTGGATCTTCCAACATCTAGCAATTTGACAAAGAAATGTTTATAAATGGACTCCAGAATAATCTCCTCACGTGGAGATGTGGGGAGCAGCTTCCCTGAATCCAGGAAGAAGCTAAGGTATCAGCTAATTAAAAACAATGGAGGCTATGAACAATGGGATTATACCAACAAGTGCGGCAATTGTGGAAAAAACCGCAAGAAAGCATGCCAGAATTATGGCGTGAGCGGCTATTAGAGTGGAGAAGAGATAATTCTACCGTTAAACTGGAAAGGCCGACGAGAATAGATCGGGCGAGAAGCTTAGGCTATAAGGCAAAACAAGGCTTTGTTGTGGTGCGGCAAAGAGTTCCACGTGGAGGCCATACCCGTCCGCAGATCAAAGGGGGAAGACGGTCAAAGCGCTTTGGAACAAGGTTAAACCTTTCCAAGAACTACCAGCAGATCTCTGAGGAAAGAGCACAGAAAAAATTCAGGAATCTTGTCGTATTAAATTCTTACTGGGTTGCTCAAGACGGGAAATATTACTGGTTTGAAATCATTTTAGTCGACCCAGACCATCCTGTCATCAAAGCTGATCCGAAAATCAACTGGATCTGCAATGAGAAGAACCGCAGCAGAGTATTCCATGGAAAGACATCTGCAGGGATGAAAGGGCGAGGATTCAGGCCATAGTTTTTTATTTTGTTTTATTTTCTTTTGGTTTAGGTTCTATTCTTTGGTGCTCATCATTTATTGTTCATCAGGTTTATTCTCTATCTTTTCAAAAACATTTTTAAACAGCCATCGTTTCCTTTCTATGATGAAAAAGAAGGTTGGCGTTTTGAATGGTACGATCCGCATAAAAGTAAAAGATGCACAGCCTTACGAAAAAACATCTTCCGGATGGAAAAAGTCTTCTCCAGCATTTCCAGAGATCAGACAGCTCATCAAGCTGTTCAAAGCACATAAGAATTTTAATGTTTTAGTCGACAAGAAAGATCCCAAATTTCTTAAAGGACAATTCTCTCCTGACGGACAGCCGCAGGGAGCAAGAATAAATATCTTGCCTGACGGTGAAGCACTAAACAAAGCCTTTTCATTATTCTCTAGCCATTTGACTGTTCATGACCAATCGACAGATGACCATTGGGATGTGCTGTATCAAAACAAAGGCGGCACGTGGAGTTACTGTTATACCTTAGATAAAGTCCAGCATCATAAGGAAGCAAAATATCAGAAAGTATGGGAATTTGACAAGATTCTTCCTCAGCTGCAGAAAAAAGTGTTCTCCGCATTACAAAACAAGAATGATTTTTTAGCCGTTGCCATGTATACTCTTTTGACAACGAGAATGAGAGTTGGCAACGAAATATATTACCGTGCTCACGGGCATAAAGGACTGACGACACTTAAGAAAAGTGATATCTCAATTGACGGGAATATGGTGACGTTCAATTATATCGGCAAAGATGGAGTTCCGCTGTTGTTGACCCATCAATTTCCTGCGTCGTATGTCAAGAGGCTGCGCGAGTTGCTTGCCCCATTAAAGAAAAATGATTTTGTCTTTACCAGTCCGGAAACCAAAAGGCCGCTCCCGGAGCAGCATTTCAAGGCAGCGTTCAAGCAGTACTGTGGGAAAGAGTTCTATCCTCACATTGTCCGATCGCACTTTGCCACGACAGAAGTGCAGCAGTTCCTGAAGAACAGGAAGAAAGCTTCTAAGGAAGAAGTACAACAGCTCTATTACCATATTGCCGCAGAATTGGGGCATAAACGGTTTTCAAAGAAAGAAGGGAAGTGGAAGGAGAATTATACGGTGACGGTGAACAGCTATGTCCAGCCGCAGCTGATCGAGAGAGTAAATGGGTTGTTGAAGAGGTAAGTTTTGGATTCTTGGATTTAAACAATAATCTGGTGGCATTTCCATTCTTCTACAACAAAAATCTTGAATTCACGTTGATACAGGTCTTTATATGCCCAGAAATCTTCATCTTCAGAAATCAGGAACTTTTTTCCAGAAGCTTGGTGTTTTGCGTATCCAGCAATTATCTTTAAGTCATCTTCACCAGGTATGCTTCTCCCTTTTTTCAATTGCCGTTTATTTTGTTCAATTAACTGCTTCACTGCTCTGATATCATCGCTTTTCAATATTTCCTGAAACTCCTGATTTATGCTTTCATAAAAGGCTATCAATTGCTCAATCATTTCCTTCTTGAATACATTTCCCAATATTTGAACATTGCCAAATTTTTCTAATAAGTCACTGTAGGATTTCATCACATTGGCATCAAAGTCTTCAGCAGGAACAAATCTTCCTCTTTCTATCTTTTTCTGTCTTGCATGGCTGAGGAGGCTGCTCAATTTTTCAAAGTGCTTGTGTGAAATCTGGTTTCCAAAAAATTTACTAAATGCTGCCCGAGGTTTCAACTGACAAAGGTGAAAAATACTACAGTCATCAAAAGCAAAAGTATCCATATTCTTTAAGCAGCAACGAGCTTATCCAAATTTTTGTTCTCTAGAGAGAAAGGGTAGTTATTCTCTTGAACGGAATTCACAAAATACTGGTAATATTTGTTAATTTTCTTCTCATTTTTCTTTTTTTGCTGTATTTGTTCATTGAGAAAGGGAACTATTTCTCGGATGTTGTAAAGAAAATAGTAATCAAACATATATGCATCGTAATCGTAGTCTTCAGGAATTTGCTTAAATCTCATATCTTTGATATACTTCATAAGGTAAAAACAATATTCTATTAATGCTTTAAGACTTATCGCTGCTAAAGAGTCCTCAGTAATCTTTGGCAATTGTTCAAATACATCCAGCATATCACAAAATGTTGCATTAAGATTTTGCTCTAACTCAACCCTGTCTTTAACATCTACTAATAATTTTTTATGCTCATCATCTGAAATTTCATTTGCTTTAAGGGTGCTCAATTCAAAAATTTCTTCTTGCAATGCTTGAAAATCATCATCTGTGAAAATGGTATTTAATTTCTTCTGAATGTCCTCCGAAAAGAATCGAACTCCTTCTTGGGTAAGGATAAATTTTTTAGTGCTTGTGCCAGAAAGAGTTGTGTAGGGTTGAACAGTAAAGTAGGAGTTACTAGATATTTCTCCCAACTCAGCATGGTAAGAACCATATTTATTGAGTGAAAAATTGATGTCAACAGGTATAAAATGGAGATTTAATCTTGCTAACAATTTATTGAGTTTAGTTGGTGAACTCACTATATTATTTTTGGCAAATTTAAGTACGAGGCAGATAGCTTCATTTTTTGTGATTATCATAGTATGAAAACACCTACTCTTAAGAAAACTACCTCTTTTATCGCACCCATCAGTTCACCTTTTTACTATGAAATACCCTCTGCTTTTAAATATCTTCCTATATCCTATTTGTACCATTTCAGAGAGGAGTTGATTTTCTCCAGATAGAATCAAAGTAATGGGCATGAGCCTCAGAAAGGTCTTTGTTTTTGATGTTTAAAACGATTCTTTCCTCTTTTAACTTGTCATCTTTAATGGCGATTTGTGATTCCTCTCTATCTTTTATCAATAATGAAAAGCCACGAAGGGGGTTATATTTTATCTTTACTCCAGCTTTTTTTAGTTCCTCAATGAGGCGTTTATTTTCATCGTAAGTGGTAATGATAAATTTGCAAGTTACTCCTCTTTTAATGGCTGATTTTAGGGTATGGATTAAGTCTAGAATAGATTGCTGCGTTCCTCTTCCGACGAGAAGAAACTCTTTTTTTGATTGTTGTATTAATTTTTTCCCTAACTCATAGGATTGTTTACGACCGGAATATACTTCTAAAACATCCTCTTGTTTTTCAATAACCCCTGTTTTCCTTATGGAGGTTAATTCACTAATTGTTTGTTCTTGGATTTTTGCTAATTCTTCTTGTTGGGACTGAACATAAGCTGGCAAGGCTATTTCCGGCTCGACTGCCTGATACACAAGTGGCTCTTTTTGCACAACCTGAACTAGTCCTCGTTTCTGAAGAGTCTCAAGATTACGGTAAACGGAGGTAGGAGGAACGCCAGATTTTTCAGCTATCTCTTTCCCCAGAAGATTCCCCTGTTTAACCAACGCTAGATAGCATTTCGATTCATAAGGACTCAATCCTAATTTTCTTAATTTTTCTATCAACAACAATCACTCCGTATAGTTCAGCATGCTCAACAGCATATATTAGTAGTATATTACTAATAGTAGTATTTAAATGTTTCTCTTTTGTCACTGAATAATAAGCTCAAAGGTGATGAAAATGACCCCTTCAGAATTGTATGCTCATGAAACGACTTTAGTTATAGTAGATGCACAGAATATGTGGTTTCATCCAGATGGAAAGATGCACCTAGATGAAGCGACGAAACAGATTCCAACTATTGCCAGTCTTGCTTCCCACTTCAGAGAAAGAGGAAGTCAGGTGATATACACGCAGGTTGTATGGGATAGCTTTGAAGATGTACCAAAACCATTAGTTAAGGCAAGACCACTATTCAAAGAAGGTTGGGTGGCTCTCAAAAGAGGTTCGGTTTTAGGACAGATCCATTCTGATCTAGCACCACAACCAGGGGATCTGGTTGTAGAGAAAAAATATTTTGATGCTCTTCAGACAGGGAATTTAGAAGAACAATTAGATCAAACCATTAAAAATTTGGCTTTTACCGGAACAACTTTGAATAATTGTGTTTATTCTTCATTATTAGGAGCATCACAAAGAGGGTATCATACTCTTGCTGTGAGAGACTGTATCTCCGCTTTCCCAGGAGACAATCCAGAACATTGGTATAAGCAGATGAGGGAGAACCTCGGAACACAAGTATTAACGGCTGAAGCTCTGATAAAATTGTTAAAATGAATTTTCAAAAGACAGGTAATAGATGGGAACTCATAGTTTCTCGCAGAAATTGCATATTGAGAATAAATCTAGTTCTCAATGGAGCTTCACATACTCTGAAAAATGAAATTGATTTTGATAACAATCAGGTTTTAACTTTAAGTTATAATGATGAAAGAGGGGTTTATAATGATGAAGAAAGTTTGGGAAAAATGGGGTTGGCTATTGTTAAATCAATCAAAGAATACCCCCATTTCATTGAAAATAATGTTAAGAAGTGCATTGAAGTTTCCGAAAACTTGGTTAAAGTTGCCCGAGAGAGTTCTCAAAAACAAGATTTGATTCAAGTTTTCAAAGAATATGTAGATAAGCACCACCATTTTTCTGCTTTTATGTTCTTTCCGATTGGAATTGAGAAAATAATCTCTAATCAGGTGAGAAAGGAAATAGAAAAGCTTGTATCAAAAGAAAAATTCCAAAAAACCCTAAATAAACTTACAACACCCTCTAAAATTTTGAATTCAACGCAGGAGCAGATTGATTTGATGAAAATTGCATTAGAAAAAGATTTTGATAAGTTGAAAGAACACCAAGAAAAGTATGGTTTTCTAAATGTATATAACCTAGATGAACAGCCAGATAGTATTGAATCATATAAGACAAGACTTCATGCTCTCTCAGAAACTGATGTAAAAAAGAAGTTACAAGATTTTCAAAATGATTTTAAGAAGCGAGAAAGAGAGTTTAGAGAAACCACTAAAGAATTGAAAATTTCAGGACATTCGTTAAATCTTATTGGAATTTTGAGGGAGTATGTTTATTTGAGATCGTACAGATTAGAGATGCTTAATAAGTCAAATTTGTTAATTCAGCCATTGTTAGAGAGAATAGGTAAGCAATTTGGTTTATCCTTGAAAGAGGTTTGTGGACTTACGGCTGAAGAGATTATTTCTGGCAGGATTCCATCTAAAGCAGAGATTAATCAGCGAATCAATGGTTATATTTACTTACAGCGGGGGAAAAAGTATCAAATCTTTACTGAGAATTTAGAGCAGATTAAAAGATTAGAGTTCGGCGAGGAGAAAGATTATAGCAAGATTAGAGAAATTAGAGGAACAACAGCTTGTCAGGGTAAGGTTAGAGGGGATGTTAGGATAATTAATAGAAAAGAGGAAATTTCTTTGTTAAAATTTGGCGAAGTTTTGGTTACTTCCATGACGACACCAGATTATGTCATGGCCATGGAAAAATCAGCAGCAATAGTGACCAATGAGGGCGGAATGCTCTGTCATGCTGCAATTGTAAGTAGAGAAATGGGAATTCCTTGTGTCATTGGAACCAAAATTGCAACGAAAGTTCTGCAAACTGGAGATGTAATTGAAGTAAATGCGACTGAAGGGAGAGTAACCATCGTAAAGAAAATCAACCCCTAGTTCTTTTAGTTTTCGTTACGGAGAGAATGCCGTTTTACATCCGATAATAGGATGCATTTTGCAGAATATGGTCCTTATCATTAATGCTGCCATGCACCTTAACTCAACTGTATGTGGATAGCGCCGCCATCAAGAACGAAAATTCTATGTTCCGGTTGCTTCAGAACTGATGCTAATCACTTATTATTTTCGTTCCGTGCCTTTTCAGTAAAGCGCATTCTCTTGATGGCTTATTGGCGGCTATGCACATACACTCAACTACAACCTTTATATATTGAAAAGATTTCTTTACGTTAATCATGAAGAAGATGAAAAAGATGGTAGTAGGTGGGCTCATTGGAGTTGCTATCATCATCGGAGCGTATGTGGGGATAGATGTTGGACCGATCATCGATGCTCTGACAAATACTACGCAACAGGATAATGTCAATACCTTCATCCAAGATGCTGGCAAGGTGCAAGTATACTTTTGCCCTCATCAAAATTGCAGTAATGCTTTAGTTGATTTTGTAGATACGGCTGAAAAATCTATCCATTGCGCGCTCTATGAGCTGGATCTTCCCGATGTGCAGAGCAAAATTCTGGAAAAACAGGCTAATCCTGATATTGACGTTAAGATAGTTACAGATAGCGATTATCTGTATGAATTTAACCATAGTTTTGTCAAGATAGACTCGTGGGGATTGATGCATAACAAGTTCTGTGTTGTTGATGGCAAGAAAGTTTCCACAGGATCGATGAACCCTACGGTGAATGATGCTACCAAGAATAACAATAACCTCCTGCTGTTCGATTCAATAGCTTTAAGCAGCAATTATGAAGATGAATTCCAGGAGATGTGGAATGGCACATTTAAGAAAGGAGAGAAAGTAAGAAGTCCATCGGTACTCATCAATCAAACGGAAGTTCGCTCGTATTTCTGCCCGGAAGACAAATGCGCAGACAAGGTGAAGGAAGAGTTAGCAAAAGCAAAAGCATCAATCTATTTCATGACCTTTTCCTTCACGCATAAGGAAATTGCCAATATCATTCTGCTGAAACATCAAGAAAACCTGACTATTCAGGGAGTCATGGAAGCACGACAGGTGACTAAAGATTCCGTATTCCAACAGCTGCAATATCAGGGCATAGATGTTATGAAAGACAAGAATAAGGCAAACATGCATCATAAGGTATTTATCATCGATAACCAGACGGTTGTCACCGGATCATTTAACCCGACGAATGGCGGGGATTCGAGAAATGACGAGAATCTGCTGATCATCAACGATGAAAGGATTGCCAACGCTTTTGTAGAGGAATTTGGCAGGGTTTATAGGGAGGCAAAGACGTAAATCATCTCTTTAGTGATTCTGCTAAGGCATGATAAGCGACTAACGCTTCTAATTGCTCTTGTTCACTCACTACAGAAAACCTTTCACGAGCAAGCTGTTCATAGGTTAGCATCAAAGCATGGATATGATCCCTTGCTATTGGTGTTATCGGTCCTAAACCTCTCCGTAGAAACTGCAGCCGAGAATCATCTTTAGTTAATTCTAATACGCCATAGATCATCGCTTCAGGCATCCCTTCCTGCGGTCGGGCATTACCAACTACTCTAGCGATAAAAGAATGTTCTAATGGTCCACCTCGCTCAGAATAATAGGCTGTTCTCCCTAAAACATCTGCTAAGGCAGCTTGAGTGGGAATATCGTATTCCCTTAAAACTACTTTGACTAATCCTCTCTCTTCTGGATTCAACCGTAAACTATGCTGACGAGCCCCCATGCCAGTATAGGGAGCTGGGATCATTTATAATAATTATTAAAGAAAAGGGGAGATAAGATAGGATTTAAAAAAAAGGAAAAAAATGATTTTAACACTAAGCAACCACTTCTTCCGTCACTCTCAAAGAGCCCATCTCTAGGATCTCATCGACAACTTGCGCATAATCCTTCGCCCCAGGTGAGGATTTAGCATAGCTAAAGATGGATTTCCCATACTTTGGCGCTTCTTTGAGCTTGGAGTTGCTGCGGATAGGTGTAGATACCAAGCCTTTAAACTTTCCCTTGATGTCCTGTAACGTGCTTTTGCAGATCCTGCTTCTTTGGTCATACAACGTAGGAATGATCTTGGTTATCCGAATATCACTCCCATAGCTTTTATTGATTTCATGGATGACTTTTTCCATCTTCAATAAGGCGTCCATCCCTAAAAAGTCCGTAGATGTCGGGATGAATATTTCCTTGCAGAACGATAAAACGCTCTGATTCAGAATCCCTAATGAAGGTGGGCAGTCGATAAGAAGATAGTCATATCCTTGAATTTTTGCTAACAGCTTCTTCAAGATCATCGTGGAATTAGGCTGTTGAGATAAATAATATTCTGCCTTGGTCAGATTTTCGCGTGAATAGATGATGTCAAAATTTTTAGCTAAAGGAGTGATGCAGCCTTCAATCGGCACTTTGCCGGTTAACGCGTCATAGATCGTATTTTCCCCTTGAAAATTTAACGAAACACCGACGTTACTCTGCGGATCTAAATCGATGAGCAGGACTTTCTTCTCTTTTCTCGATAATCCCGCAGCTAAGTTTACGGCAGAAGTTGTTTTGCCCACTCCCCCTTTATGATTCATCAAACAGATCGTTCTCATACCATTCCACCTCTCTTGACAAGGCATGCTCCATCTTCAATAATTCAAGCAGCTTGCCTTGATGCTAAAGAACATACTGCCATCCGATTATAAAGCTTACGGAAGTAAAATATAAATATTGAAGAGGTATTATCCCCATCAAAATAGAAAAAGAGGCGATACCTTTTCCAAATGTTTAACATCTTTAAAAAATACCATTGGATCAGCAATTTTCCAGAAGGTTATCCCTGGTACAAGAAAGTTCTGGCGAACATCACCTATTTTCTCACCGGAATAATTATTCATCCCCGAAAGAATCTGCTGACAAGGAATGATCTACTGAAAGCAAGGATCAAGATGCGCAGAGGAGACATTGCATTGCTCGGCAACCTTCGGGAATCATCATCATTGCTTATTGGAGGAGTATTTACTCATGCCGCAATCTACCTTGGACATAAGCGCTTCATCAATGCTGTCGCTGATGGAGTAGGATATATGTCGCTCTACCATGTGTTTACGGAATATGACACCCTTTCTATTCTACGGCTGCCGCGCCACACCAAGAAAAAAAGAAGAATCATCCGGAAAGCGATACGATTTGCCAAACAACAGATTGGAAAACCGTATGATTTTGATTTCTCTAAAGGAGCAGAGCGGTTCTTCTGCACCGAGTTAGTGAATACTTCATTCAAGAAAGCAGGATATAGCACAGGGATAGCAACATTTGGGAAATTTAGCTCTCTACCTGAAGAGATTGAAAAAGCCCTGACCACAGTACGAAAGGCATTGAAGCCGGACCATTTCTTGCAGGGAAAGTTTAGGGTTATTTTTATTTCCCATAATTTAGAGTGGAAAGGAAAAAGGTTGGTGTTGAAAGAATAGGTATCCTCGGAGGATATTTTTTTATGCTCTCGCACTATTAAGTGTTATGCAGCACGGGGGTTTATCCCCCTGCAAGCATCGTAGGTGCGCAGAGTAAAGAAAGAACTTTTCAGTCGATCACTGGACAAAACCAAAAGATTTATAAATTATCTTACTACTTTTTAGGGATAATATGTTATCTAGACTTTCGATTGAGGAAAAAGCAAGAATTGATTTTGAAGATTATACTAGAATGCGGGCTAAATTAAGGGCTAAGCTATCAGATGAACAAAGAAAGGAAATTGAAGAAGATGAGAAACAACACCCAGAAGATATGATGACTTTAAGAAAATATGAACAACAATTTAAAGAAGCTCATACTTTTATTGATGAGTTAAGGAAAGAAAATTATTTTCAAAGTCTTGGTGGTGTTGATGTTTATGATTTATTTATTGATACCATGAGAAATCCTGAAACCAATTTCCATAGTGATGGATTTAGAGATTCAAGGGTTGTTAATCTATCTTCTAGTCCTTATTTGACATGGTTTTTAGATGTAGGTTTAGATAAATTTTTTTATAGAAATTTACAATTCAGATGTGCTTCTAATAAAAGGTTGGATCATGTTGTAAGGGATGGTACAGATAGAGAAGATAGAAAAACATACGTTAGTCCGCATTCAGCCAAAGCTTTAGAATATGGTGCAATGCCAAAATTGCTGCTTGTTTACGATGGAGAGGGAATAAGATATTTTGGGGGTGTTGAAGGATATGAACATGAATTTACAAAAGATCCAAAATCACTTTTGCAATGTGCTGTACGAATTCATCTGCAGGATTAAGGTTTTGTCCAGAGTAGATTTTTTGATTAAAGTTCTTTCTTTATTGAGCTTATCCCAAACTATCCAATATATCATGAGCATTTGACGTAGAGAGATAGGGAAGAAGGTCTTTGTTGTCGTTATGAAGCAGGAATCTCATCTTCAAAGAATTCTTTTCGGCATTGCTCACTCTTGCTAACTTATCTGCCAACACTAATCCATAAGGATAGCCTAAAAAAGGAGCATCAGAGGAATTATGGACTAAGAAAGGCAAGATCTGCTCATTCCCTTCAAAACGAAAAACATGTTTTGCTTGCTGGTGCAGCTTGACAAAAAAAGTGGTATGATTGAGGTGATAGCTCCATACTCCCGGCTGGATCTTATTGAGAAGTACGACAGGTGAATTTCCCGATGTGGTAAATAATGAGGAGGATTTTGCTAAGCTACAGATGTTTTGTTGTAGTGGTAGATATTTTTCTTCATTCTTGAAGCTTGGTTCTAAAGTTCCATCCAGAAGAACATAATCCGCTTCGGTGATTGACGATAGTGCCAATTCCGCAAATCTTCTGGCTATCGTAGCTATTTTAGAGATAGGGGCCCGTTCTTTCCCCATTTTTATAGAAGGATCGTTTGAGGAAATAAAGAGGTCCTGTTCATCGATGATCTTATCACCAAATATTTTGCTTTCATAGAAAATATCGCTGTTCTGATACGTTGCCGTCGTTACCAGAAAAAATTCTTTCTGTATCTGTTTCACATTCTTATTATCTTTCATGATTACTGCCACGATCCTGATGAAACTGCAGCAGAAATTGCCTGCAGAAATGATCTCTGCCTGCCCGCCATCGATAAAAGCGATCGTTGCTGGCTGCAAGGGAGAAGGGATGGACTTAAAATTTCCTTGCAGAAGAGGAAATTCTTTTCCATTGAAGATTATTTTTTCGTCAGGGGAAAAAGAGCTTATTTTCTGTTTCAGATAGTGGGATATTTCTGGAAGCATAAAGTATTTTTACAGTTGATATTAATTAAGATTTTGGTAGCAGAGCATAGATAGGTGACAAGAGGAGGGGAGGAAATAGAACTATAGAAAAAAAAGAGGATCATAGGAAAAGGAGAACTATAAAAAAAGAGCCCCTGCCGTGATTCCCACGCCAGTTACACTAGGCGAGTCGTACTCAAGAAGGGCATTCGCTTCGCTCAACCCTTCGACATAAGAGAAAGGAAAAATGAGAGAGAAGGATAAAGGATATGGCCTAAGAAAAAGAAGAGCCCCTGCCGTGATTTGAACACGGGACCTCGTCCTTACCAAGGACGCGCACCACCGCTATGCTACAGGGGCAAAAATGTCGGGGAAGGGACTTTCATGCCGTTACCGTTTTGGCAGTTAGGGTGATTGAACGAAGTGAACATCACCCCAATTACGTTCGCCTAGCGTAACTGGCTTTTGAACCCTCGAACCTACTAAAGGACAGGATATCTCTCATCGCCTTGCGAAAAGAGGCAATACTTAAGTCCTGCGGATTTAACCAGGCTTTCCTACCCCGACATAGCCTGAACGCAGGTGCCCTTCTTAGCAGTAAGCTCAGGAGCAAAAAAAAGAAGTTCATTTATAAAATTATCTTATGAATTGGCTTGTATCAAAAAAGAGATATATAACTCTACTGCTGCACTAGCAACCCCGGAACATCCCTTGGGTCCTTATGTTCAGGTTCTTCTCCTCTAACCATCTGACGGGCTTTAATCCATTTTGGTTGGGGAGCCAATACAAGCATTTTGGGATATTTTTCCATAAAATAGCGGCAGATATCATAAACGTCGACCCGCTCACCAGAATCACGCTTTTCTACTTCTAATTCATAAAATGACTTGCTCTGACCTAAGAATGGAACTTCAATCCTCACCTGGTCAAGAGCTACTTCTACTCTGGGATCTTCCTGAACTAAATCAAAGCGATGTGTTCTAACATAAAGACGGATAACCTCTTGCAATGGTGCACCTCCTCCTATCCTTCGTGCAGTCTGTAACGGATCCCAAAAACTTGCTAAGGTATTAGGGTCTAGCTTATCAAATTCCGTATCTTTTGGTAGTGGAAACACATATTGCTCCCGGCTTCCATCGGAAGAAGTATGAAATTTTACAGACACAGCATAATCATTTTCTCGCTCTCTTGCAGAAACACTAGAGCCACTTCGCTCAACAGGTCCAACATAAGCAGTGATATCACTTTTTTCTAAATCACCACCAAAAGTATCAAAGTAACGATGAACCCTCTCTTTCCTAGTGGTAGAAGAAACATCAAAAGAGTTGATACGGTCTACTGTTTTTGTTTCCCGAAGAATCTGCTCAAAGGCGGCTTCATCCGTAAGCCCACTACCGCCTCCGGTGATTAAATATTTCATCTCCATCTCTATTGGTACGACCATTGTTAATTGTTCACTCCTTCATGCTCTGGATGTTGATGCTCTAAGATATTTTCTAACGTAACACCACCTGCATCGAAAAGGGATTGAATATAGCCAATCTGTTTCTGAACCAACTTTCTTTTAACAGAAGATGGCTGAACATCTTGTTTCCAGCCATCTCCTCCTTCAGAATAATACCCCATAAACCACTCCAAGCTGAATATAGCACGATGGAGGATAAAAGAGTTTTTAGTATCTTCATTTGTGGAGGGATGAGGAACAAATTGCTGAATATTTGCCCAAGACATAGCCGTAAGAACACCTGCTTTTCTAACCAGTTCATACAATGCATGAGCTATAAAGACTGCTTTTAAGTCCGTTGTACTTCTCCCCCCTATTCTTTCACCATGAATATAATCATCAACAATACCCATAATATTACGCTGGCTTCTCTCCGTTAGTGGCAAGGCATGGATATTGTAGAGGGCACTAGCAAGGTCCTTCATCCTTCCCCCTAACTGCACCTTGTCAAAATCACATACTCGAACACCCACATAACTGCCCTCACTTTCATTAACAAAGATGTTCTGTGGGCTGAAATCAGCATGATAAAAATAAGATTCATTATCTGCTACTTCCCTGTCGGTTTCTACAAAAGAGGTTATTCCCCCATGAAAAGGCTGCCCAGTTCTATGTTCAACTTCAGAAGTTATCCCTGATTTTCGCTGTGCTACTGAAAAAGAAGGAAGATTAACACCATATGCCCCGAGAAGAGTAGTTAGATGAGCAGCTAAGCGTACAGCTTCTTCACCTACTGAACGAACTTTTAGACGAGGAGCACCCCTTCCTTCATTAACTTTCTGGACAATCCTATTACGATGAGTATCACAATATGCCCCAAAACGGTCTAAGAATGTAGCCATGACCGGGAACATTTTCGGGACTATTTCTGAGTCATTACTTTTCACAAGCAATTCTTGAATGGTGGGCTTATCAACATATTCCATAAATACTCTTAACTTTCTCTCATAATGCCTATTAAATCTGGGAACACCTTCATAACCTCCGAAAGCACGCAATACTTGGACTTCCCTATGGAATAAAGACCGTTGGCTGTCATGCTGAAGCTTGTTTGGTTGAAATCCGCCAGGTTGTGATGTAGTCCCAGAATTCTCTTTACTTTCTATGTATCTTTGGTGGGCAGCAGTAATATCATCAGGATGAAAGAATTTTCCTATTTCTTTTTCTCCTGAAGCATAATCTATTAAAACTGTAGCACTATCTGGCCTAACCCAAATTACTCTTTCTTGTGTTTGTGACATATTCAGAACACCCAAAACCTCTTCAGTCACTTTTAAAAGCCTACTCATTTAAAACTTTCTATATTTTTTACCTATTTGCTTAAAACTCATCCGGGAATACCTTCATAAACAATTCTACCGATGGTGTTGGTACTCATAATCAAAGCCTTTAGATTATACATAAGATAACCAATATTTTCAGCAGACTTATTCTGTTCATAAAAAGCATCGCATCTTTCTATCAGTTCAAATCTACTCTGCAAAACATTATGAGCTAAATCATGATCCAGCGTATAATAAGCTTTCATCAGATTCGTGAACATTTGTTCAGCAGTAACCAAAAGCTTTTCAAAGTCCTTCTGAGAGGGAGTAGAGAGAGTTGTATCTATCATAAACTTAGCTATTCTTTTAGCATGGTCAGCAATAGCCTCTATAGTATAAGCTATCCACCAATAATTTAAGATATCTCTGTGAGTAATGTCCATCTTTCGGAGGATAGAAGAACCAGTTTCTGTAGCATACCAAGTTATTCGATAAACCAAAAAACGGAACTTATTGACATCATTATCTCGTAAAGCAATATTTTCCCAATTATCTTCCTTAAACATATTGACACAATCCTTTAACATAGAGCGTGTAATCACATCCATTTTCCTAATAATCTGATTCAACGAAATATCCCCTATATTTAAGAAATCCTTAGCTACAATGCGCTTGGAATCCTGCTCTAGAATCTCTAAAGCGACTAAATTTTGAATCCATTTTTGGAGGGGTAAGGCCTTGTTTTTAACTTCATCCCCATGTAAAACAATAGTCTTATAATTCTGGATATATGCAGAGATAATTTCTCGCTGAATTCTTCGAGAGTCTTTCTTATCAACGCTTATTTTAATTTCCTTCTCCTCAGTTACCTTATCGTTTCTCCTTGCCTGCAACACCAAACCTTCTTTATTCTCATCAAAATAGATCAAGTCCCCTTTCTTCAGCTTATTCTGGATAACCCACGTCTTCGGCAAAGAAACGACGTAACTGCTCTTCCCAAAAGATATCAATTTCCTATATTCCATAGTCCCTCTCAAATAAGTATATACCTGCTATATAATATCAGGCGAAGGTATTTATATTTAAATGTTTTGGAAGATATATCACTTAGAGGCATAGCTCTCTAAGGGATGCGGGGTGGTGAACATGTATCCAAAGATTAGGAGTAGGTGGGCGATTGAGGATAGGGGATTTGAAGAGACCATCTATTCAAAGGCGAAGAGGGAAGTCCTCATCGATGAAGGGGCCTTGTCTTATGAGGAAGAAGGCTTTATGGAAGGATATGAAGAAGACTTCCTAGACTCAGCAGAAGATGAGTTGCTCATCTAAGGAGAGAAAAGAATGGGAGTAAAACATATTTTGGGCTTGGACGACTGTCCTTTGACGGACGGGGAAATCATGCAGAAGATAGCGGAAGCGCAAAAGAAAGATGTGAGAGTCATCGAATTTCCCAACGGAGGAAGGACAGTCCGGCTTTCTTTCAAGGGGATAAACCCAAAAGGTATCATGAAAGATTATGAGCAAAGGGATGAAGATTTTAGTAAAAATTGATTTAGGCAGTCAAAAATATTTATTCTAGAGAAACACTGGACAATATTTTCTACAGAGTCGAATACACTGTATGTGCATAGCATCTTCAAAATTCTCGAGGGGATTGTTGATAGAGCTGCATCCCCGTAAGGGACAACCCCCTGCAACGCTCGTTGATGATAGTAGATCATTGAATTTTGACATTATGATGCTATGCACATACAATACACCACAACCTTTTTATTCACGGCAGCCTTTCTAAGATTATGCAATATCTGAAAAAAAGTGTTCATCTCACCTTAGCAGAGATAAAGCACCATCCCAAGCTGTTTCTGCTGATCATCGTTGTTCAAGCATTACTTCTTATATCGATTGCTGCTGTGGGAATAACGTATCAAATGAAGATCGTGACAGACTTGCAGAATGTGGTCAATCCTCTACAACAAGCCAATTATGATCCCGACAGCCTGCAGGAAGGACAGCCCTTTCTTGCGGACATAGCAGCAGTGCAGCGAAGCTATCAGCAGTTGCAGCAAAATATCCTGGAAGCAGTATTGATCGTAGCGCTGCTTTATGTTTTAGTTCATAGTGGATTATGGGCATTAAGCCAAAAGCTGTATCATCATCTTTCTTGGAAAAAGGGAGGAATGGTCTGGATAAAAAGTGGTATCGCTTCTCTTCTTGTCTTCAGCGCGTTTGGGCTGCTCAGTTATTACCTATTAAGAAATCTAATTACTGCAGCAGTAGACGTGACGTTCTTCTCTCAAGTAGCTCAGTACTTGCTGATAATACTGGGAGTTTTGTATTATTTCTTAAGTATTATCTATGGCATACCAACGATCCATTGGAAAAAGAATCTGTGGGCAATATATTATCTGGGCATCAAAAGAATCCATTACTTTATCATTCCCTTGGGGATAAATGTGGTATTGATGTTGGGAACACTTTATCTCTTCTCGTTAACAACAGCACAGCCTAGCTTTTTGATCATCATTTTGGCAGGGCTCTTGTTTATAGTTACCGTTGGTATAACCAGAATATACTTTTTAGCTAATGTTCAGGAGATCTATGAAAAAAATAATCATTGATACGAATGCGCTGATGGCGATTGGAGAGTTAAAGATTGATCTCTTTACAGCGATAGATTCTGTCTGTCATTTTACGTATAAGCTTTCGGTGTTGCAAGGGAGCATCAACGAGCTGAAGAGGATCATAAAAGACCAGCGTGGAAAATTCAAAAGGTCTGCTACCCTGGCCTTATCGCTCCTGAAAGCGAAAAAAGTAGACGTTCTTTCATCAGAAGGAGATGTTGACGATATTCTCGCTGTCCTTTCTCATCAAGGTGTATTAGTTTTAACACAAGATCGGCAGCTCAAAAGACGATTGATGAAACCGTATTTGACCATCCGCCAGAAGAAAAAAATAGTGATGATCGAAGGGGAGTATTAACCATTCATTTAAGCTTCTTTGAAAGCATACCCTTGATGGTTTCCAATTCTTTCTGGAGGTTCTGCACTTCTCTTTCCGCTTTGCGATTAACTTGATAATCATATTTGGCAAAGAGCCTGTCACGCTCTGCCTGCCGGTTTTGGGCCATTAAAATAATGGGGGCTTGCAGAGCGGCGATAGTAGATAAACAAAGATTTAGCAAAATGAAAGGAAAGGGGTCAAATTTGCCGATAAGCAGGAGGGTATTGAGGATGATCCATCCCAACAGCACAGCCAGAAAAATGGAGATGAATGTCCAGCTTCCGGCAAATTGCGCTACCCGATCAGCAGCTCTCTCCCCCATAGTCCTTCTCATAAAGAGAGGATGGAATTTCTTGCCGTTAGAAGCAGATGAGTTGTGAGCACCTATTTTTTCAGACATAGGTTTATCAAATGTTTAGGATATATTAATCTTGCTATTTGCTTCTTGGACGATGTATCTCTTATCACAACACCAGAACTATCCAGCAAAAAGCATTTAAAGGAGTGAAAATCTCAGATAAGAAAGGAGGGATTATACTATGGTTACGGAATTAAACTCAGGAAATTTTTCTAAGGAAGTGGAGCAGGCAACAACTCCAGTTATCGTAGATTTTTGGGCATCGTGGTGCGGCCCGTGCAGGATGATGGCGCCGATGTTCGCAGAATTGAGCTCTGAATACAAAGGGAAGCTGAAGTTTGCAAAACTGTCGACGGAAGATCATCCAGACATCGCTTCGCAGCATAGCATCACAGGAATTCCCTGTTTTATCATCTTCAACAAGGGAGAAGAAGTAGATAGGATTATCGGAGCATCACCTAAAGCAGCATTTAAGGCGAAGATCGATGCTATCTTGAAAAATATTTGATGTTTTAGTTCTTCTTCCAGTTTTCTTTTATTCTCGTTCTTTTTCTGTGAAATTTCCCTACGACAGCTTTTTATATCAGAGGTATATTTATGGGCTGATGTTAAAGATAGCCCAGGGTGCGGAAGCGATCATCTATAAGGATAATCAAACGGTCATCAAGGAAAGGTTCAGCAAGAAGTACCGCTTAGCCCATCTCGATGAGTCATTGCGGCAGTTCAGGACAAGAAGAGAAGCTAAGGTCTTAGGCAGATTAGAAGAGATGAACTTTCCTGCGCCGCATCTTCTCCATTTTTCTGACAAACGGATGTCGATCACGATGGATTTTCTTCCCGGCGAGAAGTTAAGAGATGTTTTAGACAAAGGAGATGATTTCCAGCAATTGGGAAGAAAGATGGGAGAAAATATAGGATTGTTGCATAAAGAGAATATCATCCATGGTGATCTAACTACTTCAAATATGATTGTTCATCAGAGCAAATTACGCTTCCTTGATTTTGGGTTGAGTTCCTTTTCAGAGAAAATTGAAGATAAAGCGGTAGACTTATTTCTGTTGGAAAGGGCTTTGGAAAGCAAGCATCATCAGCTGTATCCAGATATCTTTAATCAAGTCTTAGAAGGCTATAAGGAAAGCAACCCCGAAGCGGAAGAAGTTCTTCAGAGGCTGGAACAGGTACGATCTCGAGGAAGGAATAAAACCAGGAGCTGAATTCTGATGAACATTTGTGCTGCCCTTCAATCAAGTAATACACCTAACAGATCTGTTCCTACTAATAGAAGAAATAGTTTGCAATATCCGTTATGGTTAGAGCACCTGTATTTTCTACAACAACAAAATCCTAATGTTACCTTAGATGAGACTATCATGGATTTTAGCGACCATGAACGGGAAGGGGGTCCTCCTTATGGGATGATCATCGGCGATGAGATCGATAGAAGATACGACATAATTATGGACAGCTGTGACAGCAAATGTGGTCCGGGAAATTGCCCAGGGGGAATGACCTATTGTGCCAAAACAAAAAATGAGATTAAAGTAGAGTTGGGTTTGCTCATCATTGATTGAATGTTGAACTAATTTTACTACACCCACTTCGTAGCTATCGTCCCTGGCCCTCTTCTCCCCACAATCGGGCCATCATCATACATCAATCCAGCAGTAGCCATATTTTCCCGAACCATTCTGGCACAGGAAAACGTGGCAAGAATACCTTCCGGCTTCAGAACGCGGAACATCTCTTTGAAGAAAGGCTGCTGCCACATCTCCGGAGAAGTTTTTGGAGAAAATGGATCAAAGAAGAGGGCATCAAAATAATTCTCTGGAAGTTGCTTTGATGTTTCCCGAGCATCACCTAGGATTACTTTTACGGAAACATTCCCTTCTTTAAAAGAAAGGTTCTTTGGTGTCAATCTCTTGTAATATTTGAAAAAAGAGATGGGTGGATTAACCTCTTGAATTTTTTGGATTATTTGCGGATCAAATTCTAAACAGGTAACGTCAATAGGACATTGAGAATATTCTTCCAGAGCTTCCGAGATGGCCATGGCAGAATTATAGCCTAATCCAGAACAGACATCAAGGATAGTTATGGTAGAGGTTTTACTTTTACCTTCTTTTATCTTTCTTGCCAACTCTCTTATCTTACAGGGGATAGCATACTTCTTCAGCGCTTCTTCAACAGCCCCTGTTTGGGAATGATATGTCTCCTGAACTTGCTCGTTGAGGAAGGTTTCCGTGTTGTCAGCGGTGATTATTTTAGTGTACATCTTATAGGGGATAGATATTTTTGAGATATTTTAAAAAATTATCTTAAATTATTTACTCAACGCAGTCCCTTGATAAATATCACGGTACGCTCTTACCATAAAACGATAGGCTTCTTTATCTTTAGGGGTGGGAAATGAAAGCCTCCTGTTAAGTTCATCAAGAACCGGAACAACCTCTGCTGAAGGATTGGCACCTTCTGTGTGCACTTCAAGCTCCGCCTGCAGTCTGGCGACAAATGGATGTTCTAGGGGAATTCTTCTTGTTTCAAAGGTATCACGAACGACACGCTCCACAAAAGCAGCGTAAGATTCAACAAGCGTTTCTGCGGTATAAAGACCATTTCTTGTTCCAACTAGATATGCCGATCGGTCAATACCAACTTCGGTTGCATGATGAAGATAGGTCCGAGGAATTGGTTTTCCATCAATGAGGTGATAGCCCTCAGGAAGTGGAGGAGGTGAGGGGATAGTTACAATTCCCTTACTATGAAGCGGATGGCTTACCTCATGATACATCATAAACGGGAAGGATCGCTGAAGCAATGGCAAATTATCATCATCTTCAAAGTTGATCCCTTCGGCAAATTCAGGGAGAGTTTGAGCTAGCTTAAGTTGCAGCTGCTGTTTCTGCTCGAGGCGCTGTTCTAACCTCTGATTCAATTTTAGTTTTTGTTCAACTCTAAGCTCCAGGGCCATTGTTTGCAGTTTCCTCCTGTGGTGTATTCCCTTTTCCTTCCGTGGCATTTGGTGATCCTGCACTTCTTGTTTTGATGGAGGCGTAACTCCCTGTTGGTCCTCCAACTTCAACTCTTTTTGGAAGATCTATACCATATTGCCTACTAACTAAACGGGTAATTTCTTTTGCTTCTCTGACCAACGATTGATATGCTGGAACCAAGCTTCCACCTTCTATTTGTTCTAGGAGTTCTTCCTCACCCGCTTCGTAGGCCAATACTCTAGCTTCGTCCGGAAATTCTCCCATCGTATCATCGCAGAGCATGGCTCTTCCAATGTCCCAATAAAAAGAGTCGTTTCGTTCGAGACAGAGCTGGTAGAGTTCTGCTCGTAGGGGAAATGCTCGAAGAGCATCTTCTGTTAGAATATCTTTTAAGTCACTTTCTCCCCGGTCATCATGAAGCTCGTCTATGCGCTCATATGCTTTCAGGATTTCTGCCGCTTCTTGCTCGGTGCCGTTAAGACATTCTTTGAGTCGGGTAATGACCCGGCATATGGCCATGTTTTTATTCAGATTTTCTTGGTACTTTTCGATATAGGCAAAGATCTTTTCTCGGTGTTGGCTGATGTAAGCAAAGGCCTCTGCAGGCGATTCTTGGATAAATTCATCAACGGTAAGCTCGAAACTTTCTCTCTCCCTTCGACCGTGACCAATCACAAAATCAAGAACTTCTTCATAGTACCCTCTTTGTTCCATTTCAATAATAATCATCTGATAGTGTTCACCGGGAATGTTTCTCCATTGCGCTCCAAAGATTTCCGAGACGTCTTCCGGCGCTAGTTGTTCTATTGCTCTTTCGTATCGATTGCTCTCAGGACCACCATACCTCGCAGCCACAACAAAAGCTTTAGCAGGATTGGTATACAGCAGCTCTTCCCAAGCATGAGAAAGGATTCCTTGCAATTTATCTCCTTCAGCTTCCTGCCCTTCATCTATTTCATGTACCCATAGAGGGGAAGCACTTGATGGCAAGCAGTCCGGAAAATGAAGCAGAACATATTCTAATTCGCTCGGTGCTATCGGATCGTCATCAGCCATTTTACTAGAAAATAAAGCTTTATTTATAAATTTAAGCAATAGTTTTTACTAAATGGTAATAAAAAATAAGGAGAAAAGAATACGAAGAGCCGATGACGAAAAATATCTCTCAATCCTCACACTTTCTCCGCTCTTCCTTTCCTCACCAACAAATCCGCAACTTCCAGAAAGATGGACGTCTCTTCTCCCGCTTCAAAAGGACCATATTCCTTCATGTCTTTCCACATAAAACTGGGCACAGGATGAAGAAACTTAATTTTTGTTACTGCGGAAGGTGCTTTACCAAGAGGAACAGCCGATCCAGAAGCAGGTTTTGAAAATGGGGAAGCTGGCGCTGATGTTCTTGCAGGAGGAAAAGAGGGAGTAGAAGAAAAAGAAGAGGAATTTGGAGGAGATAAAGAAGATGAAGAAGATGAAGATAGTGATGATATACCGGAGGGCTTAGCTGGAAGATCGACGATATCCGGCAATTCCCCCTTAAACAGCTGATGTAAGACACCTCTACGATACATATCAAGTGTCTGTAACGTCTGCTCATAGAACTGCTTTTCCAAACGCAGCATAGAAGAAGTATCGATGATGTCTGACCCCGTACGAGACTTATTCATGGCAATATCCATGATCTTTTTCTCCCTCAACTCATACAGCTGCTTGATGATCCTCTTGATACTTCGTAGTTCATATTCGAGCTTATCCCGCTCACCGGCGGCAAACAGATCATCTCCTTTCTTCTTTGAATCAATGAGGGCCTGCTTTTCTCGTAGATAAGCAACAATATCTATGAAAAAAGAATCGTCCAGTTTCTGCAAATCTTCCCTCTTCTTCTCATTACGAAGGATATCGTACAGCGTTTCTAACGTAATCTTTATTTCGTTCATATTACACTTCCAAGAGCGATATCGCCGCTGGAATCACCCACTCCCCCAGCCTTCAGAAGAATGGAGCATTTTAAAGCTTATTGTTCTTCCAGCAAATAGATGATCAAATTTAACTGGGCAGAACAATTGTTTCACCACCTAGTAGCAATTACCACACAAATGTTTTTAAAGAGCTGTTCAAACCAGAAATGAATGGCACAAATAGCTTTTCAAACCCTAGGATTTAGAGAACGGGAAGGATCACTGCAAGTAGATCTGCTACGGCATTTCTTTACTATTATCCCTAAAGATGATCTTGCCTCTCTTGGTGCATGGAATATCGTCGATCAGCACACTCTTTCCGTTGCTGCCAAGGATGAAGAGAAGGCAAAAATGAAGTTCCTGTTCCTCTTAGATAAGCATCTCCCTCAGCTCAAGACAAAATTAACCGGCAATCCAGCAGTTTATATCCATCAGAATTCTGATATCCCCCTGCTGGGCAATCCTGCTTTCGGCATCGTCTATCGAGGTTCATCTATCATTGAGATCAAACCAATAACCTCTTGTAATTTAGACTGCGTCTATTGTTCTGTAGGAGAAGGATTATCGAGTAAAAAAACGGATTTTGTCATCGAGAAAGATTATCTGGTTGAAGAGCTGAAAGCGATCATTGATTCCGTTGGTGAATCGGTAGAGATCCATGTAGGAGTGCAAGGAGAGCCATTTTTCTATGTGCCCATGGAGGAATTGCTTGCTGATCTGGAAGTATTGCCCCTGGTTCATACGGTATCCATCGATACGAATGGAACGTTGTTAACAAAGGAAAAGGTTGATCGCTTGTCTGCATTCAAGAAATTGCAGCTTAATCTTTCTTTAGATGCCATCGATGAAACTATCGCAAAAAAGATGGCAGGCACTTCTAGTTATAATCTTAAGCACGTTATGGAGATCATCGCCTATTGCTCAGAAAAAATGCCTCGGCAGCCGATTGTTGCACCAGTTTTAGTCCCAGGACAGAATGATCAAGAGATGGGAAAGATCACCGAATTTGTGAAAAGACTGCCACGGATGCCTATCTTAGGCATTCAGAATTTTTTGCCCTATAAGACGGGAAGAAATCCTACTACATCATGGACATGGGAACAATTTTATGGTTTCATCAAGGGTCTGGAAAAGAAATATGACATTAAATTGCGCTTAAGTGAAGAAGATTTTAAGATCAGGAAAATAAAAGATCTGCCCAAGCCGTTCCAGAACGATGATGTGGTACAAGCGATCATCAAATGCCCCGACAGGTTTAAGGATACTTCCATCGCTGTAGCCAAAGGGAGGATGATCTCCATCCCTAACTGCCCGTTCAAGAAAGATAAGCCAGTCATGGTGAAGATAACTAGGGATAAGCATAATATCTTTAGCGGAAAGTTGGTCTAGAAATTTGTTTAGAAAATCTTAAGAGGCAATTTTGCTTGAAATTCATTCACAAATCTATCTCTCAATCGCGTGCTGTTCTCTCCAGAACTTTTTCCCCATCTGGAATTGATATCGAAGAAGACTATCACTTTATGGATGACAACCTTCGTTGCTCCTTGAGGCCCTTCACCTTGGTTGACAGTGCCATTGGCATAACGATACGTATCATACTCCGCTTTATCAAGAGCATAAAATCTAATTTTTCCAATATTTGTGCCTTGATGAGATACGGTTAAACATTCTTTCAGAACAGCTTTAGCAGTTTCAAAGAAAGGGTCGCTAAATGTGATATTCTTTAGATTTGATAAAAAACGCTGCAGTTCTGATCTCAGTCCTTTCTCTACTTGATGTAACGGTGTGCCACGTTCACCAACGATAATTGCCCCATTCTTTTTGGCATTATAGACCAATCGTATGCTGCCCATCTGTTAAATAAAAACGATATCATTCATAAATCTTCCGAAGAACAAACTCCTTGATCTCCTTCGGCCAGTTCTGTTCGATCTCTGCCATATATTTCTTACATTCATCCAAGACGTCTTTCCTACAAGAACCAAACTCGACCAATTTCACAAGCTCTTCTTTAGCATAGACCGGAACGTGCTTTAGATTCCAAACCTGCATCTTCAGCTGCTCACGGAGGGCATCTTTCTGGTCATGCTCTTCCTTGACCTTCTCTTCCCAGAACTTGCTGTAGGAAAACTCTTCCTTTTTCTCCCGAAGGATCTTTTTCCCTTTCTTTAATTCTATCTGGGCAATGACTTGCTGGTGCATCCTTCTCAGAAATTCCTGCTTATCTTCTATCTTGATCACGTCAGAATACCCTCCTGCAATAAGGCCAAAGGCAAACGGAGAAGGTGTTTTTGTTTCCAGCTCGATGAGTTTTATATCACCAGCATTCACCTTATCGATGATCTGCTGGGCATGCTCATAATCCATCAAGTCTTCCAGCACTTCACGGCGCGCTTCCTTCAATATAGGAAACTGGTCCGAGATCCTTTTGACAGCATTAAACAAGATCTTGCTGCTGATGTGCATCCTTCCAGCTTTTTTTGTCCTGCCCATATAAGAGCGGAGGATCATCAGGCTTCTGGCAGCACAATGGCGGAATCTTCGCTGGAGAACTTCGCTTTTCTCAATAGCATTTTCTAAAATCTGCCTAAATGGTTCAGACTTCAGCAATTCAAAAGCTTTCAATACATTAAACGTCTTTTCCGCAGAAAGATAGAAGCCGTTGTCCGTTATCCCCATCTCCACGTCACGATGCTGTGATCGCCCGATAGCATAGCCTAATGCTCTCGATAAACAATCATTGACTCTTCTGCCAAACAAGGTATGGAAAATAACATATAATCTTTCCCGGTCAGTATATCGTTCGATGACGATGCTCTTATCGGAAGGGATCTTGCTGAAATAGAATTGCTCATAGAAGAACTGGTAGATGCTGTTGGCGGCCTTTTCATCAACATATAAAAAATCATGGATGAATCTGATGATCTCTTCCTGTATTTTCTCCTCACTTCCTGTTGGCTTATTTTTTGCTGCAGAATGAAGGAATTTCTCTTCCATCAATCTTCTGAAGCGATTTATTTCCATCGCCAAATCATAAGATAAAGGAAGCATCTCACTGAACCAGCTGGGAACGGTAGGGGGTCTATTTACGGAAGTAGAAACCTGGGCCGTCATGCCCCGGGAAAACTTGAACATATAAACATTTCCTCCCAACACAAAAACATCGCCTGGCTTTAACCGTTCCAAAAACCCTTCATCGATCATTCCCACGATCTGATCTCCTATTTTCACTTGGATGAAACTTTCTTCAGGTATAGTACCGATGTTCGTCATGTAAATGACCCGAGCTAATTTTCCTTTCTTGCCGATGTTGCCGGACTCTTCATCATACCATATTCTAGCGTAAACATGACGCTCTTCCAAGGAAACATACTGGCCCGAGAGGTATTTAATCAACGAGAAAAAATCATCCCAAGTAAGGGAATGATAGCAAAAGCTATTCTGGATGGTGTGAAACATGGAATAAATATTAGTCACTTCATTGATGGCCATGCCGTAGATGTGCTGGGCAAGAACATCCAGTGAATTTTTGGGGATATGGACACGATCGATCCTTTTTTCCTTTGCAGCTTTTAGGAGTATAGCACATTCCACGAGATCATCACGATCCATGACGATGATCCTGCCTTTCACCGTAGCATGAAGCTGATGGCCAGCTCTTCCTGTCCGCTGAAGGAACCTGGCAACAGATTTTGGGCTGCCTAAGCAGATGACGAGATCAATATACCCAATATCTATCCCCAACTCTAAGCTGGTTGACGAGACGACAACTTTCAGTTTTCCTTCACGAAGATCCTGCTCGGTCTGGAATCTTGCCGTTTTTGACAAAGAGCCATGATGAGCAGCGATATGATCCCGATAATCATGAGGAAACATCTCCTTAAGGTTATGGACGACTCTTTCTGTTGCCGACCTCGTGTTAGTAAAGATCAACGTCGTCTTATGCTGTTGGACAAGCTGATGGATGATTTCATACATCTTCTTGTGTTTTAACATATAATCATCATCCACCAAACTTTTGACGGGAGAAATAACCTGAAGGTCCATATTCTTTTCAAACTGCACATCGACGATCTTGCAGTTTCTCTGCTCTTCTCCATGATAGCCAACTAAGAACGCAGCGATATCTTCTAAAGGAGCAATAGTAGCGGAAAGACCGATCCTGGTTATGGTTGGAGATAGCAGCAGCAATCGTTCCATGGTCAAGCTCAGATGAACACCACGCTTATTTTCTGCCAAGGAATGGATCTCATCGACGATAAGCCAGGCTGTCTGCGTCAGATAATTCTTAAATTTTGGAGAATTGATGACTATGGCTAACGATTCGGGGGTGGTGATCAAGATGTGCGGCGGCAATTTCGCCATCTTTGATTTTTCATAAGCGGTCGTGTCTCCAGTCCTCAACCCTATCCTTATCCCTAATTTTTTGCCAGCCAACTCTTCGATCTGCTGTAATGGCTCGAGCAAGTTTACGGAGATGTCCGTTGATAACGCTTTCAGCGGTGAAACATAAACGCAATAGATCCTATCTTCCAGAATCCCTTTCTGTGAGCAATCGATCAGCTCATTCAGAACGCTGAGGAAAGCCGTTAATGTTTTTCCGCTGCCGGTCGGTGAGGAAACAAGAATATTTTCCCGGCAGTGGATAGGATAGACAGCAGAAAGCTGGGCTTCGGTGAATGTTTTGAACTTGTTGAAGAACCATTGGTTGACGAGAGGGTGCAAAATAGATTTAAGATGAATTTCCTTGTTCGGCTCTTTGACGTATTCGATCATGAGGTATACTCTTTGTTCTCCACTTTGTTTATCAGAGAAACGAAGATTTTAATCATCATTCTGGAGGCTATTTTATAATGGTTTTGGAGGATTATTTAAGGAGTCATATGGGCTTTTCACTGTCAGCATATTCGGCGCAGCCATGTGCACATAGATCATTGTCGTTTCTAATCGGCTGTGACCTAACAGAGGCTGCAGTTCCGTTACGGCATAGCCATTCTGAATCAAATGGGTGGCAAAAGAATGGCGTAACGTGTGAGGATATATCTTTTTTGTTATCGTTGACTTCCTTTTCGCTTCTTGGATAATTGCTCGTAGAGAGGAAGCTGAATATTGTTTTTGACGGTTGCTGCAGAAAAGCCAATTCTCAAAAGTCAATTGCTCATCTTGAATTAATGTAAGGAGTCTTTCTTTTAATTTCAAGGGTATGATGAATGGACGATCTTTCCTGCCTTTTCCTTGGCGCACCCAGCCATAATTCTGTTCAAAGGCTATATCCTTGATTTTCAGATGAAGCAATTCACTTACTCTCATTCCCGTCCCATACATCAGCTCAATCATCAATCGGTGTTTGGAATTCTTAATGTTTGAAATGAGATCAACAAGTTCTTCCTTTGTTAAAAATTCTGGCAATCTTTTTGCTGTTTTTGAAAACTGAATGTTGACGGTTAATTTTTTGTGCAGGACTTGTTCGTAAAAGAATTTGAGGGCGTTGAGATGGACGTTAAGAGTATTCGGACAGGTTAAGAATTTGTCGAGATGATTCCTTATCTCATCTTTAGTGATGGCTCTCAGCTCTTTATGATGGAAACAGCGTAAGAATTTTTGAACACAATAATAGTAAGTGTTTATCGTTCTGGGGCTTAAATTCCGCCTCAATCCTTCTTTTTGTAGTTGTTCTATGAGCATTTTTATCTGTTTACTTTTAATTGATTTAGGCTTACCCCATAAACATTAGGAAAGACCCCACAGGCAGGGACTTTCACCCTGTCTGTTCAGGAAGCATTTCCTGGGGTTGCGGCACATGGCCCTGCATATTTTCTGCCATTTTGTCCGTCAGCACATGGCTAGGATATATTTCTCGCGGACTAGGAAGGTTGAATAGTTGGCGAAGTTTTGCTGATTTCTTCAATGGATCTCAGAGCTCCATTTATCGCAAGCAATTTCTCGTCATGCATCTTTTCTTTTTCTGCCAAACGCTCTTTCGTGTTCTGGTATTCCTGCTGGGCTTTCTCAATCATTTTTTCTTTGTTTCTTCTCTCCCTTCGTATGTCTTCTTCTACATCTTTATTCCAATTTTCCAGCTCCTTTTTCATCTCTGCTATTTTTTTGCTCTTTGTGCTTGGCTTCTTCCTTCAGTTCAGACTTTGCACCCATAATATCGAGCTTGGTCTGAGTTAGTCTCTCTACGATGCTATATCTCGATTGGCTCTCTCCCATGTTTTCACCTCTTTTTTGATCTCTTCCGTGTATTTTTTAGTAAGCGATGATGGTGGTTAGTTAAGATGGTCATCTGTTCAATAGCCAATTGGTTCAGCTTTTCTAGGCGTTTAGCTTTTTCTAAACCTTCTTTGATAAAATGAGCGTTTAAATTCTCCAAGTTAGAAAGACAGATGAGTTGAGAGATTTCAGTAAAATCACGCATATTTCCCTCGACCGTAGGATTTTTATCTCTCCATTCTTTGGCTGTCAAACCAAATAAAGCTAAATTTAAGATATCAGCTTCAGTGGCATAAATCAGCTTTTCTTCACTTCTAGAAATTTGTTCGGGGATAAGATGTTTCTTTATCGCATCAGTATGGATATGATAATTAATCTTAGCTAAATCTCTTTTAATATCCCATTCTAAAGACTCTCTCTTATTTTCTTCTATCTTTAACCTTTGAAATTCCTTAATTAAGTATAATCTGAATTCTACAGATATCCAAGATGCAAATTCAAAAGCTATATCTTTGTGAGCAAAAGTACCTCCTAAATTTCCTGATTTAGAAATGATACCAATCGCTTTGGTATTTTCGACCCACTTTTTTGGTGTTAGGACAAAACTGTTTAAACCAGCTTGTTTTCTAAACCCATCGAATTCGATGGAATTAAAATGGGGATTATTGATCACTTCCCATAAGCCTAGAAATTCAATAGTATTTCTATTTCTAAGCCAGTTCTGAACCACATAATCAGATCTATTCTTATCTTTATATCGAGCAATATCGGTTAAGGAAATATATTCTGTTTCATTGCGAATCTGCCATCCAATCTCTTGATTTAAAACAATTATTTTGCTCATTATAATTACAAACTACATTAGGAGGTATATAAGTTCCATCCGCAGTTGTCCAGTGCGGGAGTGGCTCTCTTTTAAGCCTTAAAAGTGTAGAATTTCCGAGGTTTAGGCGTTCTAGGCACTAGACAATAGGCTTGTCCAATGGCTGTCTATTTTCCAAGTAACTTTAGTTCATTTTTTGTCAGTTTTCAGCATTTTTTTAGTTTTGTATCTTTAGGACTTGAGGGACATATGGTTGTTTTTGCTTTTAGCAAGAAACCACCTAAGCCCATCTCGCCATTTTTCAAGAAAAAAACAAAAAAGGTGAAACCATGAATCAAAAAGAACAAGTGATTAAAACAAACCAAGAGATCTTAGACAAGCTCTGTCAGGATATGCGCATCATTGCCGCATATGGAAATATATCTCCCGCCTTAAAGAAGCGCTTGTACTCCGCCCAATACTGGGCAAACTACATGATGGGAATAAATAACTCTCTCATTCAAGAACATTGGGGCAAATAAGCCTCTTTTCTTCTTTTTGATAGTAACAGATTTTTTAGGAATGAGCTTTAGAATTTACCGTTTTAGACCTTTATGAGCGACAAATGTGAGATCTGCGCTTATATGGCGTTAAGTTCAATTTTGTGTTGCCTTTCTCTATGATAAAACGAGAAATAAAGATGCTTCTCTTAACGGGACTGCCTAACTAACTAAAACTAAACGACAAGGAGGGAATTATGTAACGACGAAAACGAACGGAGCGAGAGAAGAGGAGGAACATTTTCTTCCTGGAATTTCTTTCCTAGAAATCGATCCATCGAAAGCTTTATTAACAACAATTTCGTTCTTAGAAAAATGATTAAATCAGGATTGTTATTCAGTTTTTTACTTCTTTTGTTACTATTAACTGCCTGTACAGCGCCAATAGATAAAGCCGATAATACTCTTCCCGTAAACGAAGAACATAATATTCTAGTTATACATGAAAACAATCCAAATTATGCAGACTTAAAACAGTTATTTGTTGAACCATCTCTATTTTCAGAAACGATTACTAAGCTAAATACATCTTTGGAGCTTAAGAGAGATTTATATATTATTTTTAAAGATTGCATGACTGGTGAATATTCTGGCCCTTATCCCCCTAACTATCCTACTTCTTATGATTCAAGCTCTAATAGTATTACAATCTGTTACAATGCTTTACAAGAATTAAATGATTTTGCTTCCAGTATGGGTATAGAGGGTGGTCAACAGGACCAGAAGAGTACAAATGAAATAATTGAGAAAATGGCTCTCTTTTTCTTAACTCATGAAATGGGGCATGCACTGTTAAATGAACTAAATCTTACACCAAACGAAGCAGACAGCCACCAAATTACTTTAACTCTAGCACCAAAGCTCAACATAGTTGGAGAAGAAATTATCCTAATGCCGCCGATGGCTAGTATAGGTCTTTTTTATCTAAAAGGTCTTGATTATTATGAAACTCATCTAATCCAGCTGGAAGATTATGCTTGTTGGGTTTATGGCCAAGACCCACAGAAATATGCTATTTTACAATCCAATTGGATTACATCTGAAAGAGAAAAAACTTGTGTCCAAGAGTATAAAGAAATTACAGATAAATGGAATCCTATCTTAGCACCCGTGTTAAAAAACTAACCAAATCCCCCCGTTTTCTTGAACAATCTCACTACTTTTCTCACTATGCCTTTTTATTATTGAATGTATCTCGCTCCCTTTCTCTTTGTTCTCGATGTAACGCTAAAGCTCAAATGATATCACAGAATTCCCCCCACGGAACGACTAAACTCTTACTGAGATAACTTAACATAACAAACGGCAGTCCCTCAGAAGCATCGGCAACATAAAAACTCTTCGTCGCTATGCTCCTCGTCGGGGCACGCTCGCCAGTTATTAGATAGATTAATTCTAGTCTGGCTCGCTTAAAGCCCCGAGGACTTAACATCGTTATGTCGAATTTTTTGTCGTCTAGAATGGTACACTCCTTGCGGAGAAATTATCAATCTTAAACACTGGCACCTTAACGTAAATAACTATTTCTTAATGGGGTGGGGCGCAAACTAACTTTTCCTTTGGCTATCATCATCCATTTCAAGAGCCCAAAAATTTGATGGCGCTTGCTTTAAATCTACCAAAATTTCATATAACGAGCGAACGCTAGATTTACTAGAGGTCATCTTTTCAAATGGTGGAGAGCCAAGACTTTTAATCGTTGCCTTTATATTTTCGGGGTAAGCTGCGTTCTCTCGAAACAGGTCAGCTTGTAAAAACAGTAATATGATATCTTCTTCAGTGACAGGTTTATGGTTCACTGATAAAAGAAATTGAACTTCCGGTGACGAAAGGCAAATCATAGTTCCATAATAACGATCACACCTATCGCCATTATCGCCTCGCTGTTCTCGTAATTTGCAAAAACTTGCCGCAGCCACATAAACACTTGGTGTAAGTAAAATATCTATTCCGGAAGGGTCATCTTTTCGCAAAATTTCTTCTGAAACTGCATTCTTTCTTGCTTTCAAATCCAATTCCATCTCTCTCAGTTCATGTAATGTGCCTTTTTTCATTGCAAACTCTTGGTCTATTTTTTCATTAAAGTAACTTCGGATATCAGTATCAGAGAGACGGTCTAATTTGAAACCATAAACAGAGTCATTGTAGGGACTTTTCTCTCTTAAAAAACGTGAGACGGGGTTATCACCAGAAAACTGCTGTAAAAATTCTAATGGAATTAGTTTATAATCTTCTTTTCTTTGCCGTTCATATTCTTTCCTATCTACATCAGAGCCGTATTTCTCTCTTGATCTTTCAAATGCGTGTTTTATTAAGTGCCATGGCATATCGGTCGTCATTTTAGTCTCTCTATTTTTGCTGTGATTCTAAATTCATTCTAATTACCATTTTATGATAGTCCTATCCATTTATTTATATTACTTTGCTGTGTTATTCCCACAACATTTATTAATACACAATAATACCCAAATAAACATGGAAGTGAGAGAAGCATTAGAAAAATTCGGACTAGACAAGAACGAAACAGCAGTCTATTTAGCGTGTTTACGTTTATCTCCTGCTTTAGCTTCTACTATCGCCAAAACCGCAAATATTCCTCGTGCTTCTATTTACGACATTTTGGAGCGATTAATGCAGAAAGGAATTGTCAGCTTCTCCATCCAAAATGGCAAGAAATACTTTTCTGCTGCTCCGCCCGAACAGTTAATCAAATTTTTGGAAGATAAGAAAACTGCTTTAGAACAAGCACTCGATGAACTCAAGATTCTTCAAAAGAAAGAAGAGATTGTACCTAAAATTCAAGTTTATACTGGTAAAGAGGGATTGAAGACCGTTCTGAACGATATTGTTAGAACGAGAAAAACGATTTATGCTTATGGAGCAGCTGGTCTTAGTGAAAAAGCTCTCAAATGGAATTTTCCTAAAATCATTGAAGCACGAGTTAAAGCAGGAATCAAATTCAAAGTAATTTTCGATAAAAGTGCTACTGCACAAGAAAAAAAGAAATTACCTCTTACAGAAGTACGTTTTATTTCTAAATCATTTGAGGACTTAACTTTTACTGAGATTTATGGAAGCAAAGTAGCTATCTTTATCTACTCCGAACAGCCATCAGCGATTCTCATAGAGTCGGAAGAAGTCGCTAAATCATATAAACGATATTTTGACATTTTGTGGGAAACCGCAAAAAAGTAACGAAAGCTTTAAATATACCGTAGTATACTAAAGTAAACGGTGAGACTATGGACACAACTACAACCCTAAAAATTCATGAAGATACAAAGCTGGAATTAGACCAATTCCGAGAATATAAAAATGAAAGTTATGACGAAGTGATTAAGAAAGTGGTATTCATCGCTAAAACCTGTAAAACTGAACCAGAACTCAGCCAAGAAACAATCCAAGCTATTGAAAAAGCACGGGAAAGAATAAAAAGAGGGAAGTTTCTTACCGAAGCAGAAGCAAGAAAGAGGCTGGGATTGTAATGTATGAAGTCATTTTCGATGATGAAGCTATCGAATTCCTGAATAAGCTTCCAAAAGAGGTGAAAGAACGAATTTGGGATAAATTGATTTCTACAAAAGAAAATCCTTTCCACTTCTTTGAAAGATTAACTGGGAGAACCGATTATAAGCTTCGCGTTGGGGATTATAGAATTATTGCTGATCTTGACCGAGGGAACAATACGATTAAAGTAACAACAATCGGACATCGGAAAAATATTTACAAAAACATTGATTAGCGCCCCACCCCCAACGACTACTAACTTTAAGACGGTGCCAGTGTTTCTCTGCACGACGACAAAAAACTTCTCGCTTTCGGCTCGACCTGCACATGAAGTGCAGGCGACATAACATCGTTAAGTTGAATAATTTTCGGTGGTAAGATGTCTACGACTTCTCTCCTTAAACTGTATAGGCAATCTCTGAACTCTATGTAGAAACTAACAAGAATTTCGGCACTTTAAGTAAAACTGGATAAAAAAACTAAAATGGGGGTTTCCTCTAAAAATTAGGGGCGTTTTAAGAAGATTATTTCTTCCTTCGTTGAACTAAATAATAGATCAAAGTAGATATCCCATAGAAGATAACTAAATTTCCTACTAAACCTAAAATGCTATATTTTGTACACATAGACTCATATCCGGGGCAGCCAGTAGTTGTGCTATAAACTGAGAATGGAAAACCAAATGAAGAGCCCCCTACCATTGAAAATTGTGTAAATATAAATAATAGACATGAAAGAGTGAAGAATGATAAAAATGGAATGGCAAAGAAATACAAGAGAATTGTTGTAATCCTACTTAATCTTGTGTTGTTATTTTTATTCATTGCAAGTAGTTCCTTCTTCATTCCAGAGAATATCTCCTGTTTTTGGGTCAATAGCAGTTGCAAAGTTAACTAAAATTCCATTTCGTAAAGATTCTACATCGGCAAATTCCCACACAAAATAATATGGTGGACCACCACTTTTTCCAGAGATTGAGAAACGTGCTCGATTGAATTCTTTGTTACAGTTTTGATTATAAATCTCTAATGCTTTTTCATAATTTCTAATAGGAAATGGTGGACATAAACTAGGATGATTTACACAATCAATAACATCCCATGTGTTCAACAATTCACCTTCTTTCGAATAACTGAGGGTTATTCTTCCAACTGTATCCCATTTAGTCCTCTCAGTAACATTAATATATTTCTCAAAATTAATATTATAAGTTACTTCAATATTATCCAAAAAATTCATATCAATATTTGAGAAAGTGATTGCTTCATCGAAAATCTTCTGACCAAAATTAGATATGAGGTGCCCTTTAGAATGATTTAATATTTCTTGTTGAAGTTGAGATTCTGATTTTACTATTGGTTCTTGAGATTTAGTTTGTTCTCTGCTAATGGATTCAGTACAGCCAACCAAAACTAATAGTGCTGTTAGAACACACATTATTAAAATAATCTTCTTCATTTTCAACACCCATATATTATTATAATTATTATAAATAATCTATCGCTTTTTATATATCTTCCGATAACTTTAATCTTAAAACGCCCCTTTCTTCTAAAACTAGAAAAATAAATAATGACCCTACTTAAAAATACTGTGCCGAAATTCTAAAAACACTAAAACTAAAAACTGAGATTGCCTTGCTATGTAAACCACCGAAAATGACTTCAACCCTACGGGTTGACCTGAGGATAAACCTCAGGCAACATAACATCGTTATGCGTAATTTTTTATTTGCCTCTATCGACTTTCTCGATGTCGTTTTCGCTCTCCCATCAAAGCTCGAGCACACTCTGTCCAGAAAGCTACGGGCTACGCTGAAAATCTAAACATTGGTGCTTTCGTTTATCGAGGACGAAAAGAGTGACTAATTGAAACTAGACCTAACGGATGATAAACAAAATTTTTGCCAACGCTGACGAGGGGGGGAGTTCCGTAACGGGTAAAAAACTAAAATCATACTAAGAGAAACTAACTACTCAACTTTGTAAACTTTCTCATCCAAATCAACATTTATCACTCCATTTTCTTTTTCATAAGTATCTATCATCTGTTTTAATAAATTAAATAGCTTTTTGGCTCCTAATGGAGAAAGTATTACTAATGCATCAGATAAAAGAACCCATTCTTTACCATCATAAATCTTTTCATTAAGCAATTCGAACCTAAAATCCTGATTTGTTATTCCGCCAGTTACGTTGGTGGCATAAACTTTTACGAAATTTGGCACTCTTACAACAGATAAATCTTTCTTTTTCTTTTCTTCATTTGTACTTGACATTAATCTCACCTATGCGCTACAAGAGAGCGAAAAGTATCTCCCATTTCTGTAATCTTTAATTTGTGCATTTTTTGAAAGTCCGTTCCGAATCAATGGATCTTTTTCTTTTTGTTTAATTATATATCTATTAGCAGTAACTTTCTCTCTCCTCTCTTCAATTTTTCTTTGGCTAAGTTCATCGATTTCTTTAAACATTTCTAATTCTCGACGTAAGACTCTTAATACTACTTCTTTATCAAATTCTTGTTTCTTTTTACTAAATAAAAACCGCATCATTTTATTACCCCTATTACATTATCTGCGTATGGTTTAAACACACGTCGTACTAGTTCCAATTCCCAAGCATAATGCTTAATACCCTCCCAAAAACGAGGAGTTTCCACATTATTATAAATATCAAAATTCACATTTGCATATCTATTAGGGTACAAAATATCCTTATTTAGGTTTCCAATGTATCTCAAAAATAAAGGAATTGTTAACGGCCTTATTCTTTTGAGAGTTTGATTTTCAGGATATAATTTTTTATAATCCCCAAAAACATCAAACAATTGTCCATCATTAGTAACTAAAAACTCAGCATTCGTTTGAATGGCGAGAGCGATAACTTGGTAATCTTCATCTTTTTTACCCTGATGTAATTTCCGCTTAAGCGTTTTTTCACAAACTGTTTTAACTTCTTTAACTTTATTTTTATCAAGCGTCTCATCTACACCAAAACTAGGTATTTCTTTAAGCTGAGTGCATAATCTCAAACCTTTTCTTTTACATTCATCAAAGTTATCTTTCGACATTAAAATTTTGTGTTCTTGAGGATTTTTGAATACTTCTGCTAACAGGGAGAAGTGTCCAGCAACATCAAATGCTATCGGTACATTAGCATCAAATATGAATGTTTCCATTTTAAAGTAGTACTCCTGTTTGAGGAGTAGAGTTGTATATAAAACTTTCTGCTATTGCTTTAGAAGTTAAACCATCCATAACACACCTCTTTTAATTAAGGAAAGAAAGTACATTAATAAAGCTATCTTTTCTTGAAAACACCCTTTAGGTGTTGATTTTGCAGATTATTATAGCTCTAAAGCTTTATAAATCAACTAATATTAAGAATAAGCTTAACATGAAATTAGCATTAATAGTAATAAATCATAATGCCTACGCTTCCTATGATATAAGTATACTTAATACCGTAAAGAAATCGCTTCAAAAACTTGGTTATAAAATTCTTTACTTAATTAACACAGAAGCAACTAAATTAGCTATACTTTCTAAACTCAGAGACATATCAAAAACAATAAATAAGAATGATAGATTTATCTTCTATTTTTCAGGACACACCATCTGGTCACCGTGGAAAAAAGGACTTAAGTTCTTTGATTTTAAACCATATCATATTTTTTATAGCGGGAAGAGTAACTGGATGTCTAATAATGAATTGATGGATATTGTGAAGTCAATACCCTGCAAAAAAATATTATTATTTGATACTTGTTGTGGGCCACTAATAGGGATCAACAAACAAAAAAACACCCAGATTGTAACCGTATCAAATAAATTAGGTAGAACCATTTCTATATTAGAAAAAAAAGAACCAATACCTATAATTGCATATTATCTTAATAAAATAGCATCGTCCCCTAAAAACAAATTGAAAGAATTATGGAACCCACGTAACAATGTTATTAATGGAATTAAAATGACAATCACTGGTAAGAAAATGATTATTTAAGTTTGGTAAGAATCTTCTTTAACAAAACAAATGCATTAAAGCCAAAATTAGTAATACCTTCCGGAGTTGCTGACCAGTGTACTCTCCCTCTAGGAGTGTTTGTGAACCCTCCAGTAATTTTTGCCCCAGGCGGAAGTCTATCTGTTCTCATTTTATTTGAAATGTCTTAATATTTTTTTAATGCGTACAAAAATATTAAACCCAAAATCAGTAATCCCTTCAGGGGTTGCTTCCCAATGAACACGTCCACCAGATGTATTTGTATACCCCCTGATAACTTTCTGTCCCATATTTGAAGATATAAAATAAAGAGGTATATAAAGCTTTTGCCGTAAAAAATATTTCCCTTAACCCAAACGGAACTCCCCCTATCTCTAGCCTACTTCGTAGGAAAACTAACATTTAAAGCGTTGGCAAAAACTACAGCACCAATGGATTTTCAGCAAATAAAAAACTCCACTCGCCATCAAAGCCTCGCTACGCATAACGGGTTGTTGATGCGGTTGCGTTACTCAAAGCATCAAAGCTTTTCCGTTACTCTCTGAAATTTTTTATCGCACTCACCGGCAAATAAAAAACTCTGCGCACTGCGGTGCTTGCCCCCACATAAAGTGGGGGTCGCATAACAACCGTTATGTCGAATAAGTTTGGGGTACAATGATGTAAAAACTAAGAGGGCAATTTCTTAAAAGTAAACTGGGGGTCGCTGTAACGCTGTCGCTAATCTCTCCTAAAAATGTAGTCACTATAGGGTCTTTCATCTATTATCTTGATGCCTATAATAAACAGAATATCCTTGTTCTTTATATCTTCCTGTCGCTTCATTTGGGGCGATGTACCATTCTGCATTACGAGAATCTCTGCCATCCTCATTGAGCCAAGATTTTACTAAATCTAAAGCACCAACTATTGTTTCCTGTGGACTACCATAAATCTCACTAAATCCACTTTCTCTCAATTGAGTATCAATAGATTTTCCTAGTTTGAATCTTGTCATTTTAACAATTGTGCTCCTTTTTCTACCAAAAGAGTTTCAATTGTTCTACTATCTTCAACAGTTTCATAGATTATTTTATGTGATGGAAACTCTCTCCTTCTTTCAGAGCTCAAAAATTGGTCCATCATTGCCGAAATTATCTTTTCCCATAAAATTCTATCATTTGTACTTACAGACAAATAAGATCTATTCGACAAAAGTAAATGAAACTTTTCTTGTTTTACACTACCACAAACATTGAACTCACGAAGATAAGTTGAACCATCTAATACTATGAATTGATCTTGAATTGGAATAATTGGACAAGATTCATCTTGCGGAGTTTCTTCTAATTTTCTTTTATAACTATTCAATTCATCTAATCCGTTTGCTATTAAATAGTTTGGAACATCATGAGAGGGCCCTAAAATACTAATTTCATGATTAGAATTTTCAGCCTGCAATACATATCTAGCCACAAGTGGAAGAATCCTAGCATCTGTCGTTTCATCTAAACCACGACGAGCATATGCACATCTGCGAAATGATTCATGGGGATACATCTCATAAAGTCTTTCGGCTGTTAGTTCGTCTATTCCTTTCTTTGATAGTATTGCTATTCTCATTTTCTCACTTCTTAGTGGTCTTACTCTTGTTTATTAATTTATGTTGTAAGTTACCTAACAACAATATAGAAAACTTTAAAAATAAACGAGATAGTTAATAATAATCATGGAGCAACTGGAAAGACTTGGGCTTAATCGGAATGAAGCAAAGATTTATCTGGCTTTGTTAGACTTAGGCGAAGCTCAAGCAGGACAAATAAGTAAAAAGACACAAATCAATAGAACGACAACCTACGACTCTATTGAGCGTCTTATTCAAAGAGGATTAGTTACTTACGTGATCAAAGCCAATAAAAAAGTCTTTCAGCCAGTTCATCCTACAAAAATATTAGAGAAAATAAAAGAAGAGGAAAAAATTGCGGAAGAGATTCTTCCAGAATTACAAGCAAGATTCAAACAATCTAAAGAAAAAGAAGAATCCAACATTTACAAGGGACGCTTAGGCATCAAATCTATTCTTAATGATATACTTTATTTCAAAGAATATGTTGCCTTTGGCTCATCGGGTAAATTTCTGGAATTAATGAAGCATGATTTTATCCAGTTTCAAAAACAAAAGAAAGAGAAGAAAATTAAAGCAAGAGTTATCCTCTCCAAATCATCTAAAACATCAGAAAGCGTGAAATTGGCATATACAAATTTTAGATTTATCCCAGATGAGTTTTCTTCTCCTACTACGACTTTTGTTTATGGAGAAAATACTGCTGTAATCATTTGGAGTGCGACCCCCATAGCGACAGTAATCAAAAGCAAACAAGTTGCTCAATCGTATCTAAACTACTTCAAACTGTTATGGAAAACGGCGACCCCATAAATTCCACCAAAGAACTTTTATATCAAATCAATCTTTTCCAGTAAAAATGGGTTACAAAATCTTCACCACAGATGAATTTGATAGAAGATACAAAAAGCTTGACAAACAGTTACAACGAGCAATCGCCAAAGAGATAGATCAACTTGAGGATAACCCATTTGTTGGAAAGCAATTAAGTTACCCATTCTTTAGAGAAAAGAAAGTTATGAATTATCGTGTTTATTATCTTGTGTATGAAGAATATGTTGTTGTTTTTGTCATAACAATCAGCACCAAAAAAGACCAACAGGATGCTATAGACAAGATAAAATCACTAATTCCACACTATCAAGAAGAGATAAAAAAGAAACTTAATTTGTAGCCCTTTTCCATGGCTTGATGCGGCCTGCTTTAATATCCTCAAGTCCTCTAACTAATGAAATTAATAAATCCTCATCTACTTCGGCTTTGTGTTTGAGAATCTCGTACTCTTCTTTTGGGATTGTAACCGTTTCCATATCAACCTAAAGTTCTTTGATATTTATATACTTTACTGCTAAATTTTTAAAAAAAACAGCGACCCCCTAGCTGTAAACTCTATTCTATAACTAAATGGAAATTGCCCTAATGTACCCCAAACTGACTTCTCGCTTACGCTCGACCTAGGGATAAACCCTAGGCGACATAACATCGTTATGTTCAATTTTCCTTTGTTGTAAAGGGATTCTACGCTTACGCTAAATTCTAAGAACTTTATGATTGACGCTTTCGTAAAGAAACTTTAACTCTATGTAGGCACTTAAACAAACCTATAACTCTAAGTCTTCTCTACATCTCTTCAACACAAAAACCATTACTGATGTTCCAATTTTTGCTATTTGATGATCTTCCAAAGTATTAAATTCAAGAGTTTGCCCCTTTCTCCTAATTCCTTCACTAATTACTGCCATCTGTATTCCTCTGGCAATAAGAAAAGAAATATGTTTACCATAGGAAAGATATAAATTTTCTTTACCTGTAATTCGTCGTAAAGCTCTAACAAAAACATTATCTTCCTTTGGTTCATATGACTGACCAACCCCATTTCTAACTTTATGAGTAAAAAGAGGAATTGCATCACTAAAATAATAATTAGGATAACTTCTAATTCTTGCAACTAATCTTTCAATCAATCTATTCTGAGAATTAGCATAAATAATTATCTTATCACTCCTTTCAACCATAATTGGCTGTAAATTTGCCCAAAATGGAATCTTAAACATTAATGATGCTTTCCAATTGGGTTTTAATCTTGAATAAAACAACATTAAATCAACAATAACATCTTTAAAATGCTCTAGCTTTGGATTAAGATAAATACGAACACTACAAGAGTCAATAATTTTCTCATTAACATCTTCATCTGGATTCCATGAATAAAAACGAACGAATCCATCTTTTTTTCTATCAAATTCACTCTTGAATGTTCCCAAAGAATTAAGAGCAATCATTGTTTCTCTTAATTTTCCTTTAACGAGCATTAATTCTTCTTCTATTGTTTCTCTAGAATGGGAATGATAATAACCGTAAATATCTGACCCTAATTCCTCAGGGTTATCAAGATTATAACTTTTTTTTCTTCTTCTCAGCAATTGAAGAATTAACTGAACGTCTTTTCTTATTGATTGAATAAATTCTGGGGGCAAACTCATTATTATTAATCTTATTAAAGAAGTATAAATACTTTGTTGTTTAAGTGCCTTTATCTCTGAACTCCAGCGTCAATCTTTCTGATACAACAAAAGAAAACTTCCTCACTAACGTTCGGCTGGGGACATAAAGTCCCCACAACATAACATCGTTAAACGAAATTTTCTTTGAGTTAAGATGATAAGAATGGGGCACTAACTAACGGACTTCTTTTTCTCTAAGAGGGCAAAAACTAGGATGTAAAAGACTAAAATAGGGGCTCTCTCTAAGAGGTAGGCTCTCTCGTTTCTCCTCTAAAAACTATATCATTCATACCCTTCCAGAAATGACCAAACAATCCAGATAACTCTCCCGCTTTTGTTTCAATAACTGGTCTATAACTTTTTCCAAAATACTGATCTGCTAAGTCAATCATGTTTGTTGATTGTGCGTCATGGTCTTTTTCCAATGGTTTATGAATTTCTAAATACACCAAATCCCTTTCTGTAAACATCTCGCCACTTCCTATTCTCTGCATTAAATCACTATACGCTACAACAATATTATAAGCAATACTTTCCACAGTTTGATAAACAGCAACTCCCCCTTCTAAACTTGTAAATTCGTCTTCAATTCTCTCAACTAGATTATAGGTGCTTGGATGAATTAGTCCAGTTTCATCAGCATTAAGAACATTCAATCCATCAAGATAATCAACATTAAAAGCTTTGACTAATTGATCTTGTCCCTCTTTTCTATCATCTTCTTTTATTGCTTTTTTTCTTTCTGTTTCATCTTCAATCCAATCATAAGTACACAATGGAACAGGCCAACGAATATCTTGCGCTTTTCTAACCAATGTCTTTGTCATATCTCCCCACAACTTGTAATGAATCCTCTCATTATGAGGTATTTCTGCTCCGCCATTCTCAACATATAATCTGTTATGTCCAATCCCTAAATCATCTCCACTAATCATGGCAGATTCAACCAACAAATGTTGCAATAATTTTGCTTTTTCACCAGAAGCGTGCTTTAATCTGCGGGCAAGTAATGCATCATATTCTTGTGCAGAAAGACCAAAATGCTTAGTTACCAAATACCAATTCACAGCCATGCCTGCAACATCATTAATATGGGCTTTTTTACTCTTGTCATGACAATTAGTAAAGAAGTCATTATCAAAAGCATTACTTTCTCTTACAATTTTATCAACTGAATCTGTGAATGATGTAGTCATGCTGAATCACCCTTTTGATTAGAAACAATTCCTTTAGGATAAATTCCATTAACCCATTCATCTAATGTATTTCTATCATTGAGATTTTCTATAAGTTGAAGACGATCATCTACAAACGCAGGATTATATGTACTTAATGCAAATTGAACTAATTCGGGATGTTCATCCAGAGAAAAATTCATAGTTCCGTTTGTTTGTATTGCTCTATAATCTGCGGTTCCGGGCAATGGCATATGAAGCTGAGGCATAAACAAAATTTCTAATCTTGGATTAACACAAAATAATTCATCTTTTAAATCTTCAAGAGTTTTCTGAACTCTGCTTAAACGTTCTTTAGTTTCCTCAGGATATCCTACAATAAAACCAAATGTCATACGTTTAATTCCTGTTTCTGCAATTGCCTTAATAATCTCCGTATTTCTCTTAAATAAATCAGAAATGTCTCCAGTCAATTGCTGATGAGGATTCCCAGATAATTTTTTATAACGCATATCTACTGGATCTTCTAATGGAACATAAAGACAATATGCGCCGCTAAAAACTGCTTGAATAACTTCTTCATCAAGAATTCCATCAGACTGGCGAAATAATGAATACTGTAATCCATTACCAAATGACCATCTAACACCCTGTTCTTCTAAAACAGAAAATGTTGCTAAGAGATTGTCTCTCCCTTGAGGAACAAGAAGACGTGTTAAAAGATTGTCATCAATTATATTAAGTGTTTTTATTCCATATTTCGTAAATTCTTCAAGACGTTCCTCAACCTGTTCAGATGTCATAAAACTATATGGAATACTTGCAGAAGTACAGAAACCACAACTGTTATGACACCCTCTGCTCATTTCAAAATAAGATATTGGTCCAGATATCCCCTCAGGAAATGGCCCTTCATGATCCATTGTCCATAATGGAATTTCATTTGCAACAAGATCAAGTGCAGGAATTGGAACATCTTGCATCTTATTTTTGCCATATTGTGCAGAAGTACCCCTAATTTCTCTAAGAGTATCACCTTCACGATAAGTAATTCCTGCAATTCTTTCTAATGAGTCTCTTAGTAGAATCGCTCTAACAACTTCTGGACCAACTATTTCAGAATCTTTTGGAACAATAATATCGCCGTTACCATGAGTCAAATAAAGAGTCTTACGATGAACGGCATCAGAACCACCATAAATAATTTTAACTTCAGGATTAATTTTCTTTGCTTCTTTGGCAATTGCAAAAGCAACATTTGCTCTTTCAGTAAAATTTGCAGTTATGCCAACAATATCTGCATCAAGTGCTTCTTGAAATCTTGAAGAATCTAAACTATCTCCTCGCATGAAATGAGTTAATGTCCTACTTCCATAATCTTCAGTTGTTTTGTATTGTGTCTCTTGTTCAGCATTATGAATTGTTGGATTATAGATTTGAACATCTAAATCCAGATTAGTTCTTTCTCGCAAAGATGCAGCAACTAATGGTTGTGTATGTAATGGAACGTTGGGACGGATACTGCCTAAAACAAAACCATTATGGTCACGAGTTGTTACTTGGTTTGGCTCAATAAGTGTTACTTTATACATCTTATTCTGCCTCCAATTTTTCAAGAACTTTTGCATACAAGTCAGTAGGAATAGTCTTCCCCTCTTTTGGCGGACAACCACAATTAAACGTTCCTGCCCTTTTCTTGTTCTGGCTTGCTTCCCATATCTCGCCAATACTTCTATCTTTAACACTTCCTTCTATGGCAGTATATCCTGGACAACCAACCACATTACCATTCGCTGTAACATACAAACCAGCAGCAACTTGGTTGCAGGGATGAGAGCCAGGCATCGCAGAAATTCCCTCTCTTCTAATATCCTCTAATGTTTGAACTCCTCGTTCAATATTCCACGAATACACTCTTGTCCATAAGTCTACTTTCTGCTCATCTGTAAGATCAATTTTATGGATAAACTCATCATCTAATTGCTTCCCGCTAACCATAGATACTGCAATAACTGGATAAATGTTCCGTTCTCTAGCATAAACAGCAATGTCAAGCACTTCATCGTAATTTGATTTAGTTATTGGGGCATTACATAAGCATAATCTTGTTGGGTTTGGCTCATTAAATCCCGCCCTTACAAGATTTTCTAAAGCTTGGTTCCTTGCGAGAGTATGACCTTCTTTTCCTACTAATACATCTTGAACTTCAGTATAGAAAGACTGAAATCCTAACATAAAACTAACTTTGAGTTTATACAATTCGTCACATAATTCCTGAGCAGTTTCTATTCCGTATCTATGATTAAATCTTCTTGCTTCTTCATCGTTTCCTAAAACTTGTCCTTTTGTAAAAACAGCCACTCCAATATCCCTCTCTGTCATGTCTCTGGTAAATTGAAGAAAACGTGAATCTTGTGTCGGCTCTCCTGCTCCACAAATCTTTACAGTTTGCAATCCCAATTCTCTTGCATTATCAATAACAGCAAGAAGTTCATCATAACTTAAATCTCCTTCATTAACATCATCTATGACATTACTTTTCCTGAAACAAGAAGAACATTCTAGAGAGCAATATCTCCTAAAGTCAATATCCATCATCAAGAGTTTTCCTTTATTTACTTCTAACTCTTCTTGTGTGAAAAATCCCCAATACTGGATCTTATTTTGATAACCTTCTGGGAATTGTCCTTCAAATTTCTTAGGAATTTCTGGAATTATTTTCATCTAAACACCTCCAAATGCGTAGGCAGTTTTGCAGGAATTTCTTTATCGTCGGCCGTATAGAAAACTGAGCAGGGGCAAAGCTGAAAATTTCTGATTTTGTCCTTGAATCCAGTATAAACCACTTCTGAGAGTGATGTTTTCAGAAAATTTCCATAATTCACAGAATGGCTAGGGCAATCCATTACCGCACCACTTGGATAAATTGCAAAAGAATAAAGTGGTCGCTCACATTTTGGTTGTGCGTGCATTCTCTGACCAAAAACCGGAGCATGATGGTAACCTAATTTTCTATCAACTTTTGCCATTTGAGCAAAAAAATCTCTGGCTTCTCTAAAATCGTGGCAAACTCTTTTCTCTTCATCAGAAGTCATAATTTGAATATACTCTTCTGGAAATGGAATAACTCCTAAACTTCTCATAGCAGGAATAAAATCATAAATAACTCGTTCTTGGTTATTTCTTGTTACAGGAATCTCTACTGCTAATCTATTTTGTTCATGCATCCCATTTTGCAATGCATAGTTTAATGCTCGTAATGTTCTCTTAAATCCTTTTACGCCAATCGCCCTATCGTGTTCAGCTTCAACAGTATCTCGTAAAGAAATGATGAGAGAAAGGTCTTTTGATGCCAATCTTTCTACATCTTGCTCTTTAAGTAAAGAACCATTTGTAAAAATAACCATGCCTAATCCTGAATTGGTTATTCTCTCAATATAATCAAATGCTCCTTTCCACGTGAATAATTCACCGCCTCCACCATAGACAACAGCTTCTGTCCCATGATCTTTTAGAAATCCAATTACTTCCTCAATTGTATCATTTGAATAAAACTCACCATCTAATCCTGCTTGAAGCCTGCTTTTATCCTGTCCTGTAAAGCAACCCATACATCTCTGGTTGCAGGAAGTTGGAAGCATTACATATGCGAATTTGAATTGTGGCTTTTCTTCATTTCCATTAGCCCAGCGCATATTATTCTCAAAGACTTCTTGCACAGATTCATCCACCATATAATGTCTTAAAAGAGGTATTTCTCGCTTTGGTTGATCAGTTTCTACAACAAGTTTTCTTCCAATAATAGCAAGACCACTAGGCGAATCTTCTAAAACTGATTCAAGTCTAGGGAAATCATCTTTAATTGCCATTTTACCACTCAAATGTAACTATTAGTTAGTGGAAGTAGAATATAAAACGTTTTATCCATATTCTTTCATAAACCGTAATATTTATATATGGTATTAGTTTTTATAAATTATAATGGTTAATGTTGACCTGAAAGACAAGAAAATCCTGTATGAATTAGATAGAAATAGTCGTCAGACCAATAAACAAATAGCCAAGAAAGTCGGTTTATCAGAGCAAGTTGTGGGAAATAGAATCAGAAGACTTCAGGATTTAGATATCATAGAATATTTCTTTGTGAAAACCAATCCTTCTGTCTTAGGTTATATGCACATTAAGATTTATTTGAGACTACACAATATTACAAAAGAAAAAGAGGAGGAGTTGCTGAATGATCTTAATAATCAGAAAAACATTTATTGGCTTTCCTCATTACGTGGAAAATACGATCTAGTAGCTTCAATTTATGTAAAAAATATAGCAGATTTTAGCAAAAAATATGAAGACATTTTTGGAAAGTGGCGAGATTATATTTTAGAAAGAAATGTTATCGTTCTTGAACGAGGGTTCACATTTACTAAATCCTATCTTATCCCTAAACAAAAATCAGAAGAGATCGTGTATAGTATCGGCGAGGAACAAGAGATTCAATTGGACAAAACGGACAATGAAATTCTAAAAATTCTTAATAAAGATGGTAGAAAATCTTTAATTGATATTGCTAAAGAATTGAAAGTAAGCGCAGATACTATAAAATACAGATTAAACAATCTAAAAAAGAGTGGCATTATAACGGGATTTGGTGTAAAAATAGACTATAAAAAATTGAATAATCACTATCACCTTATTTTCTTAAAATTACAAAACATGAATTTACAAAAATATAAAAAATTAGAATCTTTAGCAAGTATAAACAAGAATGTGATTATCTTCATTAAAACCATTGGAGACCATGACATTGAATTAGAAGTAGAAACAGCTAACAATGATGAACTAGATGAATTAATTAAAACTCTACGAGATAATTTTGTTTCTGAAATCAAAGATTATGAAATTCTGGAAGTGACGAGAGAGCATAGAATGACTTATTATCCATTCTAACGACGAGAGAGCCCCTTAACTGAACTATAAACTAAAAGAGTTTTTGCCCTGAATCAATGTAATAAACTAAAAAAGTTAGTGCCCCTTAAATTCTAGTCTGCTAACGCAGAATTTATTGTAACTCAAAGAAAACTCTGCGCTCCACTTCGTTCCGCTTGGGGACGCTGCGCTTTCGGCTACGCCTCACCCTCGTTTAACACGAATTATATTCAATTTGGGTTGTGGCTAATTTGAAAAGGGCATTTTAAAAAGATTTATAATAGAATAAGTTTTTAATAATACATATGAATGATTTAAAACCAAAATTTGATTTGGCTCTCAATAAGTTTACTGAGAAGCATAAAAAGAATAAGAATGTCATAGCTATTTTAGTTACAGGTTCTTACATTCATTCAAAACCAGATAAAAATTCTGATTTGGATGTTTGTATTGTTGTAAATGAATCAGAAACAAGAGAAAGGGGCAACACTTGGATTAATGGGGTTGAAATTGAATATTTTATCAATCCAATTAAGCAAGTTAGACATTCTTTTGCAACTGAGATTGACTCTCCTCAATTAGCTCACATGTTTGCAAATTCAAAAGTAGTTTTTAAAAGAAACAATACGATTGATGATTTAATCAAAGAAGCAAAAACTATTCTGAAAAAACCTTTGAAAAAAATGAGTAAATTTCAAGTAGAAAATGGAAAATATCATTTAGATGATTTTGAAAAGGATTTAGAAGATGTTTTTGCTAAAAGTGATGAATTTGCATTTCATTATGTCTCTTTGGAAATTTTGAATGAATGTATTGATTTATTCTATAAAATACACAGGGTGCAAAGAGAAAAATCAAAAAGATTGTTTTCTCAAATGAAAAAACTAGATTCTAAATTTGCACAGCAATATTCTCATGTTTTAAATCAATCAGATATGCAAAAGAAGTTTAGTGAACTAAAAAAACTTATTCATTATGTTGAAAAACTTCTTGGCGGAAAGAGAACTAAAGAATGGAAACTAAAAGGTAAATGTACTTTTTAAAATGCCCTTAAAATTTGATAACGCCACAACCCAAACTCTGAAATTTCCCTTCGGGACGTTGCACTAAATTTCAGCCCTTCGGGGAATATAACAAGGATTATGTCGAATTTTTTGTTGTCTAGATTTTTACACTCCTTGCGGAGAAATTATCAATCTTAAACACTGGCACCTACTACTTTCTCTTTAACTAGGGGGTTGCCACTTTTTACGTAAAATCTCTCCACATTTAGGTATCAATTTATCTTATTGGCATACGCTAATCGATAGCGGAGAGGAGGTAACCGACGCGATCCCGATGTACTTCCCCACGCAGGCCGCCCGAGGAATTGTTGTAACCTACGACATTACCATAATACCCGCTAACTCCGTTGGAAGGAAATGTGAAAGAACCGAGGCCGTGCTCTAAATTGTGACGCCAAGCGACACTCCCAATAAATTGTTCGCCTGCTTTCGCAATAACATATTCAGGATTCAAAGTTTTTACTCGCGTTATTGAAATATTAAGTTCTTTGTTTAATACATCCAAAAATCTTTCTGTATATCCTACTCTTTGTTTCAGCGCTTCTTCAACTTCAGTAGGTTTCTCAAATTCTCCATTAACTAATACGAATCCATCGTTTGTACGAATATCAAGAGAACGACAATATTCATTCCCCCTACTGAACCGCAAGGCAGCCATCTCTATTTTCAGCGTATCTGCTGCTTCCAAGACAGCTTTGGCTTCATCTGGATTGGGATGAAACTCATCACCGGTAAACTGGCTTCTTGAGAGTTGCTCCAAAGAACTATCATGTCGATCAAAGAGATGCTTTAACAGTAAATTATTAGGGTGTTCTTTGGTATGACGCGCAAGTGCAAGAACAGGTTTCCCTCCGCGTGCGGTATAAAGTGGAAAATCGGCAACGTAAAACCATGCTTCGCCAAAAACAAACTCACTATCATATTTAGACCATTCACTCTGATCTTTGGATAATTCATCCCAGTGTTGCAACGTGCCTGGTTTTACATATCTGGCGATACTTAAGCTATCTCCATAAATGGTTGTGATTGTCATAGTATGAATTGAAATGAGGTGGTATTTATAAATCTATGTGTTTTTACTACTTACAAGTTAAATTAACTATGGCGGCAACCCCCTAACGATTATCGATTCAAACGGTGCCAGCGTTTCTCTACACGACGACAAAAAACTTCTCGCCTTCGGCTCGACCTGCACATAAAGTGCAGGCGACATAACATCGTTATGTGCAATAAATCGGGAGTACTTTAAGTAAAAACGAAGAGGGCAATTTCTATA